>Ga0070730_10000832_pt1 | contig 32783 bp, 27 predicted proteins | sample Coa_R1_3_FD_66447 | JGI IMG/M metagenome (GOLD analysis project Ga0070730, IMG submission 66447) | Surface soil microbial communities from Centralia Pennsylvania, which are recovering from an underground coalmine fire - Coalmine... | ecosystem: Environmental > Terrestrial > Soil > Unclassified ... | reverse complement strand
AGGTGAAGGCCGGGGAGTGGGTGCTGATATGGGGGATCGGGGGCGGCGTCTCGCTCACGGCCCTGCGCATCGCGAAGCACCTGGGCGCGAAGGTCATCGCGACCTCGTCGTCGGACGCCAAGCTTGCCCGCGCCAGGGAGCTCGGCGCCGATGTCACGCTCAATCACGCCACGCAGGATGTGCCGAAGGAGGTGCGGGCGCTCACGGAGAAGCGTGGTGTCGATGTGGTGGTCGAGAACGTCGGTGAAGCGACCTGGGAGAAGTCGATCCGGGTGCTCGCCAAGGGCGGGCGCGTGGTCACGTGCGGTGGGACGACGGGTCCGATGCTGGTTACGGACGTCCGCCGGCTTTTCTGGGGTGGGTATTCGATTCTGGGTTCGACGATGGGGAATGACGCCGAGTATGGCGCGATCGTCGCCGAGCTGGCGGCGGGGCGTTTGCGGCCGGTCGTCGACCGGGTGTTTCCGCTGGAGCAGGTCCGCGAGGCGTACACCTACCTCGACCAGGCCGCGCAGCTTGGCAAGGTGGCGGTAGAGATTCCCGCCTAGCGAGCCTCCCGTAAGTGCCTTTCCCGCCCCGGTTTAGGGGTCATTTTTTCGTTGCTTTTGACCACGTAAGTATTTAGATTTTTTGGACTTAGGGCATTTCCCTGGCCCCTGACTCCTGACCCCTGAGACCTGCCTTTCATGACCGGACCCAACGCCCGCGAACGCATTCTTCCGCGCCTCATCGAAGACGAGCTGAAGGAATCCTTCCTCGACTATTCGATGAGCGTGATCGTCCAGCGCGCGCTGCCCGATGTGCGCGACGGACTGAAACCGGTGCACCGCCGGATTCTCTACGCGATGCACGAGCTCGGCCTGGTGCCGGGACGGCCGTACAAGAAGAGCGCCACGGTCGTCGGCGACGTCCTCGGCAAGTATCACCCGCACGGCGACATCTCCGTCTACGACGCCCTGGTCCGCATGGTCCAGGAGTTCTCGCTGCGGTATCCGCTGGTGGACGGGCAGGGGAACTTCGGTTCCGTCGACGGCGATCCGGCGGCCGCGTACCGGTACACGGAAGCGCGGCTGACGCGGATCGCGATGACGATGCTGGAGGACATCGACAAGAACACCGTCGAGTTCATCCCCAACTTCGACGACCGCCTGCAGGAACCGACCGTTCTCCCGGCCAAGATCCCGAATCTCATCGTCAATGGCGCCGCCGGCATCGCGGTGGGCATGGCGACCAACATCCCGCCGCACAACCTCGGCGAGGTGGTCCAGGCCATTCAGCATCTGGTCGACCATCCCGACGCCACGGTCAAGGATCTCCGGAAATTCGTCCGCGGCCCCGACTTTCCGACCGGCGCGATCATTTACGGCCGCGAAGGGATCAAGGACTGCTACGAGAAGGGCCGCGGCCGCATCGTGGTCCGCGCCCGCGCCGCCATCGAAGAGAAGCAGTCGGGCCGGCAGCAGATCGTGGTCACGGAGATTCCGTATCAGGTCAACAAGGCGAACCTGATCACGCAGATCGCCGGCCTGGCGGTCGACAAGAAGGTCGAAGGCATCTCGAACGTCGAAGATCACTCGGACCGCGAAGGCATGCGGATCGTGATCGAGCTGAAACGCGACGCGGTGCCCGCCGTGGTGCTGAATCAGCTCTACAAGTACACCACGATGCAGACGACCTTCGGCGCCATCATGCTGGCGCTGGTGGACGGCGTCCCGAAGGAACTGACGCTGAAGGAGCTGCTGCAGAGTTTCATCGACCACCGCCACACCGTCATCACCCGCCGGACGCAGTTCGAGCTGCAGCGGGCCCAGGACCGGGAGCACATCCTCGAAGGGTTGAAGATCGCCGTCGACAACATCGACGAGGTCATCAAGATCATCCGGAAGTCGAAGGACACGGCCACGGCGGACGCCGCCCTGCGCAAGCGCTTCAAGCTGTCGGAGCGGCAGTCGGCCGAAATCCTCAACATGCGGCTCGCCCGGCTCACCGCCCTCGAGATCAACAAGCTCGAAGAGGAGCTGAAGGACGTCCGCAAGTTCATCAAGGAGTGCAAGGAGATCCTGGCGTCCAAGCCCCGCCGGATGAAGATCCTCAAGGAAGAGCTCGGCGAGGTGTCCCATGGCTTCAGCGACGCGCGCCGGACCGAGATCGTCGCCGACCAGGGCGAGTTCTCCATCGAAGACCTGATCGCCGAAGAAGACATGGTGATCACGGTCTCGCACTCGGGCTACATCAAGCGGCTCCCGGTGTCCGCCTACCGGCGGCAGCGCCGGGGCGGCAAGGGCATCACGGCCGCGCATACGAAGGAAGACGACTGGGTCGAGCACCTGTTCATCGCGTCAACCCACGACTACGTGATGTTCTTCAGCACCTCCGGCCACTGCTACTGGCTGAAGGTGCATGAGATCCCGCAAGCCGCGCGCGCGGCCCGCGGAAAGCCGGTCACGTCCTGCATCGCCATGCACCAGGACGAACGCACCGCGTCTCTCGTACCGGTCCGGGAATTCTCGGATGATCAGTTCCTGCTCTTCGCCACCAAGAAGGGCATCGTCAAGAAGACGGTGCTCTCGGAGTTCGGGAACCCCCGCACCGCGGGTATCCGGGCCATCAACATCGAGAGCGGGGACGAGCTGATCGACGTGCAGGTGACCGACGGGCGGAACGACGTGGTGCTGGCCACCGGCCACGGCATGAGCATCCGGTTCCACGAGCAGGACGTCCGCGACATGGGCCGGGCGGCGACGGGTGTGAAGGGCATCGAGCTGGACAAGAAGGACCACGTCATCGACATGGTGATCGTCCGGCGGGCCTCGACGCTCTTTGCCATCACCGAGAAGGGCATGGGCAAACGCTCGGAGCTCGACGAGTACCGCGTCCAGCACCGCGGTGGCCGGGGCATCATCACCCTCAAGCACACGGACAAGACCGGGGACATCATCGCGCTGAAAGAGGTCCTGCCGGACGACGAGATGATGTTGATCACCAAGAAGGGGATCATCATCCGGGTCCCGGTGGAGGGCATCCGGATCTCGGGCCGCAACACGCAAGGCGTGAAGGTGATGAACCTGACCGCCGGAGATCTGGTGGTCGACGTCGCGCGGGTGGTGAAGGAAGACGAAGCGGCGGGAGACGCCGGGGACGACGGAGACGACGAACCCGAGACCCCCGCTCCAAAGGGCAAGGAAGCGCCCAAGGCCACGGAAGCGCCCAGGGTCAAACCCAAAGGCAAGAAGACGTGATGGTGACCGCCGAAGGGGTTCGAGAAGCCGCGCGCGGGCTCGATGGCGTGGCGGTCCGGACTCCCTTGATCTGGGTCGAGCCGCTCAAGGTCTACCTCAAGCTCGAAAGCCTGCAGCCCGTGGGGGCCTTCAAGGCCCGCGGCGCATTCACCGCGGTGCGCCGCCTCTCCGAGGCGGACCGGAACCGCGGCGTCATCACGTACTCTTCGGGAAATCACGGACAGGCCGTCGCCTGGGCCGCCAACCGGTTCGGCGTGCGCGCCGTGATCGTGATGCCGGAAACCGCGCCCGCGGTGAAGGTCGAAGGCGTGAAGAAATGGGGTGGGGAGGTCGTCTTCGCGGGGCGGACCTCCGCCGACCGCCACGCAAAGGCCGAAGCGCTGGTGGCGGAGCAGCATCTCGCCATGGTCCCGCCCTTCGATCACCCCGACGTCATCGCGGGTCAGGCCACCGTCGCCCTCGAAATCGTCGAAGATCTCCCTGACGTCGAAACGGTCGTGGTGCCCGTCGGCGGCGGAGGGCTGATCGCCGGGGTCGTGACCGGGCTCGCGGCGGCGGGCAGCGCCGCGCGGGTCTGGGGCGTAGAGCCCGTGGGAGCGCCGAAGCTGACGAAGTCCCTCGCGGCGGGGACCCCGGTCAAGCTGGACCAGACGGCGAGTCTGGCGGACGGGTTGATCACGCTGACGGTGGGCGCGACCCCCTTCGCGCACCTGATGGCCCAGCGTGACCGCATCGCGGGCGTCGCCCTCGTGGAGGATGACAGCCTTCGGGAGGCGGTGCATTTTCTACATCGCGAGTGCCGGCTGACCGTGGAGCCGTCAGGTGCCGCGACCACCGCGGCCCTTCGCGCTGGCGCCATTCGGCCGGTGGGCACGACCGTGCTGGTCGTCAGCGGTGGCAACGTGGATCCCAAGCTTCTCGAGGACTGAGCCCAGGATGTCGGACGCCCAACCCTCCCGGATACTCGTGGCGGACGACGACGCGTCGCTCGTCCGGACGCTCACGTGGATCCTGAAGGAGCACGGGTACCAGGTTTCGACGGCGCCCGGCGGTGAAGGGCTTCTGGGGCGCCTGGAGGAAGAGCGCCCCGACCTCCTCCTGCTCGACATCATGATGCCCAAGATCGACGGGCTGCAGCTGCTCGAGCGCCTCAAGGGCGACGAGCGCTACCGCGATCTGCCGGTGCTGATGGTCTCCTCGATGCCCCCCGAAGAAGCCACCGTCAAATCCCTTGGCCTCGGCGCCGCGGACTTCATTTCCAAGCCGTTCCGCGTCCGCGAGCTCCTGGCCCGCGTGGAAGCGCACCTCCGGGTGGGGAAGGCGCTGGCGGCGGCGCGCGAAGAGGCGCGGTCACGCGCGGCGATGGTGGACATCCTCCACGAAGTCACCGACTCGCTCAAGCCCGACGAGATCTATCACATCCTCGCCCGCCGGGTGGCGCGGGTGCTCAACATCTCCAAGTGCTCGATGGTGCTGGCCAAAGCCGGCGACCAGGTCGGCGTCGTGGTGGCCGCGTACGAGAACCCGATGCTGCGGAACCTCCAGATCGACCTCGCGCGCTACCCGGAAATCCGCAAGGCGCTCAGTACCGGACGTCCGGTCCTCGTGGCCGATGTGGCCACCGACCCGCTCTATGAATCGGAGCGCACCCGCTGGGAGCGCGAGGGCATCAAGGTCCCCACGCGCTCGGCGGTGGCCCTGCCCTTCTCGATGAAAGACCAGCAGATCGGCGTCTTTTTCCTGCGGACCACCGGGGACGATCTCCCCCTGACGCGCGCGGACGCGCAGTTCGCCGAGACGGTGATCGAGACCGCCGTGGCCGCCATCGAAAAGGCGTACGATTTCGAGACCGCGGTCTCGGACAAGCAGCGGCTCGAGAAGCTCGCCGCGACCGACGCACTCACGGGCACGATGAACCGCCGCGCCCTGGCCGAGGCGCTCGAGGCGGAGTTGGACCGGGCCCGGCGCTACAAACTGGGCATCAGCATCCTGCTGGCGGACATCGACCGGTTCAAGCAGATCAACGACACGCGGGGCCACCTGGCGGGAGACTCGGTGCTCCGGCAGGTCGGTGAGATCCTGCGCCGCGAAGCACGATCCGTGGACATCGTGGCGCGGTACGGGGGTGAGGAGTTCGTCGTCGTGATGCCCGAGACCGGGCTGCAGGGCGCGACGATCTTCGCCGAGCGCCTCCGGCAGCGGATCGAGAAGCACGATTTCGCCGACACCGGCGATCAGCCCCTGAACCTCACGGTTTCGATCGGGCTGGCCGCGTTTCCCGACGACAAGGTCCAGAGCGCCGAAGGATTCGTGGCGGTGGCGGACCAGGCCCTCTATCGCGCCAAGAACGAAGGGCGCAACTTGGTCCGCCCATGAGTGACCGCCGCTGTCCCCGCTGTGGGTCCGTGTACTCCGATGCCGCACGCTTTTGCCCCAAGGATGGAAGCATGCTGGTGGAGGTGCAGGCCCGCCCCGGCGCGCCCAAACCCGCCGCGAACCCCGCGATCAACAACACGTCGGTCCGTACGCCGGCCCCGCATGCCGCGGGCGGCCCCGACCGGGCGTCGACGCTCTCCAACCAGCTGCTCGACGGGCGTTACCAGATTTCCAAGAAGCTCGGCGAGGGCGGGATGTCGTACGTTTATCTCGCCAAGGAGTTGTCAACGGGAGAAGAGGTGGCCATCAAGGTCCTCTCGCCCAAGCTCGCCACCGACAAGAGCTCGGTGGAGCGGCTGCGGCGCGAAGCGGGCCTCGCCATGCGCCTCGACCATCCCAACGTCTGCAAGATCCTGCGGCTGGGTGAGTCGGAGGACGGCCTCATCTATCTGGTCATGCCCTTCCTCAAGGGCGACCTCCTGTCCGACCGCGAAGTGCAGAAGGGGCCGATGGATCTGGCCGCCGGCGTCGCGATCCTCCGGCAGGTCTGCGCGGGGCTCCAGCACGCACATGAGCTGCACATCGTCCATCGCGATCTGAAGCCCGAAAACATCATGGTCGTCACGGAGAATGGCGCGGACAAGGCCGTGGTCATGGATTTCGGGCTCGCCAAGGAGCGGCGGGCCGACCCGGCCATTCAGAAGCTCACGGCGACCGGCATCATTCTCGGCACCCCCGAGTTCATGAGCCCCGAGCAAATCCGTGGCAAGGCGCTCGACGCGCGGTCCGACATCTACGCGCTCGGCATCGTGGCCTTCGAGCTGTTCACCGGAAAACTCCCGTTTCAGGGACGCAACGCGCAGGAGATGATGATCGCGCGGTTGCGGGGCACTCCCACGCCCCTGCGGCAGCTGCGCGCCGACCTTCCCGAGTATCTCGAGAAGGCGCTCGCCAAGGCGATGGAGACGAACCCCGACAGCCGCTTCTCCACCACCATGGAGTTCGCGGACGCGCTGGCCGGCAACAGTGCCCCCGGGGGCGGCGGGGGGGGACTGATTTCGAAGCTGTTCCGCTAGTCTTCCCTCGATGCGCCGCTTTCCCGCGTTCGACCCTCCGGAGTACGTCTCCTGGCGGCCCGACCAAGCCCTGGCCCAGGCCTTCCGCGAACGTCTGGAACAGGATCCCGACCGCAAAGCGGTCCTCAAGTCCCTGACCAAAGACGATCACCGGCGCCTCTACGCCGGGCTCCTCCGGGCCCGGCTTCACGACATCCAACTGAAACGCTGGGTCCGCACGGGCGTGATTTCGAAAGCCTGGCTCGGCACCGGAGAGGAGGCGGCGACCGTCGGACCGGTCCATGCTCTCCAGGCCGGCCGGGATGTCGTCGCGCCGATGATCCGGAACGCCGCGGCCTGCATCGAGTTCGGAATCCCGCTGACCGACATGTTCCGCGCCTATCTCGGGAGCGGTGATTCACCCAGCGGCGGGCGGGACCTCCACGTAGGAGACTTCGGGCGGGGCGTGCTTCAGCCCATCTCTCACGTCGCGGACGTCGTACCGGTAGTGGCCGGGATCGCGCTCGCCTTCCGTATCCGGAAGGAACCACGGGTCGCGCTGACATGGGTGGGCGACGGCTCCACGAAGACCGCGGCGGCGCATGAGGGTACCAATTTCGCGGCCGTGCAGAAAGTGCCCGCCATCTTCATCGTCCAGAACAATCAGGTGGCGCTGGGTACGCGCGTCGACCAGCACCACCTCCCCGGCGATTTCGCCGATTGGGCCGCTTCCTACGGCATCTGGGGTGCGAGCTTCGACGGCAACAACGTCCTGGACGCCTATGCCGCCACCCGGGTCGCCGCTGACCGGTGCCGGTCCGGCGACGGCCCCGCGCTCCTGGTCGCCGATACGTTCCGGCTTGGAGGCCATGCAACCCACGATGAGCGCGAGGCCCGGGAGACGTTTCCGGCCAAGCTGTTCGAGGATTGGGGCCGACGTGACCCCATCGGGCAATACGAGGGGTATCTGATGGGCCTCGGGTGGACCGAAGCGGAGCTTATCACGATCGAGGACGAAGTCGCTGCGGAGGTCGAGCGCGCGGCCGAGGTGGCCGCGAAGAGCCGGGATGCCGTGCCGGCGGGGGAATCGGCTCTGGGGGGGGTGTATGCGGGGTAGGTTGATCGCCGCAGTGGCATCACTGGGAATCTGGGCACTCGTTCCGTCTCAGAGTTCGGCGCAAACACCCGGCATCCACGTCTTCCTCTATCACTTCGAGCTGCAGCTCCCGGACACCGGCGTGGCGTTTCAGGGCAGCGCGACGGTGGTCTTCCGCCAGTTCCCGGGCGCACGGGATACCCTGGCCCTCGACTTGATCGGCATGCACGTGGATTCCGTGCTGAATCCGACCCTCGGTGATGCCGCGACCAATCAGTTCCATTACGACGGCCACGTCCTGGCGATCCCCATCCCGGCGGCGCCGAAGGCCGGTTCCGTGCTCGGGCGGGTCACGGTCGTCTATCACGGGTCGCCGACCGACGGGCTGTTGGCCGGCGCGGACTCGAGCGGCCATCGCGGGCTCTTCGGAGACAACTGGCCCGAGCGCGCCCGGTATTGGTTGCCGACGGTGGACGAGCCGAGTGACAAGGCGGCGGTCGACTTCGTGGTGACGGCTCCCGCTGCCTGGAAAGTGATCGCCAACGGTGCGCTGGTGGACACTGCCGCGGTGGACGGCGGGCGCATGCGCTGGACCTGGCGGGAGCGGCACCCGATCCCGACCTACACGATGGTGGTGGCTGCCGGCCCGCTGGTCCGGAGCGTCCATCCTCCGGCCGGCGCGTTGACCGCGGCTGTCCCCATCGACGTCTGGACCTGGTCCGGCGACTCGGCGTACGCCGACTCGGTGCCATTCCACGACGTCACGTCGGTCGTCGACGTGCTCTCCCGGATCGTCGGACCCTTTCCGTACGAGAAGCTGTCGCACGTCGAGTCGGCGACGAAATACGGCGGCATGGAGAATGCCTCCGCGATTTTCTATGCCGAGCGTCCGTACACGGCTCGAACGATGCGCGAAGGCGTGGTCCGTCATGAAACGGCGCATCAGTGGTTCGGCGACGCAGTGACCGAGAAGGACTTCCATCATGTGTGGCTCTCGGAGGGGTTTGCCGATTACTTCGATCTGGTGGCGGGAGCCGCGCTGCACGGCGATTCAATCCTCACCGCCGGCCTGCAGGCTTACAAGGCGAGCTATCTGAAGTCCAACGTGGTGGACCGGCCCCTGGTCGACACCGCGCAGTCCGATCCGAACAAGCTGCTGAACGCCAACAGCTACCAGAAGGGGGCCTGGGTCCTGCACATGCTTCGGCGGCAAGTCGGGGACTCGGGGTTCTTCCGCGGGGTCCGTGACTACTACAGCACGTGGCGTGATTCGAGCGTGCTGTCGGGGCAGTTCCAGTCGGAGATCCAAAGGCGGGTCAAGAAGAACCTCGATTGGTTCTTCAGGCAATGGCTCTGGCAGCCCGGGTATCCGCAGCTGACGGTGACCTGGCACTATGAGCCCTTCAAGCGTCAGGCGGTCCTCGCCCTCCAGCAGACGCAGGACAAGGCCTGGGGCCTGTTCCGCATGGACAACGTCCCCATCGAGTTCACGGGCCCGGACGGCAAGACCGTTCGCCGCACCGTGGACATCGACGGGCCGCCGGCTACCGAACGCTTCGATGTGCCGTGGCTCCCCACCGCGATACAAATAGACCCGGATGGGGCGTTCCTTCTGACTTCGACCGTTACCGCAGGGGCCAAACCATGATCGCCGCTTTCGCCTTGCTGATGCTGCAGCACCCCGTTCAGGTGGCCGGGCATACGCTCACGGTTCCCACCGGTTTCGACATCGCCCTGTACGCCGACAGCCTGCGCGGCATCCGCTACCTGACGCTCGGACCACACAACCAGGTCTACGCGTCGATTCCCCGCGATGGCCGGGTGGTGCGCTTCGAGAACGGAAAGGCCGTCAATTATGCGACGGGCTTGAACCAGCCCTTCGGCCTCGCCTGGCGCGGCGACACGCTGTACGTAGGAGACCAGGACGCGTTGCTCCGGATCGATCCGGACGGCAAGAAGACGCAGCTGGTCGACCTGCCGAGTGGCGGCAACCACGTGACACGGACCGTGCTGATCAAGGGTGACCACATCTACGTGTCCGCCGGGTCCACGTGCAACATCTGCGACGAATCGGACCCGCGGCGCGCCGCGGTGAGCATCTACGACCTCGACGGCAAACATGGTCGCGTGTTCGCGTCGGGACTCCGGAATTCGGTCGGTCTCGCGTTCAACCCGACGACCGGAGAGCTCTGGGGCACCAACAATGACCGGGACAACCTTGGCGACGACCTTCCCCCCGAGCATCTGAACATCATCAAGGATGGGAAGTGGTACGGTTGGCCCAAGTGCTATCTCCCCGGCAAGAACAACCCCGAATATCCGGACGCCAAGTGCGACACCGTCGAGCCGCCGGCCCTCACCTTCCAGGCGCACTCGGCGCCCCTCGGCCTGGCTTTCTATGGAGGCTCGCAGTTCCCGGCCGACTACAAGGGGGACGCCTTCGCGACGTTCCACGGCTCCTGGAATCGCTCCACGCCGACCGGCGACAAGGTCATCCGAATCCACGTGAAGGACGGGAAGCCGGTGTCGAGCGAGGACTTCGTGACGGGCTGGCAGCTTCCTGACGGCACCCGCTGGGGGCGGGTGGTAGGATTGCTCGTGCTTCCCGATGGTTCACTGCTCATCTCTGACGACGCGGGTGGCCGCGTCTGGAGAGTGACCTATGGCAAGTGATCGCCTGGAAAACCTGAGCCTCGGCGCCGTCGCGCTTCTGGCCGTCGCACTGCCCGCGTGGCGGCTCGCGACGCCGCGTCCCCAGCCCGTCGACATTCATTCCGAGTATGTGAAGTACCTGTCGGGGAAGGACTCGATCACGGCCTACTTGGCGTACCCGGAGCGGAGTGACGCGGCACCGGGCGTGATCGTGATTCACGAGATCTTCGGGATGTCCGATTTCGTCAAGGACCGCGTGACGCAACTGGCGAAGGAGGGTTTCGTCGCCATCGCGCCCGACCTTCTCTCCCGGCGGGGCGGCACGCCGGCCAGCCAGGATCAGGCGATCCAGATGATCCGCGGCCTCAATCCCGACACGCTGACGCAGGACCTCGACGCGACGTACCAGTTTCTCACGCACGTGAAGGCGGTGCGCGCCGACCGGATCGGGGTGATCGGGTTCTGCTGGGGTGGTGGGCAGAGCTTCCGGTACGCCACCAACAATCCGCAGCTCAAGGGGTTCGTCGTCTGTTACGGTCCCGGACCCGATTCCGCGTCCCTCGCGCGCTTGAAGGCTCCGGGGCTCGGCGTCTACGCGGAGAAGGACGCGCGGATTTCGTTGTCGGTTCCGTCGACCGATTCGATGATGAAGAAGCTCGGGAAGTCCTACCAGTACCGGATCTATCCCGGAGTCGGTCACGGCTTCATCCGCTCCCGCGATATTCCGGCGGTGACGGATACGGCCTGGTCGAACATCGTCGACTTTTTCCGGGCGAAGCTGGGGCGCTAGGGGGAGAAAGGTCACCTTCCAACGTGCCGTCCACCCAGGCTCAAGCCTGGGCCCGGCACCGCAGGGGCGCTTGAAGCGCCATGTCCTGTCGGGCCCACCCTTTAGGGTGGGAACGACCGGCGGTCTGGACACAAATTCGCTACCGGGAGGCGCGCTCCCTGAGATAGGCGACCGCACGTTCCAGCACCGCGTCCTTCCCACTCTGAAAGTCGGCGACCGTCTCCGTGACGGCCATCTCCGGCGCGATGCCCGTGGCGGCGAATTCACTGCCGTCGGGGAAGGCGTCGCGCGTCACGGTGACCTGGAAGAACCATCCCCGGGACAGCGGCAGGGTCAGCACCTGCCCCGTCCCCCCCGCCGATGGCTCCCCCACGATCGGTCCCCGTTGCGCGTTCCGGAACGCCACGAGCAGATCGGCGCCGGCACCCGCGGTGCGCGCGGACGACAGCAAGGCTACCGGCCCATTGAAGACGGGCAGGTCGGGGCGGGGCACGATGGTATCGGGAGGGGCTGAGAACCAGGCGCCCGCCGAGTCGGGCATGTCGGCGCCGCGGTACGCTGGGCGATACTCCGGGGTACGCCAGCGGGAGGTGACGAACGGGTGAGACATGAGGCGCGCGAGGATGCGGTAGCATGACTCGCGGCCGCCACCCGTGCCCTCATTCTCGCGGAGGTCGAGGATCAGAGCCCGCACGCCGGTCCAGGTGGTGAACGTGCGGTCGAACTGCGACACGACGCCAGCGTCCGCGCAGGAATTGAGATGCACGACGCCGATCCCTCCGCTGACGGTGTCGACAGCCAACGGCGGCGGCTCGAAGGGTGAGCGCGCCGAAGTCGCGACACTGCGAGTCAGGGAGGCGCCCCGGTCGACGCCTCCCGGTCCCTTGAGGGTCAGCTGCACGGGGGTGCCGCGCTCTCCGACCAGCATGGAGGTGACGGCGCGCTCCCAGCGGGTCGCGGCGGTGGATCCCGGGATGCCGGGCAGGATGGAGTCCTTGATCCAGGTCGCCGCAAGCACGCCCTGCACGGAAACGATTTCGAACCCCCGGCCGGGGCGCGCGATACGCAGCTCGTCGTTCTCGGCGTAGTCGGCGACGAAAGGCCTGCCTTCTACCGCCCGGATCTTGATCGGTGGCCGGGCCGTCCGGGCACGCACCGCGACGGGTGGAACGACGGCGGCCTGACCGTCGTTCAACAGGGCGGCGAAGACCTCGAGGCGGCGCCAGAACGTGACGTCGGACTGGCGCTGAGCGGCGAAAGCGAGATTGGCGTCGAGTGCGGAGTCCCAGTCGGCTTCGACGCGGTCCCAGTAGGCGTAGTTGTAGCGCGCGTCGGACCACAGCGTGGCGACCATGCGCGCGCGATCGGTGGCGGAGAGTTGCTGACCCGTAGCGGTCCTGACCCCCAGGACGGCCGGGGCGGCCGCAAGGAGCAAGAGCGGGATGCGTGACGGCATCGCCTTAATCTATCTCTTGGTGTTCATAGCGCCGCAGGCGGTGCTGTACGTGTATTTGCGGGACCGCCTGCCGGACCGGTCGCGCCCGCGCCAGGCACGCATCGTGCGCTGGTCGCTGATTCTGCTCTTCGCGTTTTTCAACCTCCCGTGGATTTTCGTCGCCCGGCGGGTGCTGTTCGGGTCGGTGTGGTCGAAGGGCTGGATCCCGTACATCGGGCCGTGGGTCGCGTGGCAGATGCTGGGCTGGATCTTCCTCGGCCTGGTGGCGATCTACGTCACGTTCAAAGGCATCGTCTGGTGCTGGGGGAAAAGGCGTGGGGTTGTGGGAAAGTGGGACTCTCCGAGAGGACTGGAGTCCCGTTCGTCCGGGGGGAGTCCCACACCCCCACCCTCCCACGCCTTAACGAGAAGGCAGTTCTTGGTACGCGGCACTTATGCATACGCCGGAACTGGCTTAGCCCTTTCGGCTTACGGCCTGTGGGAAGGCGAGCGCCTCCCGGAGATCACGCGGCGGACCCTCTACTTCGACCACCTGCCGCCCGGGCTCGACGGGCTGAAGATCCTGCATCTGTCGGACGTGCACGCCGGCATCCACATGCGGCTCGAAAAGATGCAGCGGCTGGTGGCGCAGGCGAACGCGCTCGCCCCCGATCTGATCCTCCAGACCGGGGACATGATCGACATCTCCCCGTCCTTCATTCCCGACTACGTCCGCGCGTTCCGGGAGCTCTCCGCTCCGCTGGGCGTGATCACGGGGCTCGGGAACCACGACCATTACACGGGAACGGCCGAGGTCATCAAGGGCGTGCAGGACGCCGGGCAGACGCTGGTGCGGTCCGGGAATCATCTCATCGAACGCAACGGCGCGACGCTCGCCATCCTCGGCGTCGACGATCCCCTCGATTGGCGCTTCGACGATCCGCAAGCCGCGGAGGTGAACGAGGTCGACCGGGCCGCTCCGCCGGACACATTCAAGATCCTCATGGCGCACCGGCCTGGCGCGTGGGACGCCGCGAAGCTCCGCAACATTCCCCTGACGCTGTCAGGGCACATCCATGGCGGTCAGTTCTATCTGCCGGTGGTGGGGTGGTCGGCCGGGAGGCTCATCACCAAGTACGTCATGGGGCACTTCCAGGATGGCGCGAGTCAGTTGTATGTGAGCCGGGGGATCGGGGTGGTGGGGGTGCCGATTCGGGTATTCGTGCCGCCGGAGATGGGACTGCTCGAAATCAGACGGCTGGACGGCTAGACGGCTAGGGAGACGCTGCCACTAACCGTCTAGCCGTCTAGCCGTCTAACGACTAATAGCGATCCACGCCGCCTCGATCGACTGCCTGACCCCGGGGGAGGTCTCCCCCCACTCCCGGGTCAGTACTCGCTCCAACGCCTGACGCACCACGCCGAGCCAGACGCCCGCCCACACCTCCGCCGCACCTGGCCTGACCATCCCGTCCGCCTTGCCCCGCGCGAGGAGCCGTTCGAGCGCGTTGTGAAAGTCCCGCCCGGCTTCCCGGGATTTCTCGTCCAGCACGCTGCGGTGCCGGTCCACGAAATAGATCTGCATGACGGCGGGGTCCTGGCCGGCGCCGGCCATCAGGCGCTGGGCGAGGAGCTGCAGCCGGTCCCGCACGGTCCCCGGCGTCGCGTCCGCCTCTTCGGCGGCTCGCGCCGCCCAACGGGCGGCGCCCCGGTAAAGCTCGTTGAGGAGATGCTGCTTCGACTCGAAGTGCTTGTAGATGGTCCCCTCGGCCACCCCCGCTTTCCGGGCGATCTGGACGGTGGTGGTAACGTGGTAACCCTGGGAGGTGAACAGCTCGAGAGCCGCGCGGACCAGGCGCTGGCGGGTAAGATCAGCTGTGGCCATGGGCTGCCGAATCTAATGCGGCGCAAGGAGTTCCGCGCTCGCTTCCCGCTCCCGAAGCTCCCGGCTACCTTTCCGCCGCGCCGAACCTCGCTTCGAACACTTTCTGCCAGGGAAACGCTTCCAATGCGAATGCTGGTACTGGGCGCCGGGCTCCAGGGCTCGGCCTGCGCATACGACCTCCTGCATCAAGACTCCGTCGAGCGGGTCACCCTCGCCGACCTCCATCCCGAGCGGGTTCCCGCCTTCGTGAAGAAAGGCGCCGGCAAGCGACTGAAGCTCGCCCGCCTCGACGCTGAACGGGTGGCGAGCCTCCGGCAACTGATGAAGGGGCATGACGCGGTCATGTGCGCCGTTCCCTACTTCTTCAACCTCATCGTTTCCAAGGCGGCGGTGGCCCAGGGGCTGCATGCCTGCGATCTCGGCGGCAACACTGAGATCGTGATGCAGCAGAAGAAACTGCAGGCCCAGGCCAAGAAGAAGGGCCTGTCGATCATTCCGGATTGCGGCGTGGCGCCCGGGATGGTGAATATCCTCGCCGCCGAAGGCATCAGGCGGGTCGGTGACGCGGACACGGTGAAGATCTACGTCGGCGGCCTGCCGCAGCACCCGGAACCTCCCCTCAACTATCAGGTCGTCTATTCGCTCGAAGGCGTGCTCGACTACTACACGACGCCGTCCTGGGTCCTGCGCGATGGCAAGCCGACGCAGGTCGAGGCGCTCTCGGAGCTGGAGCACATCAACTTCCCGGCGCCCGTGGGACGTCTCGAGGCGTTCCATACGGGTGGCGGCATTTCGAGCATGCCCTGGACGTACGCGGGGAAGATCCGGCAGATGGAGTACAAGACCCTGCGGTACCCGGGGCACGTCGCGATCATGCACTCGATCCGTGAGCTGGGACTGCTCGATCTCAAGCCGGTGAAGGTGCAGGGAGCGACCGTGATTCCGCGGAAGGCGTTCATCTCGATCGTGTCGCCCAAGCTGACGAAGCCCAAGAGCCAGGACCTGGTCGCGCTCCGCGTCGAGGTCACGGGCAAGAACGGCCACCGGGCGGCGTGGGAGCTCATCGACTACTACGATGCGACGGCGGGCGTCAGCGCCATGATGCGGACGACGGGGTACTCGCTGGCGATCACGGGCCTGATGCAGGCGGATGGCCGGATCACCGCCAAGGGTGTGCACACGCCCGACGAGGCGGTGCCGTTTGGGCCCTACGTGGAGGAGTTGGCGAAGCGGGGAATCAACATCCGGGAGATCTGAACCAGAGGGAGGAGGGAGGGGGGAGGAGGACTCCTCCCTCCTCCCTCCTCCCTAGAATGCCCACTGCGTCCCGAAGATGACCTGTCCGCCCTCGCTACTTCGGCCGTACCCCATCGCCAGCACGGTATTCCGTCCGAAGCGCAGGCCCAGCTCGCCGCCGCCCGAGTGGTGCAGGCCCTTGGTCGTGAGCGACACCGATTGTCCCGGTCCGAAGACCCTTCCGGCATCGTAGAACGCCACCAAGTCGAGCTCGAAGAGCGTCGGAGCCCAGAGCAGGCCATACCGGGCCTCGAGGCCGCCCAGGAGCTTGCCGGGCCCGGTGAACCGCGAGTCGTAATAGCCGCGGAGCGAGTGATAGCCGCCCACGGCGACATAGGTCTGGTCGCTCGACTCCATGTTGAGCTGAGCCGCCAGAGGCGGGTGGCCGCCCATTTCTTCCGCGGCCAGGCGGCCCGCCAGCACGAGCTTTTCGATGGGATTCACATAGAGACGCGCCGAGGCTGTGCGGCGGTTGTAGCCGCTCCCGGCCGCGTAGAGCGCTTCGACCACCACGCCTGAGTGCGGGACGGTCTCTACGTCGCGCGTATCGAATACCAGCCCGGCGCGAACCATCTCATCCGTGAAAGGGACCTTGGTGGAGTCGATGATGCCGGCGCCGAGGTCCCGGGTGAAAGCGCTCGCGCCGGGGAGCGCGCGGAAACCCGTGTGTTCGATCTGGCCGCCGACCAAGGCCCGGAAAGGGCCGATGATATGCCGCTGGATCGTGAGCCGCGCTGCCTGACGAGAGCGGCTCACCCGGTAGAAGTAGGGACTCGCGGCTGAGAGGCTGTCGGGGTCGTTGACGGTCGCGTTGCCCAGCCCGAAGAAGCCGAGACGGTTGTCGCGGGTGGCGGAGAGGACGAGGCCGGCCCGCCATCCTCCGACCAGCGCCGGCGCCTCCGCATCCACGATGAGCTGGTAACTGCCCTTCGTGCTGATCGCGCCGTCGACGCTGATGGCCGCGGCATTCGCCTGCGGCCCCGGCTTGAACCCCAATGACGAATACTCGGCGAAGTGACCGGCGGCCCAGAACCCGTCCACGCTCGTGTAGTAGACGAGCGGGTACAGGGTATTGGTCCAGACCCGCTGGTTGTCGTGGCCGTCCTGGCCGGCGAGTGATTGCCCTCCGGCCAGGAGTGCCCCGAACGCGAGTCCGGCGATCCGGAGCCCCTTCAGGAGGGTTGCTGTCCGTCGAACAGGTGGCCGCCGTCCACGAGCTTCGCCGCCGTTCCGTCGTGCACGGCGAATTGCGCGGCATAAAACGACGCGCATCCGAACTCACCCTTCTTGTTGACCGCGTAGAAGTTGAGCTGGTATTTGGGCTTCTTGTCCGGCGTCAGATGCGGCGCATCGGTCATCGTGATCACGCGCTTCAGGGCCTCGAGACAGGCGTCGGTCGGCTTCATGCCCCGGCGCATGAAGTCCACGATGGTCGCCGCGCCGGTGCCCATGATGTTCATCTCACCGAGGCCGGTCGACCCCGCGGCGCCGACGTCGTTGTCCGTGTACTGACCCGCGCCCACGATCGCCGAGTCGCCTACGCGGCCGGGAATCTTGAAGGCCAGTCCCGCGGTGGTGGTCACCGACGCGATCTCTCCACCGGGCGTCACCGCATCCATGTTGATGGTTCCGGTCGGCCGGTGCACCAGCGGTGTCTGGTCCGGAACGTCGAGATAGTCGTCTTTGGGGTTGAGGTTGGCCCGCCAGTGCAGCCAGATGTCGCGGGCTTCGTCGGTGAGGAGGTCTTCGACCTTGAAACCGTAGTCCACCGCGAACTTCTGCGCGCCGGCGCCCACGAGCATGATATGGTCGGTGTACTTCATGATGCACTTCACGACTTCCGACGCCGTCTTGATGCCTTCGAGGGCGCCGACGGCGCCCGCCCGGCGGGTGGGGCCATGCATGCACGACGCATCGAGTTGGACGACGCCCTCGGCGTTCGGGAGTCCTCCGTAGCCCACCGAATGGTCGGTGGGATCGAGCTCCTGGATCTTCACGCCCTCGATGATGGCGTCGAGCGGATCGGCGCCCCCCATGATCAGGTCGAACGCCTTCTGCACCCCGCGAATGCCGTTGGCGCTCGAGACGATCACCGGCTTCCCGGCCCAACGGGTGGTGGCGGGCAAAGCCCGGGGAGGCCTGATGGCGTGGGGAATGGCGGTGGCGGTGGCGGCGACGGCGCCCGCTTGGGCGGTCTGGGCGACGAACTCCCGGCGGGACATGGCGTCAGGCACGGCTCTCTCCTCGAAGAAGTGCGTTGGCGCCGTAGGTTTAGGGCCGAGAGCGGCCCGTGTCAACTTGCTGGCCCCCCCACGGTCCTCTACGTTCCGGTCCGTGAACCTGGACGGGGGCGATCCCAGGACCGCCGTGCGCGGTGTGTTCTTCGCCGTGGTCGTCATGGCGACCATCGGATTCGTCATCGCCTGGGTCGCGGAAGGCCACATCGACGACAAGATGGCCGCCTTGCTGGGCGTGCTCTGGATGTTCTGGATCATCGCCTCCGATGTCCGCCGGACGCTGATCGATCCGGCCACCCGGTGGGTCCGGGGCCAGGTGGTAGGCGGCGTCGCCGACGGCGTCCCGATGATCACGGCAGATGAAGAAATCGCCTACCTGGAAAGGCTGGCGGCTGACGCCACCGCCGACCGGCACCGGCAGATCATCGGCGGCATCCGGCTGGCGGAGCTGTATCGCACGGTACGAAAGGACCAGGCCAAGTCCGACGCGCTGCTGAGCCAGTTGGCGGCTCGCTATCCCGATGCACCGGAGCTCGAGATCGCCCGGAGGTTCACGCCGCATGATTCCTGAGCTCTCGCTCGTCGTTCCGGTTTACAACGAGCGCGAGAACCTGGCGCCCCTGCTCACGGAGATCGCGGCGGCCCTCCGTCCCACCGGCCGGCGCTATGAAGTCGTCGCGGTCGACGACGGGTCGACGGACGGCTCCCGCGACGAACTGCGGAGATTGCGCGCGGAGCACCCGGAGCTGCATCTGGTGGGGTTCGAGCGCAACGCCGGACAAACCGCGGCCTTCGCCGCCGGATTTCGGGCTGCGCGGGCGCCGGTCGTGGTGACCCTGGATGCCGATCTTCAAAACGATCCGGCCGACATCCCCGGGCTCGTCCAGGAGCTGGAACGCACCGGCGTGACGGCCGTGGTGGGGTACCGGCTCAATCGCCGGGATACGGGATGGAAGCGCGTGCAGAGCCGCATCGCAAACGGGGTGCGCAACTGGCTGACCTCCGAGAGCATTCGTGACACCGGGTGCTCGCTGAAAGCGTTCCGGACCGACGCCCTCCGGAATCTCCCGTTCTTCAACGGGATGCACCGCTTCCTGCCGACTCTGGTGAAAATGGAGGGCGGTACCGTGGCGGAGGTACCCGTGCATCACCGGCAGCGCCGATTCGGGACCACCAAGTACGGGATGTGGAATCGCGTCTTCCGCGCTGTGGCTGACGCGTTCGCGGTGCGGTGGATGCAGCGACGGGTGATGCGCTACCGGATCAACGAGGAGAGCTGATGGCGCGAAAGGCACGCCTCGACCCCTCCATCTTCCATCTGCCCGTCGAGCGCATGCGCGAGGGCTACTACTCGGACAAGTATTTCGTCCGCGCGCGCGAGCTGCTTCGCAAGGACGGCCATCGCCCGCGAGTCACGATGCAGGTGTTCGGGAAGACGCAGGGGTTCCTGGGCGGCATCGACGAAGCCATCGCCATCCTCAAGCTTTGTGCCGACCGCTGGGACGAGCTGACCGTCTCGGCGCTCTACGATGGCGATCAGATCGCGCCCTGGGAGACGGTGCTCCTCATCGAAGGCCCGTACGACGTCTTCGCTCACCTGGAGACCCTGTACCTGGGCGTGCTGGCCCGCCGGACCCGGGTAGGCACCAACACTCACGCTGTGGTCGAGGCAGCCCGCCCGAAGCAGGTGATGTTCTTTCCCGCGCGGCACGACCACTGGCTGGTGCAGACCGGGGACGGCTACGCGGCCCATATTGCCGGGGCCATCGGGGTCTCCACGGACGCACAGGCGTCCTGGTGGGGCTCCGAAGGGATCGGCACGGTGCCGCATGCGTTGATCGCCGCGTATGGGGGTGACACCGTCCTCGCGTCGAAGAAGTTTGCGGACCTGTCGGATCCCGACGTCGCGCTGATCACGCTGGTCGACTTCGACAACGACTGCGTCGGGACCTCGCTGAAGGTCGCGAAGGCGTTGGGGTCCCGGCTGTACGGGGTCCGCCTCGACACCTCGGAAACGCTGGTCGACACGTCGATCGTGCCCCAGATGGGGGCGTTCAAGCCGACCGGCGTGAATCCGCAGCTCGTCCGAAACGTGCGCGACGCGCTGGACCGCGAGGGGTTCCAGCAGGTGAAGATCGTGGTGTCGGGCGGATTCAACGTCGAGAAGATCCGGGCGTTCGAAGAGCAGGGCGTTCCGGTGGACATGTACGGCGTGGGGTCGAGCCTCTTTCAGGGGCGCTACGATTTCACCGCCGATGTGGTGCGCGTCGACGGCCGGGATTGCGCCAAGGTGGGCCGGCGCTTCCTGCCCAATCCCAGACTCGAACGGGTGGAGTGACCATGTTGCGGATCGACCTGACGGGGAAGCGGGCCTTCGTCGCGGGCGTGTCGGATGATGGGGGCTTCGGCTTCGCCATCTCGAAGGCGCTGGCCGAGGCTGGGGCCACCATCTGCCTCGGGAGCTGGCCCCCGGCGCTCGGGATCTTCACCAAGCTCATGGAGCGGGGGAAGATGGACGCATCCATGAACCTCTCGGACGGGCGGAAGCTCGCGTTCGAGAAGGTCTACCCGCTCGACGCCGCCTACGACACGCTCGGCGACGCCCCCGCGGAGGTGCGCGAGAACAAGCGGTACAAGGAGGTCGGGGATTTCAGCATCGAGGGAGTGAAGGGCCTCATCGAGAAGGATTTCGGGGCCACGCCGCTCGACATCGTCGTGCACTCCCTGGCCAACGCGCCCGAGGTCAAGAAACCCCTCCTCGACACCAGCCGGGCCGGGTACCTCTCGGCGGTCTCCGTTTCGGCCTACAGCATGGTGTCCCTGGTCCGGGCCCTGGGCCCGTTGATGCGCCCCGGCGGCTCCTTCCTTTCACTTACCTACATGGCCGGGGAGCGCGTCATCCCGGGTTATGGCGGCGGCATGTCCTCCGCCAAGGCGGCCCTCGAGGCCGACACCCGGACCCTCGCCTACGAGGCGGGACGGCGACATGGCGTCCGCGTGAACACCATCTCGGCGGGCCCCTGGGCCTCCCGAGCCGCCTCGGCGATCGGGTTCATCGACATGATGATCAACTACACCAAGGCCAATTCGCCCCTGCCGCGGTCGATCGACGCATCGGACGTGGGAAACACCGCGGCCTTCCTGGCCAGCCCCCTCGCCGCCGCGATCACCGGGACCACGGTGTACGTCGACAACGGGTACCATGCGATGGGCATGGCGGTGAGTCCCCCGGCGCCCTGAAAAAGGCCGCCAAGGCCTTGCGTCCGGCGGGACGATGCATAAATTCCCGCTGAGATGAATAACTATGCATCGGTCCCGGTAGGGGTTCTCGGGGCCTCCGGATACGCGGGACGGGAGCTGCTGGCGCTCCTGAACCGGCACCCGGGGGCCTCCGTCGCTTTCGCCACCGCCGAGACGGGCGCGGGCGAGACGCTGGAAGGCCACCGGCTCATCCGGGCTGAGGACGCCAACTTCTCCTCCGCCGAGATCGTGCTGTCCTGCCTGCCGCACGGCGTGTCGGGCCGGTACGTCCACGAGGCGCGGGCCGCCGGCAAGCGCGCGGTCGACCTCTCCGCCGACTTCCGCCTCTCACCCGAAGCCGTCTACGGGCTCACCGAGTTCACGCGTCCGAAAGTCGCCGAGGCCGAGCTCGTCGCGAATCCCGGGTGCTATCCGACCGCTGCGCTGATGGCGCTCGTGCCGCTGGCGCAGCGCGGCTTGATCGACCCCTCGCGGGAAATCGTGATCGACGCGGCGTCGGGCGTGACGGGCGCGGGCCGGAGTCCCAAGCGGGAGCTGCTGTTCGGCGAGGTCTCCGAGGACTACCGGGCCTACGCGGTGGGGAACACCCACCGGCACCTGGCCGAGCTGAAGTCGTCGCTGGCGCGGGAAGGCGGATTCAACGGCGATCTGGTCTTCACGCCGCACCTGCTCCCCGTGAAGCGCGGAATCCTCGAAACCATTCACGTGCCGCTCACGCGGGTCATCGATCAGGCGACCGCCGAGGGGCTCTATGAGGCCGCGTACGACGGCGAGCCCTGTGTCATGGTGACCAAGGGTTCGACTCCGTCGCTCCAGCACGTCGTCTACCGGAATCGCGTGGCGATCGGCGTCGCACCGGTGACGAACGTCCGGCGTCCCCGGCTCACGATCATCGCGGCCATCGACAACCTGGTCAAAGGCGCGGCGGGGCAGGCGGTGCAGAACATGAACGTGATGCTGGGCCTCCAGGAAACGGCGGGGCTCGCGTGCTGAAGGTTCGCGTCGTCAAGATCGGCGGCAACGAGCTCGATCGCCCCGAGTGGGTGTCCTCGTGCGCCCGGGCCCTGTCCGGTGGCTCGGGCGTCCCGGCCGTCCCGACGGTCATCGTGCATGGCGGCGGCCGCGCGGTTTCCGATCTCTCCCGGCGCCTGTCACTCCCCGTCGAGAAGCGGGAAGGTCTGCGCGTCACCACGGCGCAAGTCGCCGAGGTGGTGGAGATGGTCCTGGCGGGGCCGGTGAATCGGCTCCTGGTGACCGCTCTGCGGAGCGCGGGGATCGACGCCCTCGGATTGTCGGGAGCGGACGGCGGGCTTCTGACGGCTTCACAGATTCCGGGTGGTTTGGGCTACGTGGGTGAGATCACCCGGGTCCGGACCGCGCTGATCGAGAGCCTGCTTCTGGCGGGACTCACGCCCGTCATCGCGCCGGTCACGCCCGATCCTGCGGGCTCTGCGGTAGCCTTGAACGTCAACGCGGACAGCGCCGCCGCCGTCGTGGCCGCCGCGCTGCGCGCGACGGAACTCCTGTTCGTGTCCGACGTGCCGGGCGTGAAGATCGGGGACGTACCGCAGTCGAAGATCTCCAGCGGCGACATCGAGCGGCTCATCGCGGACGGCACGGCCACCGACGGCATGGCCGCCAAGCTGCGTGCCGCCCAGCACGCGCTGTCAGGTGGCGCGCAGTCGGTCCGCATCGGCGATCTGCGGATGCTCACCGAGCCTTCGGCGGGCACTCGCCTCGTCACCTCAGCCTCACGCACCTCGGCCGTCCTGGCGTGACCGCAACCGTCCCGGGAGCTTCGGCTCTGCTCGGGCTCTATGCCCGTGTCGGTCCCGTCTTCACGGGCGGGGAAGGCGTGGAGCTCATCGCCGAGGACGGCACCCGGTACCTCGACTTTACGTCCGGGATCGCGGTCAACGCGCTCGGCTACGGACACCCCGTCATCCGCGACGCCATGACGCGGGCGCTGGACACCGGGCTGATTCACGTCTCGAACCTGTTCCGTACCGAACCCGGTGAGGTCCTCGCGGCCGAGCTGACGGGGCGGTCATTCGCCGATCAGGCGTTCTTCTGCAACTCGGGGGCCGAGGCGAATGAGGCGGCCTTCAAGTTCGCCCGGAAGTGGAGCAGGAAGACCGGCATCGTGGCGTTCAGCCATTCCTTCCACGGCCGGCTCTTCGCGTCCCTCGCGGCCACCGACCACCCTGAGTACCAGAGGCCGTTCCTTCCGCTGACCCCGGGCGTGCGGATCCTCCCGCTGGGAGACCGTGCCGCCGCCGAGGCCGGGATCACCGCCGAAGAGACGGCCGCGGTGATCATCGAGCCGGTGCAGGGGGAGGGCGGCGTGCGCCCCGTTGCCGACGAGTGGCTGGCATTTCTGCGCCAGCTCTGCGACGAGCGTGGGGTGGCGCTGATCTTCGACGAAGTCCAGTGCGGCCTGGGACGGACGGGAACGCTGTTCGCACACGAACAGACGGGCGTCACGCCCGACATGCTGACCTTGGCAAAGCCCCTGGCTGGCGGCTTGCCGATGGGGGCGGTGCTTGTCACGGATGCAATCGCGAGTGCGCTCGCGGCGGGTGACCACGCGACCACGTTCGGTGGCGGTCCCCTGGTGGCGTCGGTGGCCGTCGAAGTCGTGAAGACCATCGCCGAGCCGGACTTCCTCGCTTCCGTTCGCGCGCGCGGGGAGCACTTGGGCTCTGGCCTCGCACGGATCGCGAAGGCGTCGTCGAAGATCAAGAGCGTCCGCGGCCGCGGGTTGATGTGGGGAGTGGAGCTGTCCGTCCCTGCCGCCCCGGTCGTCGGGGCCGCGCGCGACCGGCAGCTGCTCGTGTTGTCGGCCGGGCCGAACGTGTTGCGCCTCTTGCCGCCACTGGTGATCGAGGACGCCGATCTCGATCGGGGGCTGGCCGTATTGGCGGAGGTACTCGCGTGAGCGCGTTGCCGCTTCCGCTGCTTCGTCCCGCCCTCGAGATTCGCCCGGCCTCGCTCGCCGACGTGCCCGCACTCGAAAAGCTGATGGCGCCGTTCATCGCGACGGGGGACCTGCTCCCACGGTCCAACTACGATCTCTGCCGGCACATCAAGGAATACGTCATCGCCGTCACGCCCGAGGGTGAGGTGATCGGCTGTGGGTCCCTCAAGGTCTACAGCCAGACGCTGGGTGAAGTCGCCGGTCTCGCCGTGGCCGATGGGTGGCAGGGTGCCGGCGTCGGCCGCGCGATCGTCGAGGGCCTGCTCGAAGACGCCCGGGAGCTGGGGCTCGCGGAAACGTTCGCTCTCACCCGGAAGCCCGACTTCTTCTCGCGCCTCGGCTTCGCCCGCACCGAGAAGACCAGATTTCCCCTGAAGGTCTGGGCCGACTGCGCCCGGTGCCCACGGCAATCCTGCTGTGACGAAATCGCGGTGACGCGCGCTCTGGGGTAGATTCCCGTCGTGGCGTCCGACATCCACAAGAAACTCGTCTTCGGGGCCCTCGGTTGCGGGGGCCTTTTGGTCGTGTTCGGCGGGATCGGCTTGCTGCTCACCAAGGACCAGCTCTTCAAGGGCAGTGAAGCACAGCAGACGTACACGAGCGACGACGGGGTCGCCGCCTGGGACACCCTGTCCGGCTTTGCCATCGCCGACTCTCTCGCTCCACCATCCCTGCCGCCCTGGTCACTCTCCGGAGCAACATCCCCCGGGACGCTGGTGCTGGGCGCCTCCCGCAGCGGCAACAACCTGCCCGCCTTCGGGGACACCTTTCCGGCCGGATCCAAGGAGCGCAAAGGTTGGGAAGAGAGTGGTGCCTCGGTCACGGTCTCCCGTCCAACGGACAAGAATCACCTTTCCCGGAGCATGGTGCTGGTGGCTCCCGCCGCTGGCTTTCGCCTGTTTCAGGCCCGGGAGCTCTTCGCCGCCGCCGAAACGTGGAGCCGGGACGGTGACCTGCCGGATGCCAGGATGGCGATGGACTCCGCGCTCAATCTCGCCCAGGGCATGCAGCAGTCGGGGGCGCTGGAGCGCCTGCTGGTCGGTGCGCGGATCGAGCGTGATGCCATGGACGTGCTGTCGCGCGACACCGTGCTGGCGGGCGGCAAGGCGCCGGCGGCCCGGGCCGGAGAACGGATCGCGCCACTCGACCGTTTTGTGGCTCGTCTGCGGCGCGTGGACCGGTTGCTGACCATCGCCGGATCCCAGTCCGCCAACGCGAGGCGCCTGGGAGACTGGGTGGCGGACTCGGCGTTGCCCCTCGCGCTCCGTACGGCGGCTGTCCGCGCCATCGGGCTCGGCTGGGTCTTCAGCGCGACCGAGCCGGGGCTCGGCATCGACACCGCCCGTACCGCCACGCTGCAGCAGTTGCGAAAGGCGAGCACTTCCGACTCCGTCACCGTGGCGATCGACCACGTGATTCATCAAGGAGATACGTTCACGTCGCGCATACGCGTCTCCACGGCGTATCGCGCCGAACGGATGTTCCTCGATTGGCGCTGACCGGCCGCGGGCGTTGACACACTCCCATCCTGCCAGGGAACATTCCCTCTTCCCAGGCTCGAAGCCTGGGCTCCGCACTGCTCTGCGCTTGAAGCGCACTGAGAGGCACGGATGGCCCGAGTGATTTTTTGGGACGTCGACACCCAGTACGATTTCATGCGAGCGGACGGGAAGCTCTATGTCCCGGACGCCGAAAAGGTCATTCCCAATCTCAAGCGCCTGACCGATTACGCTCACCAGAACGACATCCGGGTGGTGGCCTCGGCGGACGACCACTCCCCGGGTGACAAGGAGCTGTCCGATCACCCCAACTGGCGCGACACGTTCCCCCCGCATTGCATGCGCGGCACGCCGGGCCAGAAGAAGATCCCCGAGACCGCGCTCAAGAACCCGATGGTGATCGAGCCGGAAATGCGGGATCCCGTGGAGCTGGGGAACGCGCTGCGAGCGCACAAGGCCGACGTGCTGTTCCACAAGCACTGGTTCGACGTTTTCACCAATGCGAACGTCGTGCCGGCGCTGACGGTCCTGTCGCCCGACGACATCGTGCTGTACGGCGTGGCGCTGGACGTGTGCAACCGCTACGCCATCGAAGGCCTGTTGACCCACCGTCTGCACACCCGACTCTTCGCGGTGACCGACGCGATGAAGCCCATCGACGCCGGCGCCGCGGAGCACCTCCTCAAGGAATGGGGAGAGGAAGGCGTTCGTCTCGTGAAGACCGATGAAGTGTTAGGGGGAATCGCGTGAGCCTCCCTACGCCCGCATTCGGGAAGTTCTTCCTTCCCGGCCCGACCGACGTGCATCCGGACGTTCTCGCCGCGATGTACCGGCCCATGATCGGCCACCGCTCGTCCGCCATGGAGGATCTGCTCAAGCGCTGCGCTCCCAAGCTGCAGCAGCTGGCCCGGACTTCGCGCACCGTCATGGTCGGCACGACCTCGGCCACGGGGTTCATGGAGATGGCGGTCCGCTCAGGGATACGGAAGAAGGCGATCTCGATCGTCAACGGCTCGTTTTCGGAGCGGTTCGCCGACCTGGTGAACGCCTGCGACAAGGAGTGCGTCCGCCTCGAGGTCCCGCTGGGTGGCTTCGTCGAGCCCGATCAGTTGCGGGATGCCCTGAAGAAGAACCCCGGGGTCGACGCGGTGACCCTGGCGCACTCGGAGACCTCCACGGGCGTGCTGCAGGACGTCGCGGCCCTGTCCAAGGTGGTTCACGAATTCCCGGACGTCCTCTTCCTGGTCGACGCCGTCACCTCGATGGCGGGTTCGCCGGTCGAGACGGATGCGTGGGAGCTGGACTACGTCTTCACCGGTTCGCAGAAAGCCCTCGCGCTGCCGCCGGGTCTGGCGTTCGGCGTCGCGTCTCCCCGGATGCTCGAGCGCGCCAGGACCCTGCCGTCCCGCGGGCTCTACTTCGACCTGGTCACTTTCGAAAAGGCGAGCGCCAAGTACTCGCCGACCAACACACCCGCCCTGTCGCTCTTCTTCGCCCTGGACGTCCAGCTCGAGCGCATTGACGCGGAGGGGGGCATCGAGGCGCGGTGGAAGCGGCATGACGACATGCGCAAGACGACCGAGAAGTGGGTCCAGAAGGCCGGGCTCTCCTATCTGCCTCCCGAGGGCCGCCGGAGCTGGACCGTCTCGTGCATCAAGATGCCGAACGGCAAGATCTCGAAGGACCTGGTCGCGGCGGTGAAGAAGGAAGGGTGGGTCATCGGCACCGGCTACGGCGGAGTGAAGGACTCGACGTTCCGGATCGGGCACATGGGTGACCACTCCGTCGCGTCCCTCGAGAACCTTCTGGCCCTCATTCAACGGATCCTGGGATGAGCATTCGGGTCGTCATCGCCGACAAGCTCGGCGACGCGGGGATCGCGCTGCTGGCGTCGTCTCCGGAAATCCACGTCGTGAACCTCGCCGGGAAATCGCGTGAGGAGCTCGAGGCCGCTCTGACGACGGCCGAGGCGCTCATCGTCCGCAGCGAAACGAAGGTGACGGCCGAGATGATCGCGAAGGCGCCGAACCTGAAGGTCGTGGCGCGCGCCGGGATCGGCGTCGACACGATCGACGTGGCGGCGGCCACCAAGCGGGGGATCGCCGTGATGAACGCCCCCGGCGCCAACACCGTATCCGCCGCGGAGCACGCCATCGCGCTCCTGCTCTCGCTCCTTCGGCATATCCCGGAGGCCGCCGAGACCATGAAGCAGGGCGGGTGGGACCGGAAGCGCTTTGAAGGAAGCGAGCTGCGCGGCAAGACGCTGGGCGTGGTGGGGCTCGGCCGGATCGGCGGCTACGTGGCGCAGGTGGCCCACGCGTTCGGGATGACCATCATCGCCTATGACCCCTTCGTGGCACCCCAGCGGGCCGTGGAGCACCAGGCCCGTCTGCTGCCCATCGAGCAGCTGCTCCAGGAGGCGGACATCATCACCCTCCACGTCGCCCTGACGGATGAAACCCGCCATCTGCTCAATGCCCAGCGCATCAAGCTGATGAAGCCCACGGCGTTCCTGGTGAACACGGCCCGGGGTGAGCTGGTGGATGAGCAGGCGCTGGTGGCGGCCGTCAAGGAGAAACGCATCGGGGGCGCGGCCATCGACGTTTTCGCCGAGGAGCCGCTGCCGAAGGACTCTCCCCTGCGGGGGCTCGAGCGTGTGCTCCTGACGCCGCACCTCGCGGCGTCGACGTCGGAAGCGCAGAAGCGGGTGGCCATCGAGATCTGCACCGCGGTCCGCGAGGCGCTCCTGAACGGCGATCTCTCTACCGCGATCAACCTGAAGAAGTAGGCTAGTCCGCCGCTTCTCGCCGCGGTTCGTCGGCCAGGAGCCGGAAGGTCTGCACCGCGCCCGTAAGGGAATCGGCGGCGGTGGCCAGCTGGTTCGCCGACGACGAGATCTCCTGCGTCGACGCGCTTTGTTCTTGAGCCGAGGCGGCGATTTCTTCCGACGAAGCCAAGAGCTCGTCAGTCCCCTTCGCGACCGTCGTCAGCTGGTTCGCGATCTCCTCCACCAGGGCTTTCACCGCCTCAGCCGAGTTCGCGATTTCGCGGCTCCAGACGTCGTTGGTCTCCGCCGTGCTGGCCACGGTACCGAGGCCCGCCGCGGCGGAGTGGGCGGCCGCCTGTGCCGCGGTGCCGGTCGTCGCGATGCGCGTGAGCCGGTCCCGGGTGCCCTGAATGCGGGAGAGCACGTCACGGACCACGTCCGCGGTCTCCCCCGCGGCCACTGCCGCCTGTGAGGCGAGCTTCCGGACTTCATCGGCCACCACGGCGAACCCGCGGCCCTGCGGACCCGCGCGCGCCGCTTCGATCGCGGCGTTGAGCGCCAGCGTGTTCGTTTGGGTCGCTACCGCCTTCGCCTGCGCGACGAAGCGTTGAATCTCCGCACCCGCCGTGGCGAGTGCCTCCGCCTCGGTGACACCCTGCTGGACATCGGCGGCGAGCTTCGCGAGCTGGGCCGTGCTCTGGTCGAGCGTTTCCCGGTGCTCCTTGGCTACGCCGACGAGGTCGGCATTCCGTCGCGCCGCTTCGGTCGCGCCCGCCGCCAGCGTCGTGGTGATCCCCAGGATCTTGCCCGCCTCCCCGGCGGCGTGACGGATCATCTGGGCCTGATCGGCGGCGCGCTTGGTGAGGTCCTGGCAGGTGGCGCTCATTTCTTCCGTGGACGCACTCATCTCCTGCGTCGAGGCGGAGATTTCGGCGGCCATGGCGGCCGACTCGTCGGCGGCTGACCGGATGGCTCCGACCAGGCGGCGCAGCGCGACGACCATCGACTGAATCGACGAGATGAGCTCCGCGACCTCCGCCGTGCGCTCGCGCGTGCCCGCCACCGTCACCGAGAGATCGCCCGCCGCCACGCGGCCCGCGATCCGCCCCGCCTCCCGGACGGGTTCGGTGACCCGCCGGTCGAGCCACCCGCCCAACATCCACAGGGCGGCGACGGTCACGAAGAGCAGCGCGAGCGCCCCGAGCCAGATGGCGCGCCGGGCCGTCGCGGCCCCCGCGAACGCACGATCCACGGGCTGGCGGAAGAGGACTTTCCAGGCCCCGTCGTTGGTCGGCACGGCGGCGATCAGCTCGTCGCCATGGGTCGTCGGCAGGGTCAACGCCACCGCGGTATCGGCCTTCGGGACGGCGCCTGCGACGTCAGCCGTCTTGAGCAGGTCCTGCCTGGTTGGCGCCGAAAGCAGGGCGCCCTTGCCGTCGATGATTTCGAGGTATGCGCCGTCGCCATTCGACGCTCCGGCGAGCAGGACGCGCAGCTGCTCGAGCGGGAACACGGCCTTCAGAACCCCGAGGGGTCGGGTGGTCTTGCTGGGGCGCACCGCGACGTCGTATTCCATCGAGAGGACGCCGGTGGCCGTGTCGGGCTGGGGGGGGCTGACGTATTCGCCCTGCGCGAACGCGCTGGTCCACCAGGATTCGTCCGACTGCACGAAGTCTTCCGATTTGTACGACCCCATCACGGTGTAGCCGTGGGCTTCAGTGAAGAACAGCCGCAGGAAATCCGAATGGGTGACGTAGTCACGCAGGTAGGACTGGAGGTCGGGGTCACCGCCCAGTTGCGTGGTCCGGGCGAACATCCGCTCCAGGGTGTTGATGTCGTTCTTCGGAAGACTCCGCTGGTTGGCTTCTTGAAGCCCGGCGCGGGCCGCGGCGACCACCGCCGGGGAGGCCGCCAGGGCTTCGGCTTCGCGACGGCGCTCGTGCAGGTATTGATTGACGATCGTCGCGGCGCGGACGACCACGTCCTTGCTGCGGGCCTCGACCGAATGATGGAGGAAGGTGTCGGTCGCGTTGCCGGCGACCACCGCCAGGACCAGTACCAGCGCCAGCGCCACGCCGATCCCGGCGAACACGAAGCCTTGTCTTAACTGCTGTGCGTCACTTGGCATGGGGATGCCGCGAAAGTATGGTGGGTTTCACGCGCGGGCAAGCCCGTTTAGCTTCAAGCACTTATGTCCCCTCGCAATACCCAAGAGTACGACCCCGCGGCGGTCGAGTCGAAGTGGCAGGCCCGATGGGCCGAGCGCCACACGAATGAGCCTGACCTCGATAATCCGGCGCGGCCGAACTTCAACCTCATGATGTTTCCGTATCCCTCCGCGGAAGGGCTGCACGTGGGGAACATGTTCGCGTTCACTGGCGCGGACATCTACGGGCGCTTCAAGCGGCTTCAGGGCTACACGGTGTTCGAGCCGATCGGCTACGACGCCTTCGGGATTCACTCCGAGAACTACGCGATCACGATCGGGACGCATCCCGGGAAGCTGATCCCGAAGAACATCGCGGCCTTCCGGAACCAGCTGCACCGCCTCGGCGGCATGTTCGACTGGCGCCACGAGCTCGCGACCACCGACCCCAAGTACTACAAGTGGACGCAGTGGCTCTTTCTCCAGCTCTACAAAGCCGGCCTCGCCTACAAGAAGCGCGCGGCCGTGAACTGGTGTCCGAAAGACAAGACCGTCCTCGCCAACGAGCAGGTCATCAACGGTCACTGCGAGCGGTGCAACACTCCCGTCGAGCAGCGTTTCCTGGAGCAGTGGTTCTTCGCGATCACGAAGCACGCCCAGCGGTTGCTCGACAATCTCGACCGCCTCGACTGGTCCGACTCGACCCGCACGCTCCAGCGGAACTGGATCGGACGGAGCGAGGGCGCCGAGTTGACCTTCGAGACGCCGGCGGGGCAGAAGATCACCGTCTTCACGACGCGGCCCGACACGGTGTTCGGCGCGACCTACCTCGTGCTCGCACCCGAGCATCCGCTCGTCGATACCCTCACCGCCCGGGAGCAGCGAACGGCGGTGCGGGGTTATCAGCGCGAGGCTCAGTCGAAGGACGTGGTGACCCGGCGGGTGGGGGACACGACCAAGACGGGGGTGTTCCTCGGCTCATACGTCCGGAATCCGGCGACCGGCGAATCGATCCCCATCTGGATCGCGGACTACGTCCTCATGGAGTACGGCACCGGAGCCATCATGGCGGTGCCGGCTCACGACGAACGGGATCATGAGTTCGCCACGAAGTTCAACCTGCCCATCAAGCCGGTGGTGAAGGGTGACGGACCGTTGCCGTTTGTCGGGGACGACGGGGTGCTCTTCAATTCGGGCGACTTCGACGGACTCACCTGCGCCGACGCCCGGAAGAAGATCGTGGCGTGGCTGGCGGGGCGGGGGGCGGCGAGCGCGCGGGTTCAGTACCGCCTTCACGACTGGTGCATCTCGCGCCAGCGGTATTGGGGACCGCCGATCCCCATCATCTATTGTGATTCGTGCGGCGTGGTCCCGGTGCCCGAGAAGGATCTCCCGGTCATTCTCCCGCCCATCGAAGACTTCCGGCCTGATGATTCAGGCGTGAGTCCGCTCGCGCGCCATCAGGAGTGGTATTTCGTGAAGTGCCCGCAGTGCGGGGCCCAGGCGCGTCGCGAGACCGACGTCTCCGACACCTTCCTCGACTCGGCCTGGTATTTCCTGCGTTATCCGTCGACGGAGTTCGATGACCGACCTTTCGATCCGGCGCGGACCAAGACCTGGCTTCCGGTGACCACGTACATCGGGGGGAACGAGCACGCCGTGCTCCACCTCCTTTATTCGCGGTTCACCACGATGGTTCTGAAGGACCTGGGGCACGTGAGTTTCGAAGAGCCGTTCCCCAAGCTCCGGGCCCACGGGATCATCGTGAAGGACGGCTCGAAGATGTCGAAGTCCCGCGGCAACGTGGTCGTGCCCGACATCTACATCAATCAGTGGGGGGCGGACACGTTCCGGATGTACCTCATGTTTCTGGGACCATTCCAGGAGGGTGGAGACTTCCGGGACGAGGGCATTACAGGGATCCGCAGGTTTCTAGAGAAAGTCTGGCACCTCACCCATGAGGTTTCCCTGACCCCGGGCGAAAACCCGGGGATGCCCGAAGGTGTGGTTCAGAAACTTCACCAGACCATCAAGAAGGTCGGGAGTGATGTCGACGGACTCCAGTACAACAC
>Ga0070730_10000830_pt1 | contig 32815 bp, 29 predicted proteins | sample Coa_R1_3_FD_66447 | JGI IMG/M metagenome (GOLD analysis project Ga0070730, IMG submission 66447) | Surface soil microbial communities from Centralia Pennsylvania, which are recovering from an underground coalmine fire - Coalmine... | ecosystem: Environmental > Terrestrial > Soil > Unclassified ... | reverse complement strand
CATACACGCGCGCCAGTTGCGCGTTGTCGTAGAGCATCTTCTCAAAGTGTGGCACCAGCCAGGCGGCGTCGGTCGAATAGCGATGGAACCCTCCCCCCAGCTGGTCATACATGCCGCCGCGGGCCATGCTGCGCGCCACCTTTACCACCATATCCAGCGGGTTGGCCTCGCCGCTCAGCCCGTGCTGGCGCAGCAAGAACTCCATCGACATCGGCTGCGGAAACTTTGGTCCCCCGCCCCAGCCGTGGTAGCGCCAATCGAACTGCCGCCACAGCTCCTGGGCCGCCGCGTTGAGCGTGGCCGTCGTGAGTGGCTGGCCTACCGGCAATTGGCCGACCAGCTCCGCTTGGCGGATGTGCTTGAGCACGTCCTGGGCGCCGGCCAGCACCTCGTCTCGCCGGTTCTCCCAGGCATCTGCTACACCCCTCAGCACTTGCTGAAAGGCGGGCATGCCATGCGCCGGCCGCGGCGGGAAGTAAGTGCCACCATAGAACGGCGCTTGCTCCGGCGTGAGAAACACGCTCATCGGCCAGCCCCCGCCGCCGGTGAGGGCCACCACCGCGTTCATGTAAATGGAATCCAGGTCGGGCCGCTCTTCACGGTCTACTTTTATATTGACGAAGTGTTGGTTCATCAGCGCGGCAGTGGCCGGGTCTTCAAACGACTCATGCGCCATCACGTGGCACCAGTGGCAGGCCGCGTAGCCGATCGATAAAAAGATCAGCTTGCCCTCGGCCCTGGCGCGCGCCAGGGCTTCGGCCCCCCACGGATACCAATCTACCGGGTTGTTTTGGTGCTGCAGCAGGTAAGGCGAGGTTTCGCCCGCCAGGCGGTTGGGCATACAGGCTTTCTTCAGTGGGCGAGGTGGATCTTAAAATATTCTTCGCTGCGTGTTGTCACGGCCTGCAGCGCCTGGCCGATGTCCTTCTGTCCATAAAAGGCTTGCTGCAGCTCTTCATCGGCGACGGCCTGCACGTCCGTCCAGTTTTCCAATTTGGGCAGGGGCGTCGCGAAGCTCAATGCGTCCAACAATACCTGGCTGTGCGCCGGCCGGGCCGTCGGGTTCAGAAACGCCGCGGAATGCGCCACCGCCGTCTGCGCCGGCACGATGGCCCCCGCCTCGGCCAAAAGTGACTGAGCTTCAGTTGAGGCCGCGAACTCAATGAACTGCCACGCCGCGCTCTTTTTGTCTGAGGCGGCCGTCAGGCATAGGCCGTCCTCCACCAACACATTCGAGGGTGTCGCGTTGTTGGTCGGCAGCGGCGCGACGTCCCAATCAAAGGCGGTGATCTGCCGATACGCCGGCATGCTGGCGGCCGTGTTGACGATCATACCCAGGCTGCCGTCCTGAAAGCGCTGGTCGCTGGCAATCGCCGACTCGGCTCGCTGGTCGGGCACAACGTGATACTGCGTTTGTAGACTCACCAGCCATGCGGTGGCCGTCATCACGCTCGGGGCGTTCATGTCTAGCTCGGTCGGCCAAATCTCATTGTCCACCAGCGCGCCCCGAAGTTGCCAGATAAACGGCGCCAGATCGACCAGGCTGGGCGCAATTCCCAGCCCATATTGGTCGGGTTGGCCATCGCCATTCGTATCGCGCGTCAGGGCCTGCGCAGCGGCGATAAATTGTTGCTGGCTCCAACGCTTGCCCGGCAGCGCCAGGCTGGCTTTCTGAAACAGGTCTTTGTTATAGTAGACCACTAAGCCCGAGGCGCTGAAGGGCACGCATTGCACCCGGCGCTCATAGATAAATGGGGTATACACAGCGCTGGAGAAGTCTGCCAGCTTGAGGCTGTGGCTGGCGGCCAGGTAGGGCGCCACGGCTGTCAGCACCCCGCGCGACGTCAGCCTCGCCACATCCGTGTAATGTTCCAGGATCACATCCGCCGGCGAGCCGGCCGCAATGTCCGCCGCCAGCCGTCCTTGAAAGTCGGTGTCGCCCGTGAAGCCAACCAGGTTGATCGTTTGGCCCGGAAAGCGCTGCTCGTACAGGGTCACCACGGCCTGATAGGCCGCCAATTGCGGCCCGCTGCCCGACACCATAAATTCTATTCCGCCGGCGCTGGTGGCGCGGGGGCCAGCGGCAGTCGTCGGGTTTTCCGGCGCGGATGTCGCACGCCCTGATGGCCCGCTGCAGGCGGCCAGAAACAACGCCAGACAGGCCAGGCAGGCAACCCGCGGCCCAAGTGCGGGTGCCTGGTTGCACATTGTAGAGAATACCTTGTGACTGGCCGAGCTCAGTGCTCGGCGGCGGCCTGCAGCAGCCCGTCCACCTCAGCCGCCGCTTCAGCCGGCGAAACGCCCGCCGAGGCCGCCCACTCCTGCAGCATGGCGGCGCGTGCCCGGCGCAGCGCGGCCGAGTCGGCTTCATTGAGCGGCTTCAGCCGCCCTCGGGCGGTGAGATCGCGGACCACTTCGCACAGTGTTTGGAACGAGCCACCGCGCAGGCGCGCCGCCAGTTCCAATTGTCGTTTGCGGTGGTCAGGTTCGAGCGTCGTTGGTGATTTTTGGAGTAACCGGCGGCAGTGAGCCAGTTCTTGCTTGGAGCTCAGGCGGCGCAGCCCGCCGTCCGGGCCGGCGTCCACTGGCACCCAGACCGTGCTCTTGGAGGTCGTAATTTCGTAAAAAAGTTGGCCCTGGGCCGCCATGAAAGTTTGGATTTCGAGGCGCACGATCCGGCCGACGCCATGACTGGGGTGCACCACACAATCACCGACCTTGAAACGCATACCGGCTCCTGAAAAAAGCTGGGCCGGGCCCGCCCATGGCGAGCCCGGCCCCCCAAGTTCGAAGACTAGTAGCGGCGTTCTCCCCCACTCGACCCGCCGCGGCGTGGCTTGCCGCCGCCAGGGCCGCCGCGCCGATCGCCAAAGCCGCCCCCACCACCACCGGGGCCGCCGCGCCCACCACCGCCACCACCCGGGCCGCCCCGATCTTCACGCGGTCGGGCCAGGTTGACGGTCAACTCGCGATCGCCGAGCCGATAGCGGTTGAACATCGTGATGGCTTTTTGGGCTTCAGCCTGCGTGCCCATTTCAATAAAGCCAAAGCCTTTCGACTGCCCAGTGTCACGGTCCTTGATGACCGCCACCGACGCCACCGCACCAGCCTGGGCGAACAGGGTCCGTAACTCGTCCTCCGTGGTGGTGTAGGGCATGTTGCCAACGTACAGTTTTACGTCCATTCCTCTGCTCTCCTCTGGTGGCGGCCAGGCGGCCGGCAACGAAATTGCCGCCATCACTCTAGCGCTATAGGCGGCAGCGACCCCGCGATCGGTTTTCGCCGTAAGTATACCATCGAATGAATGACTTTTGGAGGTAGAATACGCGCATGTTTGCCGCACCGGCACGCATTCACGCTCCAGAGTTGGCGCCCGGCGAATGGCTCAACACGCCCCGCCCCATCCGTCTGGACGAGTGGCGCGGTCGCGCGGTGCTGGTCGACATTTGGGACTTTACCTGCCTGAATTGCCTGCGCACGCTGCCCTATCTCACAGCCTGGCATCAAGCTTACCGCGATTGGCCGGTGTCTTTTTTGGGTATCCACAGTCCCGAATTTGCCTTCGCCAAAGACCGCCGCCAGGTGGAGGCGGCGCTCCAGCGCCTGGGAATTAAGTACCCCGTCTTGCTCGACAACGACTACAAGAACTGGGACGCCTTCGCCAACCGCTATTGGCCCACGACCTACCTCATTGATGCCCAGGGCTACATCCGCTATCAGCACGCCGGCGAAGGCGCCTACGACGAGATCGAGGCCGCCCTGTCGAGTCTCGCCTTCGAGGCCGCCCAGCTCAGCGGGCAGGCCGCCGGCCGGCACTTGCCGCGCCCCCTCGGTGCCCTGCGCGGCGAAGACAGGCCCGGCGCAGTGTGTTTTCGCGCCACCGGGGAGCTGCACACCGGTTTCGACGGCGGCACGCTCGGCAATCCGGAAGGCTACCTCCCACGCGGCCTGCCGCTGATTTATCGCCTGCCGCCTCAGCCCGAGCGCCGCGATGGCGCGTTCTATGTTGAGGGCGCCTGGCAGGCCGGCAGCGAATCGCTGTCGCTGGCTGGCGAGCAAGGCGCGCTGGTGCTGCCTTATCACGCCGCAACCGCCAATGCCGTCCTGGCCGTTTCGGCCGACCCGGTGGATTTGATGTTGGGCCTTAAACCGCCCGCCCGCCTGGCGGTGACCCAGGATGGGCTGCCGCTCGAAGCACTCAGCGCCGGCGGCGATGTGCGTACCGAGGCTGGCCGGTCGTTTGTGATCATAGACGCGCCGCGCATGTACGAGCTGGCGCGTAATCCAGACGGCCGGCCGCATGAGTTGCGGCTGGACCTGGCCGCGCGCGGCACAGCCGTGTTTGCCTTTACGTTTTCCACCTGTGTGACGCCGGCCGCCACCGGCTGAAAACCCGGGCAGCGTCCCATCGGGATCGTCTGGCTGCCATAATCAACCACCATTTGCAGCTGCGCCCGCCGCGCGGCTCGCAGGACGGCGTCATGCTGCGGTCACCGTTTCTATACCTCTCCAACGCCGGCTGGGCCCGCCGGCTCGTCACCCGTTTTCCAATCGCGCGGCGCATGGCCAGCCGATTTGTAGCGGGCGAAACCCCCGCCGACGCCATTGCCGCCATCCGTGCCCTCAACGCCCGCGGAATCAACGCCACCCTCGACCACCTGGGCGAGAGCGTCACCAACCAGGCCGAAGCGGTCCGCGCTGCCGACGACTATGTGCACGTCCTGGGAGAAATCCACGCCAGCGCCGCGCGGTCGAATGTGTCGATCAAGCTCACCCAGTTTGGCCTCGACCTGGACCAGGACTTCTGCGTTCGCAATGCGCGGCGCGTGGTGGAGCAGGCCCGCCAGCTGGACAATTTTGTGCGCATCGACATGGAAGACTCGTTCCACACCGATGACACCCTGGCGGTCTTTCGCAAGCTGCACCAGGACTATGAGAACGTCGGCCTGGTGCTTCAGGCCTACCTGTATCGGACTCAGGCTGATCTGGAAGCCTTGGTCGCGGAGAGCACGCGCATCCGATTATGCAAGGGCGCCTACCAAGAACCGCCCGACAAAGCCTTTCCCCGCAAGGCCGATGTCGACGCGAATTACGTGCGCCTGGCCCAGCTCTTGCTGGACAACGCCCGCAAGCTTGCACCCGCCCCCGAAAGTGGCTTGGTGCCCCCACTTGCGGCCCTGGCCACACATGACGAGAAAATGATTAGCGCCATCCAGGCTCATGTCGCAGCCACCGCCCTGCCTCGGACATACTTCGAATACCAGATGCTCTACGGCATCCGCCGTGACCTCCAACAGCGCCTGGCCGCCGGCGGCAACGCCGTTCGGGTCTATGTGCCTTATGGCACCGAGTGGTACCCCTACTTCATGCGCCGTCTGGCCGAGCGCCCGGCGAATGTGTGGTTCTTGCTGTCAAATCTGGCCAGAAACTAGTAAACAAGTCGTCTCGTGTGGATCGCGCGCCCCGGCCCACGCTCCTGGCTCGCGCATTATCGCGGCCAGTCGAGCGGGCCAGGGTGGGCGTGAGGCCGGCCACGTTGCCTTAGCGCGCCATCAGCAGCAACACCACGATCAGGATGATGGGCGCGGCCGCGGCCAGCGCCAGGGTCGCCTTGCGAGCGACCGGCCTCGTTTGGCGCATGTCTTCTGCAGCCCACGATGGCGCGGCATCCTCGGGCATCTGGCGTGTTCCATAGGCCTGCACCGCGCGCACCCGGGCGGCCTGTAGTTCAATGCCACAGTTGGTGTTCGAGTCGTATGAGTACATGGTCGTCTCCTTTTGTGCCTCGCGGCTGGCAGCTTCTCCTTCAACTGTCCCTACGATACCGAATTCAAGGTCCGCGGTCTCCCTCACTGACGGAGGGAAATTGGGAGGGATATTGGGAGGGAGAGCGCCAAACAGGAGGGGGAGTTGGCTGGCATTTCCGGCTAAGACGGTATAATCAGCCTGCTTCACGTTCAGACGAACATAGGAACACGCTATGGCTGGTGAGGACCGCTCGTCTGCCCGGCCTCTCGTCGAGACGCTCACACACCGGGAGCGCGACATCCTGGCACTGCTGGCGCAGGGACATTCCGCGCCGGAAATCGCCGGGAAACTAACCCTGGCGGTCAGCTCGGTCAAATGGTATATCCAGCAGCTTTACAGCAAGCTGGGCGTCAACAGCAAGGCCCAGGCCGTGGCCCGCGCCCGCGAGCTGGGCCTGGTCGAGACGGCCACCCAGACCGCACGCAAACACAACCTGCCCGTTCAAGTCACCCGGTTCTTCGGCCGCGAAAATGAGATCGCCAACCTCAAACAGCGCCTTGCCGAACACCGGCTGGTCACCCTGACCGGCTCGGGTGGGGTAGGCAAGACCCGACTGTCGTTCCAGGTGGCCGGCGAAGTCCTGGACGATTTCTCGGGCGGCGTCTGGCTGGTCGAGTTAGCTCCCTTGACGGACCCGGCGCTGGTCCCGCAGCACGTGGCTACCGTCCTGGGCGTGCGCGAATCCCCAGGGCGCTCCGTGTTGGAGGGTTTGACATTGTTCCTGCGCGATCGCCAGGTGCTGCTGATGCTGGACAACTGCGAGCACCTGCTGGATACCTGCGCCCAGTTGGTGGAGACACTCCTTCATGCCTCCCCCAGTCTAAAAGTTCTGGCCTCTAGCCGCGAGCCCTTAGGAATTGCGGGTGAGGCGGTCTATGGGGTGCGATCGCTGCCTTTCCCCGACCCGGACCGCTTGCTGCCCATCGAACAAATTTGTAATTACACCGCGATCAGTTTGTTCGTCGACCGCGCCCGTCTGGTGCTCCCCGGTTATGAAATCACCGATCACAACGCCGCCTCGGTGGCGCGCATCTGCCAGCGCCTGGACGGCATCCCGCTGGCCATCGAAATGGCCGCCGCCCGGGTGAATGTTCTCAACGCCGCGAACCTGGCTGAACGCCTGGACGACGCCTTCCGGGTGCTCACCGGCGGCAGCCGCACCGCGCTGCCTCGGCAGCAAACTTTGCGGGCCACGATTGATTGGAGCTACGCGCTGCTGAGCGATGCGGAACGCCTGCTCTTGCAGCGCCTGTCGGTCTTCCTCGGTGGCTGCACCTTGGAAGCCGCGGAAGCGGTATGCTCCGATGCCCCACAAGAAGTCGACCGGGGGCCGGGAGAAATTCATCCACCGCCTGCCGGCCCGGGTATCGACCAATTGGATATTCTGGATTTGCTGTCCTCGCTTGTGAGCAAATCCATGGTCATCGCCGAGCGCCGCCTGGGCAAGGAGACGCGCTACCAACTGCTGGAGACGGTGCGCCAGTACGCGCGCGAAAAACTTCACTCGGCCGGCGAAACCGAGCGCCTGCACGCCCGCCACCTGCGCTTCTTCGTCCAGTTGGCAGAGGAGGCTGAGCCCAAATTGAAGGGTCCTGAGCAAATCATCTGGCTGAACCGGCTGGAGACCGATCTTGACAATGTGCGGGCCGCGCTGGATTACAGCCTGGCGGGCAGGGCGAGTGATGACGCTGAAGCGGGCCTGCGGCTGGCGGTGGCCTTGAACACGTTCTGGAACATCCGCGGTCATTCGCGCGAGGCCCACGCGTGGCTGGAGGCGGCGCTGGCGCGGCGCAGCGTGCCTGAGCGCAGCCTGGCGCGGGCCGAGGCGCTGCGTACCGCCGCAGCCATGGCATTTACAGGCGACCAGGCGGCCGATTATGCGCGGGCGCGGGCCGAGGCGGCGGAGAGCGTTGAAATCTTCCGTGAGTCGGGCCTCCCGGGACGGCGCGGCCTGGCTTACGCGCTGATTACCCTGGGCGACCTGACGCAACGCCTGGGCGGCTACGCCCTAATGCTCGACATGCTTGAAGAAAGTGTCGGGCTATTTCGAGAACTGGGAGACAAATGGGGGCTGGCATTAGCCCTGCACAATTTGGCCGAGACGCTGGACCCCCTCGAGAATTATCAGCCACGAGGCGAGGATGGGTCGCCAACGCCGTTACCCGAGTTAGCGCCAGCGGCGCGGAACGACCACACGGCCCAGTGCGCCCTATTTGAGGAGAGCCTGGCCTTGTTTCGAGAGCTAGGCGATCGTAGGGGCCAAGGCATGAATCTCATGGCGCTGGGGTACACATTCTTTTGTCGGGGAGATCGAGTGGCAGGCCAGGCCATGTTTGAGGAGCGCCTGCCGATTGTGCGCGCGTCCGATGATGTAGAAGGCATTGCTGGCACCCTGATCCATTTGGGGAGAGATGCTCTGGCGCATGACGAGTTGGAGCGCGCGGCGATGCTTTTCGAAGAGAGCCTGGCAATATGCCGTGATAGACACTATGAGGGGGTCATCTCCGCGGCGAATATTCTTCTGGCGGAAGTGGCGCGACGACGGAGTGACTACGAGCAGGCCATCAGGAGGTTGTCGATCGGCCTAGCCATTTGCCAGGAGCTGGGCAATCGTGATTACATCGCAAGCGTCCGTGACGGCCAGGGGCGGGTCGCCCGATCGCAGGGCGATCGCGCGGCGGCGCGCTCACTGCACATGGAAGCGCTCGCGATGCGGCGCGAGGCCGGCCACCCTATCATGTTGGCGCATTCGTTCCACGCGCTGGCTCTGCTGGCCGTCGTGCGCGACGGACAGGCGGAGCGCGCGGCCCGCTTGTTTGGCGCGGCCCAGCCCTATCACGTGGCGCTGTATGCTTATTGGGCCGCGAGCCCGATCTGGCGCGCCGAGCACGAGAGCGGCGTGGCCACGGTCCGGGCCCAACTCGGCGAGGCACTATCTGCAAAGCTTTGGGCCGAGGGCGAAGCCATGACGCTACAGCGGGCCTACGACTACGCTTTGGAGGGCTAGGGTCATTTTCGCTGGCACGGTCTACCAGCGGGCCCGAAGATTATGTCGCCCGCCACATCATGTCTGATTCCGCCACTACCCCCCGCCACTGCTTTTTGCGATTTTTGCCGTCTTTTCAGCCATTCCGCCACTGCCGCCACATCCGCCACATGAAAAGTGACACCGCCACACTCCAGCTAGGGGCACACCGAAACGCGGGATGCACATCACCCAGCAAATCTCTGTCCGAACCGAGCAAGGCCCGACGGCTCTCCCAATTGGAGGGTGCATTTGGAAATTTTGGCCGTAGGGGCGAAACATCCGCGTCAACAGTGCGCGTTCGGGTCTACCGGCTGGTGCGGATGCTTCGCCCCTACCAACGACCACCAACGGCAAATGCACCTTAATTGGAACGAAGCTTGCAGTCTACACGTCCGATGATAGACTATGTTTCAACGTAAGTGCGGGCATCCACTGACCTGTCGGAGGAGATTGACAACCATGCGCCGCCTATATCGTCGTATCGCCCTGGGCCTCACGGCCATTTTGTTGTTGCTAGGCGCCGTTGGCACCGCCGCCGCCGACAATGGCACTGTTCACGTGGTCCAGTCCGGCGAAACCTTGTTTCGCGTCGCGCTCAACTATGGCGTCTCCATGGACGCCATTCGAGCCGCCAACGGTTTCACCGGCGACACCATTTACGTCGGCCAGAGCCTGATCATCCCCGACAGCAGCGCGCCGCCGGCCGGCAACCCGGCCCCGCCCCCGGCGGGTGGCAGCGTCATTCACATCGTGCAGCGCGGCGAGACCCTGTTCACCATTGGCCTGCAGTATGGCATCACCTGGGACAAGATCGCGGCCGCCAACGGCATCGTCGGCAACACCATCTACGCCGGGCAGCAGTTGGTCATACCCCTCGGTGGTTCGGCCGACGTGCCGCCGCCGGCCACCGTGCCCACCAGCACGCCCTTCCCGCAGGCATCGCCCCCGCCAGCGCCAACCGCCGTGCCAACCGCCGTGCCAACCGCCGTGCCGCCTACCAGCCCGCCCCCGGCTGACACCGGCAACACCATTCACATCGTCCAGCGCGGCGAAAGCTTGTTCACCATCGGCCAGCAATATGGCGTATCGTGGGTCGCCATCCAGCAGATCAACCAGTTGGTGGGCACCACCATCTATGCCGGCCAGCAACTGATCATCCCACCCCCTGGCACCGTCCCGGCACCGGTCCCGGACAACACTGGCGCCGGCCTGAACGTGCCGCCGCCGCCCGGCGAGAACGCGGACGGCAAGCGTTTCCTGATCGTGTTGTCGCAGCAGCGCCTGTATGCCTATGACGGCGGCCAGATGGTTCGCACCACCCTGATCTCCAGCGGCGTGGCCGCCTACCCCACCGTGCTGGGCATCTTCCACATCTACGCCCGCTACGTCGCCACCGAGATGATCGGACCAGGCTATGATCTGCCCAACGTGCCCTACACCCAGTACTTCTATAAGGGCTACGGCCTGCATGGCACCTACTGGCACCACAACTTTGGCACGCCCATGAGCCACGGCTGCATCAACATGCCCACCGACGAAGCCGAATGGGCGTTCAACTGGGCCACCTACGGCACGCCGGTAATCGTGGTGGAGTAATCAGCAACCACAATTGGAACTGACAGGCAAGGTCGCGGTCGTCACCGGCAGCGCGCATCGGGTAGGCAAAATCATAGCCCTGGCGCTGGCTCGCGCCGGCGCCCATATCGTCGTCCACTATCACAGTTCGTCTGAGTCGCCGGCGGCCGTCGCGGAGATCGAGGCGCTGGGCGTGCGCGCTATTGATGTCGCCGCCGACCTGGGCGATCCCGCTGGGGCCACGGCCGTGTTCGAAGCCGCCGAGCGCGAATTTGGCGGCGTGGATGTGCTCGTCAACTCTGCCTCCAATTTCCAAAAAGGCAGCGTTTTGACCCTGAGCCCAGAGGATTGGCAAGAGACGCTGGCAATCAACCTCAGCGGGCCGTTTTTCTGCGCGCAGTTGGCCGCCCGCTCTATGCTGCGCCGCGGCGGGGGCGCCATCGTCAACATTGCCGACCTGAGCGGCTTGCAGCCCTGGGCCGGTTACCCGGCTCACTCGGTCAGTAAAGCTGGGCTGCTGATGCTCACCAAGGTGTTGGCCAAGGCGTTGGCCCCCACCATCCGGGTCAACGCGGTCGCGGCCGGCCCGGTCCTCAAGCCCGATGACTGGGACGACGCCCGTTGGCAGGCCTCCGGCAGCCGCACCCTTCTCAAACGCACGGGTTCGGGCTATGATGTGGCGCGCGCGGCCCTGTTCCTGCTTCAGGAAGACTTTGTCACCGGCACCACCATGCTGGTGGACGGCGGCCGGTCCATCGTCTGATACCAACGACCAACATCCACCCACATGTCCAACCGGCAAGCGCTCATCCTCAAACGCCTGATGGACGAGGGCCGCAAAACCGCGGCCTATTTCCGCGCGTTGGGCGACGCCGAATTAGCCCAGGTGGTCTACACCACCGGCCCGCAGTGGCAGGCGCGCGACATCCTGGCCCATTTCGTCAGCGCCGAGCAAACCCTGTTGATATATGGGCGCCAGGTGTTGGCCGGTGGCAGCGGCGCGCCCGAGGATTTCATCATCGACGAATTCAATGCCATCCAGGTGTCCGGCTTGCGTGGCCAGCCCGCCGAGGCTCTGGTGGCGCAGTTTGAAACCGCGCGCGCGGCGACGGCCGCGATGGCGGCGGGCATGGCCGACACGGATTTCGACCGCATTGGGCGCCATCCCTGGTTCGGCAAAGTTTCGCTGGAGCAGATGCTCAAGCTGGTCTATCGCCATAATATGTTGCACGAACGCGACGTGCGCCGCGCCCTGGAAACCGGGCAGCCGGTGGCGCACGTGGACGCGCGGCCGGTGGCCGATTGACTGGGACATAACGAGCCTATGAGCGAACGAAAAGACCAACTGCGGCAGATCATCCAGTCGGATGATGCCGCCAGCCTGGCCATCTTCAAGCGCGTCAGCCCGGAGCAATGGAACCTGCCAGTGCCATCGGACGAAGGCGCGGAATGGAAGGCCCGCGACGTGCTGAACCACGTGGCGATTTCCGAAGGCGGACAGTTGGGCGTCATCCAACGGGTGTTGGCCGGCCAGGGCGGCGTGCCCGACGATTTTGACATTAATCGCTACAATCGGCGCTCGGTGCAAAAGCAGGCCGAGCGCACCATCGACGACATGCTGGCCAGCATCGAGCGGGCCCACGCCCAGGTGTTGAGCGCGCTCGACGCCGTCAGCGACACTGATCTAGATAAAACCGGCCGGCACGCGCGCGGCGACACCCTGACCATTGAACAGTTTTTCCATCGCATCACCGAGCACCGGCGCCAGCACGCGCAGGCGCTCGCCAGCCACCTGGGTCTGTAATCACACCCTCCGTTCACAGGATGCTATGCCGGCTATTCACGACGTCATCGTCAAGCAACTGATCACCCATTCGGATGATCGCGGCTATTTCCGCGAGGTCGTGCGTGAAGACGACCACCTGCTGCGTCACTTTGGTCAAAGCTCCATCACCAAGACCTACCCCGGCGTGATTAAGGCCTTTCACTGGCACAACAACCAGGATGACCTGTGGTATGTGGTCGATGGCATGGCCCGCGTAGTGCTCTACGATCGCCGCCCCGACTCTCCCACCGCGGGCGTCACCCAGGTGGTCTACGCCGGCGAAGACAACCCGGTGGTCATCCTCATTCCCATCGGGGTGGCGCATGGCTACCAGGTGCTCGGCCATAAGCCCGTAGTGCTTTTTTATCACGTCACCCAGGCCTACGATCCCAGGCAGCCCGATGAGCAGCGCATCCCGTTTGACGACCCTCAGATCGGTTTTGACTGGTCGATCCAAAACCGCTAAACCCGGCGGGTCTCCCCTGCCCCAGCAACCCGCAGCATGCTCAACAAGCTGATCGCCTTTACTCGCCTGGCGCGGCCGCACTTTTTGCTGGGCGGATTCTTGCTCTACGCGCTCGGCGCCCTCGTGGCCCGTTATCAAGGCTACCCGCTAGATTTTCGCGTCTATGGGGTGGGCCAGTTGTTTGTGACCAGCCTGCAGTTGATGACCCATTTTCTAAACGAATATTGGGACGTGGACGCCGACCGCCTGAACACGTCGCGGACGCCGTTTTCGGGCGGTAGCGGCATGCTGGGACCCGGCGGCATCCAGCGCGATACGGCCTTCACGGCGGCCGTGGTTTGCCTGGCCGTGGGCACCGCCGCGGCGGTCTGGCTGATCTTTCAAACACCGATCGCGCCCGCCACCCTGGCGATTATGGTGCTGGCCTTTCTGGGCACATACTTTTACTCCAGCCCGCCGATCCGGCTGGTGAGCACCGGCTTTGGCGAGATGACCGCCTCGGTGCTGGTGGCGGGGTTCGTGCCGGCCATCGCGCACCTGCTGCAAGTGGGGCACCCCAGCTTGCTGATCGTTTTAGCCACCGCCCCGTTGGTCATGTACCATTTCGCCATGCTGCTGGCATTCGAATTTCCCGACTTCCTCAGCGACGAGGCCGCCGGCAAACAGACTCTGTTGGTGCGCCTGGGCCGCCGGCGCGGCACAATCGTCCACAATGGTGCGCTGTTGACCGGCCTGGCCCTGGCGGCCGTGGCCAGTTTTCTGGGTCTGCCGGTGCAGGTGGCCCTGGCGGTGGTCATCAGCTCACCGCTGGTACTGCTCCAAATCACCCTCATCCGTCGCATGCAGCGCGGCGAGCCGTTCAGTTTTGTCCGGCTGACGTTTATTGCCGTATTGGTCTTCGTCCTGACGAGCTATTTCATGGCGTTCAGCTTTTGGGCCCTGCGCGCATGAGCATATCAACGGCCAGCCCGCTCGCCGCGACACCGGCCAAAACCGCTGCCCTGGCAGTCCGGTATGCGGCGTCGGGGTTCTACCGGCCGGCATGGGACGGACTCAACGTAGCGAACATTGGGTTGGGCACCTATTTGGGCGATCCGGACGCGTCCACCGACGCGCGCTATACTGCTGCACTAGGCCGCTACCTGGAGCTCGGCGGCAACCTGATCGACAGCGCCAGCAACTATCGCTTCCAGCGCAGTGAGCGCACCATCGGTGCAGCGCTCCAGGCCGCGATCGCGGCGGGCCGCGTCAGCCGCGACGAGATTGTGCTGTGCACCAAGGGCGGCTATTTGAGCTTTGACGGGGACTGGCCCGCCGACCCGGACGCCTGGGTGCGCGAGACATTTATCGACACCGGCATCGTCCAGCCGGACGACATTGTCGACGGCCACTGCATGGCGCCCGCCTATCTCCGCCACCAGATTGCCCAGAGCCGCGCGAACTTGCGGGTCGATTGTGTCGACCTGTATTACCTGCATAACCCCGAGGGGCAAATCCCGGCCATCGGAGCGGACCTGTTCCGCGAGCGTTTGCGCGAAGCCTTCGCCACCCTCGAAGTGGCCGTGGCGCAGGGCCAACTGTGCGCCTATGGCGCCGCCACCTGGAATGGGCTGCGCGCCGCGCCCGGCGCCCCAGACTATCTCAGCCTGCGCACCCTGATCGACACGGCGCGCGACGTGGCTGGCGACCGGCACCATTTCCGCGCCGTGCAACTGCCGCTCAACCTGCGCATGTTGGAAGCCGTGGCTGCCCGAAACCAGCCCGGCCCAGCCGGCCTGGCCGCGCTGGTACAGGTCGCGGCGGAAAGCAACATCGCCGTCATGGCCTCGGCCTCGCTCCTCCAGAGCCAGGTCATTGGCCGGCTGCCCGAGACGCTGCGGGCGAAATTCGAGCCCGCTCTGACCGACGCCCAGCGCGGACTGCAATTCGTGCGCTCAGCACCGGGCATCACCGCCGCTCTTGTGGGGATGAGCCGGGTTGAGCACGTCACCGAAAATATGGCCCTCCACGCCCTGCCGCCCATGAGCACCGCGTCCTGGCGGGCAGTCTTTCAACGCTAACGATCCGTCATGCCGGAATTTTTCACGGTTCTGCCCCCCGCCGTCGCCCTCGCCAAACTTTGGCAGGCCCTGCCTTCCACCGTCCCCACCGAGACGGTTGCGACGGTCGAAGCTCTGGGCCGCGTCACCGCCGCCGCCATCACCGCCAAGGAACCCCTGCCGGCCTTTCCGCGATCCACCATGGATGGTTACGCGGTGCGGGCGCGCGACACATACGGCGCCAGCCAATCACTGCCCGCCTATTTGGTAGTGGTGGGCGAAGCGCCCATGGGGCGCGCGCCCGGCTTCTCCATTGGCCCGGGCCAGGCGGCGTTGGTGCATACCGGCGGCATGCTGCCGGATGGCGCTGACGCTGTGGTCATGCTCGAGGTCACCCAGGCCGCCCGGCACAACGAGATTGAGGTCTTGAAGGCCGTGGCGCCCGGTGAAAACGCCATGCGCATGGGCGACGACATTGCCGCCGGCGCGGCAGTGCTGCCCGCCGGCCACTGGCTGCGCCCACAGGATATTGGCGCGCTCTCTGCGCTGGGCGTCCAAAACGTAGACGTTGCGCGCCGGCCGCGTGTGGCCCTGTTGGCGACCGGTGATGAGTTAGTGCCGCCCGAAGCGACGCCAGGCCCTGGACAGGTGCGGGATGTCAATTCCTTTTCCCTGGCAGGCCAAATCACGCACGCCGGCGGCCTGCCGGTGCGCTGCGGCATTGCGCCCGACAATCAGCGCGCGCTCCGAGCGGCAGCCGAGGCCGCGCTGACCGAGACCGAGGCCCTGGTGCTTTCTGCCGGCAGCTCGGTCAGCGTGCGCGATATGTCGGCCGCGGTGGTCCAGTCGCTCGGCGCGCCAGGGATCTTGGTCCATGGCGTCGCGGTCAAGCCCGGCAAGCCCACCATTCTGGCGGTGGCCGGTGGCAAACCGGTCTTCGGCCTGCCAGGCAATCCGGTATCCGCCATGGTCATTGCAGATTTGTTTGTTGTGCCAACCGTCTGGCGCTTGCAGGGGGCGCTCCATCCGCCGCGGCGTCACAGCGTCCAGGCCCGCCTCAGCCACAACCTGGCCTCGCAAACCGGCCGGGTGGACTACGTGCCGGCCCGCCTACGGCCGGCCGAGCCAGGGGGTGAGCCAGTTGCCGAGCCGATATTCGGACAATCGAACCAAATTTTCACCATGGTCGCCGCCGACGGCATGATCATCGTCCCGCTGGATGCCACCGGGCTGAGCGCTGGTGACATGGTTGAGGTTCGGTTATTCTGATACACTACGTTGGTCCGCCGGCCTCAGGAAGGTAAGCCATGTCTATCGTATTCGCCTGTCCCAATTGCGGTGCCAACCAAAGCGTCAACGACGACGAAACGTCGACGCAGTGCCAGTTTTGTGGTAACACGATCTCTGTGCCCGAGAATCTTCGGCCGAAAACCGCGCCCCCGCCGGCCCCGTCCGCCTATCCAGTGGACATGCCAGGAATACAAACCTTCTCGACAGGCGGCACGTTCAACGTCCCCGGCATGGCCGGCTTGCCGGGCATGTTCATGAATATGGACTTGAACAAATTGCGCGCCATGGCCATGGCGGCCCGCAACGGTGACAAAGCTGAAGCCGCGCGGCTGTACCAGGAAAACTTTGGCGTCAGCCCAGAAGACGCGATGCAGGCCGCGGAGTTGATGAGCCAGCACCATCACGTTGTTCTGAGCGGCATGCAGTTTAGCACGTCAAACGTGATCCAAATGGGCAGCCAGCCGGCCATGGTTCCTATGTCGTCGCCCACGCCCGTTTACAACTTGCCTAGCCCGCCCGTGCCGGGCGGCAACCCCGGCTCAAGCTCAGGCCGGCGTTGGATGGCCTGCATCGCGGTCGCGTTTGTGCTGCTGATTGCGGTGGTGGTCGGCGGCGCGATCATTGCCTCGGCGGTCTTGACCACCCGCTAAGTTAGCGGGCTAGAGCAGCGGTGGAGGTGCGTATGCCCCAGCAAGTTGTCTTTCCTTGTCCATCCTGCGGCGCTTCGTTGAGCGCAGAAGCCGGCGCGTTCACGGCCCAATGCCAATTCTGCGGCAGCACGGTGGCGGTTCCCAGGAACGTTGCGGGCCAGGCTGCGGCCGGCACCACGCCCTATTCGTCGCCGGGGCCCCCAAGCGGAGCTGACCGCTCAAAGCTGGCTGCCATTGGCGATGCCGTGCGCGCTGGCAACTCCACTGAAGCAATCCGTCTCTATCGGGAACAATTTTCGGTGAGCCAAAGCGAGGCCCAGCAAGCCGTGAACCAATTGGCCGGCGGCCAGAGTGTTGTGGTGGGAACGCTGCCCAACGGCATGCCCGAATATCTTCAGGTGTCGCAGGTGGCGCCGGCCGCCCCGTACTATGTGCCCATGATGAGCACCGCCGTGCCCGACGGCAATAGGATATTTCGCGGGGTGATGGGGTTCAACATCGCCCTGACGTTGGCCATCTTCGGATTTACGGCCTGCATCTTTCTGTTCGTGTTCCTCGCCGTGGGCCTGGCTTTCGTCCCCGCTATCTTTGGCGGCCTGGGCCCTCTGTTCGGTCGCTAGACCAAGGTCCTGTTCCCCATGCTGCGCAGCCGGCCATGTTCTGTAACCCCGATTTGTTTGTTCCATCCTCTAAGCCTGTCGACCCAGAGCGCGACTGCAATCGCCCCAATAAACACACTCGGTTGCGCGCGAAGGGCCTCCCGCCTTCGCAATTGCCACAACCGCGTCTGGAAGACGCTCTAATCTCCCCGCCGCGTGCGCGATGACCCAGCGCGGAATATATCTCCACGACATCCCGCTCGATGTGGCCTGGGCGCGACTGACCGGCGCGCTTAAGCAGGCCGGCCTGTGGCAGCCGCTGCCCGGCGAGGTGGTGCTGTTGGACCAGGCCCTGGGGCGGGTGACTGCCAGCGCGGTCTGGGCGCGTATTTCGGCGCCGCACTACCATGCTTCGGCCATGGATGGCTATGCGGTGCGCGCTGCTGATCTGGCGGCTGCCACCGACAACACGCCCGCGCAGTTGCCGCTCGGCGGCGCCGGCCCTGCCCGTTACGTCGACACGGGCGACGCCCTGCCGGCCTGGGCCGACGCCGTCATCCCCGTTGAAAACATCCAGCTCATCGCCGTCCCGGGCAGCGCCAGCCCGGCCGCTATCGAAGTGCGCGCCGCCGTCACGCCCTGGAGCCATGTCCGTCCAATGGGTGAAGACATGGTGGCCACCGAATTGGTGCTGCCGGCGCATCACACCTTGCGGCCAGTCGACCTGGGCGCCATTGCCGGCTGCGGCCATTCCAGCGTCGCGGTGTGTCGCCGGCCCCGCGTGGCGGTGATCCCCACCGGCACCGAGCTGGTGCCGGCCGGCAGCCCGGTGAAGCCGGGCGATATCTTCGAATACAACTCGCTGGTGTTGGCAGCGCAGGTGGAGCAATGGGGCGGCCTGGCCGACCGGCGGTCGATTGTGCCCGATGACTTTGAGCGCATCTGTGCTGAAGTGGCGGGCGCAGCCAGCACCCACGACCTGGTACTATTGAATGCCGGCTCCTCGGCCGGCTCGGAAGATTTCTCGGCGCGCGTGATCGAACATTTGGGCACACTGTTGGTGCACGGCGTTGCCGTCCGGCCCGGCCACCCGGTGATCTTGGGCATGGTTCGGCCGCAGGGCACGCTGCCGGGCGCCGTGCCTAGCGTGCCAGTGATCGGCGTTCCCGGCTTCCCGGTCAGCGCCGCGCTCACCGGCGAGATCTTTGTGCAGCCCCTGCTGGCGCATTGGCTCGGCCGCAGCCCGGAGCAGGCGCCGGTGATTGAGGCCGTCATTACGCGCAAGGTGCTCTCGCCGCTGGGCGATGATGAGTATCTGCGTGTCACGGTTGGGCAGGTGGGCGAGCGGGTGGTCGCCACGCCCCTGGCGCGCGGCGCTGGGGTGATCAGCTCGCTGGTGCGTGCCGACGGGATCGTGCTCATCCCACGCCACAACGAAGGCCTCAACGCCGGCGATCGGGTAGCCGTCCGGCTCTACCGGCCGGCGGCCGAGATTGCCCGCACTATCGTCGCCATCGGCTCGCACGACCTGTGCCTTGATTTGTTGGCCCAACGGCTGGCAGAACAAGGCGCTGACCGGCCCGAGGGCGCCACGCGGCTCTCTTCCGCCAATGTGGGCAGCCAGGGTGGGCTGGTGGCGTTACGGCGTGGCGAAGCCCACCTGGCTGGCAGTCATTTGTTGGATCCTGAGACGGGCGAATACAATCTCAGCGCCATTCATCGCTACTTGCCCGATGTGCCCGTGGTGCTCATCAGCCTCGCCGGGCGCGAACAGGGTCTCATCGTCAAGCCCGGCAATCCACTGGGGCTACGCACCCTGGCCGACGTGGCCAAACCGGGCGTCGCGTTTGTCAACCGCCAGCGTGGCGCGGGCACGCGCGTGCTGCTGGATTTTGAGATTGGCAAGATTGGCCTGGCACCAGCCGAAATCAGGGGTTACGAGCGCGAGGAATTCACGCACCTGGCAGTGGCCGCCGCGGTGGCCTCCGGCATGGCAGATTGCGCGCTGGGCATAGCTGCCGCCGCTGCCGCGCTCGGGTTAGATTTTGTGCCGCTCTTTAAGGAGCGTTACGACCTCGTGATCCCGCAGGAATACTACCGCGCGCCCTTGCTGCGTCCGCTGCTGGAATTGCTAGCCGACGATGGCTTTCGGCGCGAAGTGGCGGCGATGCCGGGTTACGACACCAGCCGCATGGGACAGGTGGTCGCGGAGATCAACAGCCAATGAGCCCACCCGGCCATAGCCTTTCGTTCGACCGGGCCGCTGGCTATTACGACCAGACCCGCGACCTGCCCGAGCAACTGGCCCACGGCGGAATGCAGCTCATCTTGGACAACCTGCAGGGCAGCGCCGGGCCACACGCGCGGCTGCTGGAGGTGGGCTCCGGCACCGGACGAATTGGCGTGCCGCTGCTTCAGCGCGGCGCCAACCTGTTTGGCTGCGATTTGTCGTTGAAAATGATGGCCAAACTAAAGGCCAAATGGCCCGCGGCGCGCCTGGCCCAGGCGGATGCCACCGCCCTGCCCTACGCCACCGCGGCGTTCGATGGTGTCTTGACTATTCACGTGCTGCACCTGGTCGGGGATTGGCCGGCGGCCCTGCGGGAGATCCGGCGCGTGCTGCGGCCGGGCGGCGCCTTCGTCAACAGTTGGAACCCGCAAACCGAAAACGATATCGACGCCGAGCTGCGCGACTATTGGCGCAACCGGGTGGAAGTGCATGGCGGGCACTGGCGACGACCAGGCGTGCAGTCGCGCGACGAATTATTGGCTGAACTTGGGCGCATGCACGCCAAAGTGGCGGAGGTAAGCGCCGGCCGTACGGTAACCTCTGTCTGGCCGCAGGCCATCATCGACAGCATTGCCAGCCGATATCATTCGGATACGTGGGATGTGCCCGAGGATATTTTCCGCCATTCACTGGATGATTTACAAACTTGGGCGGCCCAAACGTATGGCGACTTATCGCGCCCGCAGCCGGTGGAGCGCCTGTTCACCCTCGACGTGGTGCGATTTACAGCGTCTGATTGAGCCACTCGATGCCCGGATGGGCTAGTTCCACCGTTGACGGGTAGGCGGCCTCGTGGTCCACGCCTTCCAGCGGGATCACAGTCACCGGCGCGGGCGCCCGGCTGGCAATTTCGTAAGACGCCGAAAAGTCACACAGATGGTCCTGGGTGCCGTGGATGATGCACACCGGGCAGCGTTCTTGTTTGGCTGCCTCGCGCAAGTTGAATTGGCGCGCAATGGCCAAAATATCCTCGGTGCGTTCCGCGCCGACGGTCCACGAAAAACACTCCTTGACGCCCGGCACCTGGTCCTCGGCTTTATCGCTCAAATCGAACGGCGACGCATACGCCAGGCAAGCCTTCACCCGCGGGCTAACCGCGGCCGTGCGATGCGCGAAATACGCGCCCAGGCTGCCGCCCATCACGCCCAGTCGCTGCGGATCGATCCCCGGTTGGAGCGCCAACACCTCCAGCGCTGCCGCTCCCACATCCTCGGCGTCTGGGCGCAGGCGCGGGCCAAAGAAATTTTCGCCGTGCGCCGGCATATCGATGCAAAACGTGGCGTAGCCGGCTTCGCGGAAATGCTCCAGGAACCAATCGAAGTTATCCTTGTCGCTCCCTAAGGGGTGAAATGCCAGGAGCGCCGGCAGCGGGCGGCGGCGGCCCACCTGTCGCCGGGCAGGCAGGCGCAGCAGGCCGGCTGTTTTGCCGCCCGGATAACGGACGGCGAGCCGCCGGGTTCGCGCCCCAGACAGCCGGCGCAGGAGCGCGTGCAAATGCCGCATGTGGCGCACAATATTGGCGCGGCGGGCCATGGGCGTGTAGAAGTAGTAGCCGTCGCCGCACAAGCCCACGAATAGGATCAGCAGCGCGGCCCGGATCTTCTCGATAGCCCGTTGTCGATCGCCGCGCGCGGCCAGCTTTTTGGCGTCCGCTATGTTGGGCGCGGCCAAGTTTTCCATGACGGGCAGCCACATATCGCGGGCTCGTAATTGGCGCCCGGCCACCCGGATCAGGTCGGGGTTGAGGCCCACATTTTCCACGATGGCCCGCGTGCGTGGCGTATCAAACAAAATCGGGCCCAGCCCCAGGTGCAGGGCAATATCCAAAACGGGCGCCGGGGGGCCTGGTATCATGCGTCCGGGGCGCGCATTCACCGGGGCTTTGAGGCCTAGCGAATTGAGGTAGGCGGGATAGGTCGACAGGTCAAGCGCCATACCACCAGCCTAGAGTCCAGGTCACGGGGCGCCTATCGGTTAGCGGCAGTGTGGTCGATAGGACCCGCATGACAGATTCTGTCAGCCTCGTCCTACAAACCGCTAGAGCGCTTTCCACTCGCATGTACGGCTGATTTCACGCGCGGATCGCAGCGAAACGGTCACGATTGCCATAAAGCCGAGTGGTACGCGCTCTAGTAGCGCGGGACGTTGGGATCCACCGTGGTCGACCAGGCCTCAATACCGCCGCGCAAATTCATCACGTGCTTGAAGCCCTGGCTTTGTAGAAAGCTGGTCGCCTGGGCGCTCCGGCCGCCAACATGGCACATCAGCACATATTCGGTCTCCGGGTTTAGCTCCGTCGACCACTGCCGGATGCCGCCCAGCGGCTTCAATTGCGCACCCTCGATGCGGCACAATTGAAATTCGTCTGGCTCGCGGACGTCGATGATGACCGGCGGGTTCGGCCCCGCCAATCGTTTCGCCAACTCGAGGGTGTTGATTTCAGGGACCATTTAGCCACCTTGCAGTATGGAGAGCGGGACGGGCGTGATGACGATGACGAAGATGACCAGCGCCAGGATGGCCAGCAGCCGGCGGGTCGGGTCTAGTTCGGTGATCTGATCGAGCGGCTCCGCAAACGTGCGGCCCAAGAAGTAAATGATCGCCGCCCACAGGAACCAACCCGTCCAAACAAATCCTAAAGCGATCAACACCACGATGATCACCGGCACCAGCCGGCGCGCGTTGCGGCCCACCAGCACATACAGCGCGTGCCCGCCATCCAGTTGCCCGGCCGGGATGAGGTTGAGGCCGGTCACCAACAGGCCCGCCCAGCCCGCCCAGGCCACCGAGTTGAGCATCACGTCGCTGCCGCCCAGCGGCGCCGGTATGCCCAGGATGTAATAGCGCAGCATGTACAGCAGCGGTGGCAGGCCGCCATAGCTGGCCGGCGTGGGCAGCAATTTGCCAAAAACCAGGAATTTGGCCAGGACGTACAGGATCGAGTTGCCTTCAAATGACATGCCCACGCCCGGCGGGATGACCTTGGGGATCGGCGACACCGGCGAGGTAAGCAAGCCGATGATCAACACGGGGACGGCCACGATAAACCCGGCCAGCGGGCCGGCAAAGCCGATGTCCAGCAGCACCCGCCGGTTGGTAGGCGGCGACTTGAGCTGGATAAAAGCCCCCATGGTGCCAAATGGGCTGAGCGGAAAGGGAATGAAATAGGGCAGCGTGACAGCCACTTTGTGATAGCGGGCCGCCAGGTAATGGCCGAACTCGTGCGCCAGCAAAATGCCCAACATGGTCACGAGAAACGGCAGGCCCGAGATCGCAAAAGTGATCCCTTCGCTCACGCTGGCCGGCAGATTGCCAGAGCCATAGGTGGCGCCGGTAAACCAAACGCTGAGAACCGTGAGCCCAAACATCACGTAGTTGATCCACACCCGGCTCGGGCCCGGGTTTATGGTGCCCTGTAAGGCCAGCACCACGTGCGTCGCGCCTTCCTTGCGAAATAGGGGCGTGTAGCCCAGCTTCCGAAACGACTCGGCGGCCAGGCTGTAGGCTTGCATCGAATCCATGACCAGGTGCCCGCGAAAACGCACCGCAAAATCTTTGCCTTCCCCCAGGGTCATGTCCTCCACGCTCAGGAACTGCTGCACGGCCGCCCGCAGGCGATCGATGCTTTCGGTTGTCGTCGGTTGAACACTGGGCAACATAGAGTCTCCAATACTCAATAGATAACTATATTATCTCACGCCAGCAATTTCTAGCAATACATTCATCTCCACCAAGGGCACGCGCAAGCTGTGTGTATCGCTCACACTGCTGTTGACAGTCATTGGCGGGCGGATATACTCGTTCATGAGCCAAACGGTCGTCCACGAATCGATTGTTGGCGTTGTAGTGATCAATCATCTCGATATCGGCGCCTACGACAGCCTGGACGGCGTGGGCGCCGTCGTCTGGAATTGGCCGGACGGTGGCACCAGGTAGGATGTGGCCGCCGGCGGGCCCGGACAATCTTACCCGAACAATCAACTCGAGGCCGGCGACACAGTCACCCACCTGGCTGTCCGTGCTCATCGCCGAGCGCTTATTGTCCCAGGCGCTGCCCTGCGTCCAGCCACAGACTTATCCGAACGATGAAATCATGGACCGCCGGCGGCGCCTGGCGTAATAGTGGTTTGGAGCCTAAGTTCGGGAACGAATTCAGAGTGGTGCGGCCGCCCGTGCGTAACGCAGGGTGCCCGGCGCCAGGCTCGGCGGCAAGAACTGGCCCGCGGGTCGCCTGATCGCCAGGAAAATCGCGATGGCCCGTTGTGGCGAGCCGGTGCCCGGCCAACGCAGCCTGCTGATCGGAACGATATTTTGACATAAGGGGCCGTTCGATGGGGCGCAGGCCTATCCCCCGGTTTTCGTGTGGCGGCAGTGGCGGGAGTGGCGGAAGCCCGCGAAAATAGGCAAATCGTGTGGCGGGGGGAGTGGCGGAAGACCGAACAATTCGGGGGGTAGATCGAACAATGGCGGGGTTGACGAAGAAAGTTTTGCAGGCCGGGCACGGCGGGCAGTGCGACGCCAGATTCAGCATGACAGGCAGCGTTGGGTTCTCAATTCATGGCAGGATTTAGGCTCCAAACCACCAGCGGGGCTCCGAATCAAATGTCCCCTGGCCCGGACGACTCGATCTCGGCCGTCATCACGGCTTACGACTGTGCGCGCTATCTCGGCCAGGCGATCGAGAGCGTGCTGGCCCAAACTTACCCCGCCCAGCAAGTAATCGTCATTGATGATGGCTCGACCGACGACTGTGCCGGCGTGGCCCGCGCCTATGGCGACCAGGTTCAATATTTCCGGCAAGACAACCGTGGCTCGGGCGCGGCCCGCAATGCCGGCCTGCGCCGGGCTACGGGCGCCTGGTTGGCGTTGCTGGATGGCGACGACTATTGGCAGCCGAACAAACTAGCGGATCAAATGGCCGCCGCGGCGGCGGATGTTTCGCTGGAGGCCGTGTTCGCTCATATGCAGCCCTTTGTCAGCCCGGACCTGGGCCCGGCGGAGGCGGCCCGTCTGCGCGTTGAAACTGACCCCGTGCCGGGCTATGGCGCCAGCACGCTATTGATCCGGCGCGCCGCGTTTCGGCGCATAGGCGAATTCGTCGAGCACCTGCACATAAGCGAATTCATGGAATGGTATGGCCGCGCCATGGAGGCTAGCCTGCGGGCGCAGATGTTGCCCGAAATACTCGCCTGGCGGCGCGTGCACGCGAACAATAGTACCCGCCGTAATTACGACAGCCGCCTGGAGTATGCTCGCGTCCTCAAATCCATGCTTGATCGTCGCCGGTCGTCGCAGCGCCCTGATGTCCCCTGACAGCCCGCGGCGGGCGGATTGGCAACCGGCAGGAGACGATCTTCTGCTCCTGCAAGCCCTGTTGTTGCCCGGACGGCCGGGATTTGACGCCTGGCGGGCGTGGTCGGCGCGCGTGGCGCTCGACGACGTGGGCCCCGCTGCCTTTCGCCTGCTGCCCGAATTGAGCCGGGTTCTGCGGGAGCACGGCGTCGCGACGCCCGACCTGGCGCGGCTAAATGGCGTCAGCCGCAAGACCTGGTATGAGAATCAATTGCAACTGGCGGCGCTGGAACAACTACTTCAGTCTTTGTCGGCCGCCGGGTTCGAGACGCTGCTGTTGCGCGGCGCCATCTCGGCCTCGCGCGGGCCGAACAAACACAATCAACACAATATCGACAACCTGGCCTGTGCGGTGCCGTTTGACGCGGTTCCCGCTGCCGTACCGGTCCTGGCACGCGCCGGCTGGCGCCTCACCCCGGACAGGGCCGATCCACTCGGCCATTGGCGTTTTAGGACGAGCGCGTTCTTCCAGTCCTCGCTGAACAATGAAGCCATTGAGATTTGCTGGCGTTTGATCCCGTATGACCCCGCCCGGCTCGGGGCGTCTGGCATCTGGCAACGCAGCCAGCCGGCGCGCCTTGCGGGCCAGGCTACGCGCGTTCCGGACGTGACCGACCAACTATGGATGGCCTGCGCAGAAGGCGTCGTCTGGCAAGCCGTACCCGATTGGCGCTGGGCGGTGGATGCGGTCCAGCTAATACAAGGCGGCGGGATGGATTGGCCCCGGCTTATCGAAAATTGCCGTCAATGCCAAACAACCTGCCGCGTTCGGGCGGCGTTGAGCTTCATCGCGACGGCACTGGAGGCGCCGGTCCCCGAGGCCGTGATTGGTCAACTGCAAGCCGCGGCAATATCCCCAGCTGAGGCCGATTTCTTCCACCTGGTCAGCCGCCGTCAAGGGCGCCTGGGCAGCGCCCGCAAACATTGGCGGCAGTATTGTTCGCGAGTCGATGGCCGGCCCAGCCCGGCTGGATTCCTCAGTTATCTGGCCACCGAATGGGGATTCGAGACAGCGGGGCAAGCACTTGTGGAAGCGGGCAAACGGGGCGCGTTGGGTCACAACCCCGTTCGCTAACAAATACACCTCGGCCCTGCGCAAACTGGCCGCGCAAGCGCGGCCAGTTTGCGCAGGGCCGAGGCGTTGGTTTCGTCTGCTACTTCGCCCGCATCCGATTGTTCTTGGGATTGTGCTCCAGTTCGGCCAGCCCTAGAACTTCCATCAGCGGCGGCACGTACATGCCAAAGCGACCGCGCAGGCCCTTCTTCAGGCCATACCAGCCGCCCACCGGATTGTTGGGTGATCGTCCCCAGGCTTCAACCGTCCCCTCGGCGGCCGGTTTCTGCTCGTCGGCCGCGCCCAGCAGCATCCAATCACCATGCTTTTTCAACATGGCGTGCAGATCGTCAATGCAGCGCAGGTCGTATTTCAGCGTGGTGCTGCCCACCTGGCACATCAGCACAGGCGGATCAGCGGCCTCGTCGCGATACATTGTGTACTCCGAGCCGCCATTAGCCGTTTGCAGCTTCCATGGATTCTCTTTCGTGCCCGCGCCAGCGCCAACCTTCGCCGCCTTGGGCCGCGCCGCGGCCTTGGCAGTTGCCTTTGGTTTCGATTTTGCCGCACTCTTCTTCTTGGTGGCAGCCATACTGGATCTCCCTTTCACACGAAAAAGTTGTATGAACCGACCTCATCCAACTCCGTGGTCGTCGGCGGCTCCTCGCATCGGTCTCGAATGTTGGCCGTGAACGCCTTGAAGGCCTCGGATTGGTTCAAAGGATTGTCACCGCTCTCGGTTTCGACCGAGGCGATATGAAAGAAATTTGCGCTGTCCGTCGCCTTGAAGGTCGCATAGCGCAGGCCGGCCGGCCGGTTGCCATTCAGTTCGGCATATACTTTTTGGATATACTCCACGTTTTCCTGTAGACGATCCTGCTTGACTCGATACCGCACGATAACACGTCTCATGGATGGCTCCCTTGGCCTCAGCAGCAACTGGCGTTATGCCTGCCAGAATGGTCACGCCGGCTTGCTCCGCCGGCATAATTTAGCCCAGCTTTCTAAGATATAAGACGATCTGAACGCCTAAAAGGGTTCGGTCGACTTTGCTACATGCGAACTTGTGTGCCCACCTCGCCGACTTTGCATCAACGACAATTCCCCGGCTCATTATGTCTCCTGGCACAGACTTGCACAAACCCCGCCAGTGGTGAGGAGCAGCACAGCGGTCGGACCATAAAAGTACGAAGACTCCCACAAAACAAGGCGGGGATGGATGGGAGTCGAACCCACCTGCCGCTTCTGAGAAGCGACACAGACGGTTTTGAAGATTGTTTCGGCGGGTGTCCAATCCGTCCGACCGGTCAGATTCCTCAAATTTGTCGAGGAAATTAGCCTATCTGTCGTCCGACTTGTCCAATCCGTTCAATGGCCAAGACTCGTACGCAACAGTGATGCGTCAGTTGAGCCCTAGTAACTGGTGCGTGCGCTCGGCCGTTTGATCCAGCATCTTCGCGTGATGTGGCCAAAGGTGTAACGGATCAGCCTGATCGTGGAATGGCCGAGGAGGTCTTGGACGACCGTACTCGATCTTAGCACAGTTCATCGCGAAATCCGACGTTAGGGCCACTTGGTACGGCAAGGGTCTGCAAAACCATCATTCGGCGGTTCAAATCCGCCCGTCGCATCCTTTCTCATGGTACAGATTCATAAGCGACCGAGTTCCTTCAGCGAAATGAGGGAGCTCGGTCGCTTTTGTTCCGACCAAGGTTCTCGGGGTCCTCGCCAGGCAACAGCCACCATGGGGATTAGCCGGGAATAGGAGGGAATGCGGGAATACGCGTCTGTAGAGCCGGCCATAATCTGCTAGCGGCTTTCATCACAATCGTTCGCGGCTTGCAAATGAAAATCTGGACCTTTGGTCACTGACCAAAAGGCCGGTATTTCGTGACCCCCGCCAGGGCCCTCTGAAAGTCGGGCCCCCTTCAAATTCATATGCCTTCCACTTGGCGAGTGGACATCAACATGACACGCAGCCGGAAAGGTGACAGCCGAGACTGAAGCACACGGTAGGCGTGAAGATGACATACCCCGACGCATGCAGGTTGGTGACGCGAACAGATTCATAGTATTCTTCGTCACCGGGCTCAGGCCCAGTCAACGTGTTGGCAAGCTTGCGTCGCAACCCATGGACCCACGGTCTGACGTCACCGCAGATCACTCATTGGTTCGCGGCAACTCGTTCATAACGACTCAAGTGTTTACAGGAGTGACTTCATGACCGAGCGTGAAGAACTCGAAAAAGCCATGGCGGCGCTGGAACAACAACGCCCCGTTCTGGGCGAGGCCGCGGTGGAGGCGGCCCTGGTGGGGCTGCAGCAAAAACTGTCGGCGCTGGAGGGGGAAGAACCGGTATCCCAGGAACAACTGATCACCCGCCTGATGCCCCAAGCGCTCGCAGACAAAATGCGGGCCACCCGCCACGCCGAAGGCGAGCGCAAAAAGGTCACGGTGCTGTTCGCCGACCTGGCAGGCTACACCCCGCTGAGCGAGCGCCTGGACCCTGAGGTCGTGATGAGTCTCAGCCAGGACCTGCTCCGGGAATTAGCCCAGGCGGTCTATGAGCATGAGGGCTACGTGGTTCAGTTTATGGGCGATGCGGTCATGGCGGTGTTCGGGGCGCCACTGACCCACGAAGACGATGCCGAGCGGGCTGTCCACGCCGCCTTGGACATGCGCGAACGGATCGAGACGCTCAACCGCCGCTGGCAGACACGACTGGGACAGTCCCTCCGGCTGCATATCGGCCTTAACACCGGCATGGCCGTCACCGGCCGAGTGGGCTCGGATCTGCGCATGGCCGATGCCGTGATCGGCGACACCACCAACACTGCCCAGCGTCTGCAGAGCGCCGCGCCGCCCGGCGACATCCTGGTCAGCGTGGACACCTACCGCCTCGCGCGCGAGGCCTTCACGTTCGCCGCGCTCGAGCCACTGGCGATCAAGGGCAAGCGCGAGCCGTTGCTGGCCTACCAAGTGCTGGGCGTCCAGGCCCAGCCGGGCCGCCGGCGCGGCCTGGAAGGGCAGGGTCTCTCGTCGCCGCTGGTGGGGCGGGCGACCGAGCTGCAAACCATCCAAGCTTGTGTCCAGCACCTGGTCGAGCAGGGCCAGGGCGGCATCGTCGGCATCCTGGGCGAAGCCGGCCTGGGCAAATCACGGTTGATCGCGGAAACTAAAACCTACCTGGCGGCACAAAACGCCAATGTCTTGTGGCTGGAAGGGCAAACGCTGTCGTTTGGGCAAACCATCAGCTATTGGCCCTTTCAGCAGATCCTGCGCGGCTGGGCCGGCATTTCGGAAGAGGATGACGCCGACGCGACCTGGTCCAAGCTGGAGACACACGTCCGCGCGCTCTGCGCCGATGAAACGATCGATTACCTGCCCTATCTGGCCAGCCTGCTGGCGCTGGAAGTGAGAAGTGAGTACGCCGAGCGGGTGAAGTATCTCGACGGCGACGCCATGGGCAAACAAATCTTTCTGACCGCCCGCCGTTTCTTTGAGCGGTTGGGGCGGGCACAGCCGACGCTGCTGGTCTTTGAAGACCTGCACTGGATGGACGAGTCGTCAAGCCTGCTGCTGGAGCATTTGCTGCCATTGGTCGCAAGCGTGCCGCTGGTCATCTTTGGCGTCAGCCGGCCCGAGCGCGACACGCCAGCGGCGCGGTTGCGCGCGCTGTGCGCCCGCGAGTATGCGGGCCAGTACAGCGAGGTTCAATTGGCGCCCCTGTCGGGCGCGGACAGCACCCAATTGATGGACAATCTCCTGGCGATTGAAAACTTCCCCGCCAAGCTGCGCGAGCTCGTGCTGCAGCGCGCCGAGGGCAACCCCTTCTTTCTGGAAGAAGTCATTCGCACCCTCCTAGACACCGGTGCAGTCGAACACGATGCCGCGAGCGGGCACTGGCGGGCAACGGCACAGTTGGACACAATTCGCATCCCCGACACGATCCAGGGCGTCATCATGGCGCGGGTAGACCGGCTGGACGAGGAGGTCAAGCAGGTCTTGCGCCTGGCCGCGGTCATCGGGCGCAGTTTTCTGTATCGTGTGCTCAAAGCCATGGCGGAAGCGGGGCAGCAGTTGGACGACAACCTGACCGAGCTCCAGGCGAGCGAATTCATTCGCGAAAAGCAGCACCTGCCGGAGCTGGAGTACATGTTCCGGCACGCGCTGGCGCAGGAGGCCACCTACGAGAGCATCCTGCTGCAAAAGCGGCGCAAGTTGCACGCCCGCGTGGCCCAGGCCGTCGAATCGCTGTTTGCCGAGCGCCTGGAAGAATTCTATGGCTTGCTGGCGTATCACTATGCGCGGGCGGAAGCGTGGGACAAGGCGCAGGCCTATCTGCTCAAAGCCGCCGACCAGGCCGGCCAATTGGCGGGAGATGCCGAGGCCCTGGCGCTCTACGACCAGGCGGTGGCGGCCTATGCCCGTGCCTTTGGCGACCGGTGGGACCCGGCGCAGCGGGCGGCCGTGGAACGCAAAGTGGGCGAGGCGCTCTTTCGGCGCGGGGATAACGTGCAGGCGCTGGAACACATGTATCGGGGGTTGGCGTATCTGGGACAGCCGTTCCCTACATCTCACGGCAAGATACGACAGGCGATTGTCCAGGGGTTGTTGCAACAAGCAGGGAATCGTCTGCTGCCGCGCTTGTTTCTGAGGCCTGCCACCGCGCCGCCCAGCGCCGCATTCGAGGAAGAGTACTATCTCCATGATGGCATCGCTCAAATACTGGCGTTACAGAACATCGAAGGCTTCCTATTGGCGACCATCCGGTTTTTGAATCGTGCTGAGCAGAATAAATTCTTGCTTGGTATGGGCCGGGGTTTCGCTGCCTTCGGTGTCATTCTGGATTTTGCCCAGGCGTTTGGGATTGCCGAATCGTACCACCGTCGTGCGTTGGCGCTGGCGCAACAGCTTCAGAATCCGCGTGTCACGGATGTGGCTCACTATATGATGGGGCTTCACGTGCTATTGCAGGGCAAGTTGGATTTGGCGCTTGAACATGTAGCCCAGGCTGCGACCGCGGGTCAGGAGTCAGGTGAACTGCGTCAGTGGGGATTCGATATGATGGCGATTGGTGAAATCCTATATTACCGGGGTGACTTGGACCATGCCCGGCAGCAAGGTACGGCACTCGTCCATTTGGGACAGGACGCTGTCGCTAGGCAGTTAGAAGCCATGGGAGAAACGGTGCAAGGGGCTGCGCGAAAGCGCATGGGGCACCTGGACAAAGCGCGGGTTCATCTCGAACGCGCCTGCAAGCTTTCCGCGATGGTTCCTGACTATTATGTAGGGGTACTGGCAAGGGGTGAGCTGGGCCAGTGCCTGGTGCGCCAGGGCGAATTTGCGCAAGCCCTCGCAGTCTTAGAAACGGGCGAGCAGCTCGGCGTTCAACACAAGACCGGCGGAAATTCGTACACACACCTGTTACATGGCCAGGCCGAATGCTTTCTGGCGCAAGCCGAACGGGCAAGCCAATCCGAAAAGCAAGACTGGCTAAGGAAAGCGCAGCGAGCGTGCCAGGCCGCCCTCAAGCAGGTCAAAGCGTTTCGGCCGGGGGCGCCGGAAGCCATGTTATTGCAGGGTCGCTACGAATGGCTGCGCGGCCAGCCCGCGGCGGCGCGCCAGTGGTGGAATAAGAGCCTGGCGGAAGCCGAGCGAATGGGGATGCGCTGTGACGAGGCGATGACGCATTTGGAGATGGGGCGGCGCCTGGGCGAGCAGGCCCATTTGGAAAAAGCCGAGTCCATCTTTGCCGAGATCGGCGCGGAGTTGCCTTTGGCGCGAGCGCGCCAATTGCTGCAAGATAATATCGAACGCCATGATTGAACCACACGCCCTTGCGACCTACCTGGCGCAAGACCGCCGGCGCGCCCTGGCGCAGGGGCGAGACCTGCCGGACCGGGTGCTGGGCGCGGCGCTGCTGGCTGACATCACCGGTTTTACCCCCCTGACCGAAAGACTCACACTGCAATTTGGCGCGCGCCGCGGGATTGAAGAGTTGGCCCGGCGCATCAACAACGTCTACGACGCCCTCATTGGCGCGGTTGAGCGCCATGGCGGCAGCGTCGTCAACTTCGCCGGCGACGCCATCACTTGCTGGTTTGACCAGGCCGAGGCAGCAGGACCCGCCAGCGCGCAGCGCGCAGCCGGGTGCGCTTTCGCACTGCAAGCCGCCATGCGCACCTTCCCGGACATCTCGCTCAAGGTAATGGTGGCTACCGGCCCAGCGCGGCGTTTGGCGGCGGGCGACCCAGCCATTCAAAAGCTGGACGTACTCGCGGGCGCGACCGTGGCTCGCCTGTCGGCCGCTGAAGGCGTGGCGAGTGGCGGTGAGGTCCTGGCGGACGTGGCCACCATCGATGTCAGTCCGGACGCGCTGCGCATCGGCGAGTGGCGCACGTCGCCGGGGACCGGCGAGCGTTTCGCGGTAATCAGCTTGCCAGTCGCGGACCTGGACGCCGCACCGCCGCCGGCCCTGGATGACGTGCCACTGGACGGGCTTCGGTCGTGGGTCTTGCCCACCGTGTACGCCCGCGAGCATGGCGGGCGGGGCGAGTTTCTGACCGAGCTGCGCCCGGCTGCCGTCCTGTTCCTGCGCTTCGGCGGCATCGACTATGACGCTGACAATGCTCAAGCCCAACTGGACGCGGTGGTCCGCCACGTGCAGCAGGTGGTGACCGGCCATGACGGCGCCCTGCTCCAGCTCACCGTCGGTGACAAGGGCAGCTACGTCTACGCCTGCTTTGGCGCTCCCACCGCCCACGAAGACGACGCCCGCCGCGCCGTCCGCGCCGCCCTGGCGCTGCGCGACCTGCCGCGCGAGCTGACTTTTCTGC
>Ga0070730_10000829_pt1 | contig 32817 bp, 28 predicted proteins | sample Coa_R1_3_FD_66447 | JGI IMG/M metagenome (GOLD analysis project Ga0070730, IMG submission 66447) | Surface soil microbial communities from Centralia Pennsylvania, which are recovering from an underground coalmine fire - Coalmine... | ecosystem: Environmental > Terrestrial > Soil > Unclassified ... | reverse complement strand
CACATAGTTGCGCACATCGCGGTCCGCGGCGTCGCGCACCAGCAGACGCCGGTACGTGGGGCTCAAACGCAGTTGCGGCATGTCATCTTCATTCAAAAACGCCTGCCACTGATCATCCACTTTGCGGAAATAGACATCCGGTTCGACCAGCCGGGGCTCGGTCTTGTTGTAACGCAAGCCTGGCCGCGGGTCGAGTTTCTTGATGACGTCCAGTGCGCGCTTCAAGACCTCGATCGGGCGGTTCAGCGCGCGCGCAATTTCCTTGAGCTGATTGGACTGCACCTGCTTCAGGTGCTCGGAGACGATCTGCTGCGCCAGAGTATTCTGCGGGTCGAACGCTTTCAGTTGCAGCAATAGGCATTCCCGCAGGTCGCGTGCCCCGACCCCAATGGGATCGAAATCCTGCACCACGGCGAGCGCATCATCCAGATCATCCTGCGAATACTTCCCACCTTGCATCAGTTCTTCCAACGAAGCGGTCAAGTAACCGTTCTCGTCGAGATTACCGATGATGTTTTCCGCGAGCTCTTTTACGGCATCCGAAGAAATGGTCACGCTGAGCTGCCACATTAAATGGTCGGTGAGCCCGCTGGGCGAAGACAGGAATTTCTCGAAGGAAGGCCGCTCGGAAACTTCGCGCTCCTGCGATTGCCCGCCATCGCCGCCCGAATCCAGATACTGGTTGAAGAAGGTGCCCACATCGAATTCATCAAACGGATTGGCTTCCGGCTTCTCGGGGACTTTTTCCGTTTCCGCTTTCAGGAAGGTTTCATCGCTGTAGTTGTCGGATTGCGTGGGCTCTTCGCTGAGCTCTTCCAGGACGGGGTTGGCAATCATTTCCTGGTTGATCATTTCGCGCAGCTCCAGGCGGTTGAGCGCCAGCACGCTCACCATCTGAACCAGCCCGGGCGTCAGAATCTGCTTCTGCGTCACGCGGAGATTCAGTTTGAGCCCTTGCCATGCCATGGTTTTTTCTGTCGATTCCTAGTTTAGCCGGAAGTGATCGCCGAGGTACACGCGGCGTACCTCGGGATCCTCGCTCAACTCCGCGGGGCGGCCCTTCCTGAATATTCTCCCATTTCTCAAGATGTATGCGCGGTCCGTGACCGTAAGTGTTTCCCGCACGTTATGGTCGGTAATGAGCACGCCAATACCGGAACGGCTCAAGTCGCGGATGATCTCCTGCAAATCCTTGACGGTGAGCGGGTCGATGCCGGAAAACGGCTCGTCCAACAATATAAAGGAAGGCTGCAGCGTCAGCGACCGCGCGATTTCCAGGCGCCGCCGTTCGCCACCCGAAAGCGTGTACGCTTTGTTTTGCCGCACGGTTTCCAGACCCATTTGCACCAACAACTCCTCCAGCCGGTCGCGCTGCTGTTCCGGCGTCAGCGGCAGGGTCTCCAGCACCGCGAGCAGGTTTTCTTCGCTGGTCAGTTGACGAAATACCGAGGGTTCCTGAGGGAGGTAACTGATTCCGCTACGGGCCCGGAGGTACATGGGGAGGTCCGTGATTTCATCGCCATTGAGAAGAACTCGGCCGGAATCGGGACGGGCCAGACCTACGATGATGTAGAAAGTTGTTGTCTTTCCTGCGCCATTGGGCCCGAGGAGCCCTACAACTTCACCCTGTCCGATCTCCAGCTCCACGTCGTCCACGACCCTGCGTCCGCGATACGACTTGCACAACTCAACAGCCTGGAGCTTCAGCATACCTCGTCATTTCTCGACTCGGTGCTTCGTCAAAGTGCGCGAACCATTTTCTGAGTCGACGATGATCGTATCATCCGCTAAATAGAAGGTCAATTGACGTCCGGTGGTGGTTCCCGCGGAGCCGTCAAAAATCGCCGGATTTCCTCCGCTCATCACGAATTTTCCACCTGCGGCGATGTATTCCCCTCGCTCCGCCGTAGCTTTGCGGTTCCCTTCCTCCACAATTACCCCTCCGGTGCCAACCGCGCGGCTGATTTGCTGTGCGCCCGCGGGAGCATTGGCGGCGTTCGGGACACCCGGCGCAGCTTGGCGTGTGAAATACAAATCGAGAACCGGAGCGCGCATGCGCTGCTCCGCCGATTGCACCACCACGTTCTGTTCCAGGTGCGCGCGACTCTCTTTGTCACTGTAGCTCAGCGTTCCGGAGGTTACGTGCCACAAGTGCAGTTTTTTTGCGGAGCTTTCCGTCGCGGCGGCCGGGAGCAGGCCATCTGCTCTCTGTTGCGCGTGGGGTCCCGCGCCTTCTGCGGAGGGTGACGCAGCCTGGGGAAACACGCCTCGCACGTGTCCGGCGGCCGTGAGCATGCGTGTTGCCTGCAGCAACTCGATCGATTCCGCCTCCAGTACAGAATCTCCCTGCCACAGGCGCGCGTGCCCGGAATAAAACGCGTGGCCCGTTTTTGAGTTGGCTTGCAGCGTGTCGGCCGTGATATTGGCGGGAGCCGGAGCCAACTGAACGGCGCTGGAACGCGTGGCAAAATCGGTAGAGCGCACGCCGCCTTCGGCTCGGATGTCTCCGGTGGTTTGCGCAAAAATGATTTTGGCAGCACGTGTTTCGGTCGATGCATCGCGGGCTTGCGCGTTACCGGTAAGCGTGGCCGTTTGCGACGCGCGCACAAAAATTGCATGCGCAGCCTGGCCGCCGCGCTCCGCCTCTCTGAGTCGTACGTCGCCATCCAAATCCATTTGCGACCATCCGCCGGTGGCTTGCAGTTTGGCAACGCCATTACGCGCAGTGGCTGTTTGCACTGGGCGCCCGGCGACGGCGCGCTCCGTTTGTACATTGCCAATGGCTTGCAGTTCGCGCGCCTTTCCGGAAGCAGCGAAGTCCATCACCAGCCTGTCGGCTTGCAACCGGGTCTTTCCCCCATCGGCGCCGGATCGTGCCGGTGCATCGGTCCACTCCATCGCTCCTGGTGCCAACGTCTCGGCCCGTTGCGCCTTACCGTTTTGAGCCCCTTGCCCTTTTCCGAAGCTCATGCGGAAGGCGCTGGTCCGCAGAACGCGAGATTCACCGTTGCTGCCCCGCGCGTCGAGCTGCACATCGCCCTTCAGATTTACCTCCCTCGGCCGGCCTTGCGAAGGCCACATTTCCAGAGTGCCGAACTCGGCACTGACGCTATCCCGCTCCGCCGCTCCATTTCTCGTACCGCGCACGGCTCCCGCTGCATCGAGCCGCGTGACTCTGCCGTCCGGGGAGAAGTGCGCGCTCAGCGTATCGGCTTCCAGCTTCAGTTGGTCCCCGCTTTGCTGCGTGGCGGCCACAGGCCGGTTGTCGCCGCTGCCCGAGGCCACCAGCGTTTGCGCGCGAAACTGCTGATCCAGCGACAATGTGATTTCGCCGGCACTCAGTTGCCCTGTGGCGGTCTGCGCTTTCGCGGGCCCCCGCAAGTGCAGCAACCGCGAGTCTCGCCCAAAATCCAGGCTGGAACCTTGCACCTGCATTTCTTGCCGCGTGGCACGCGCCGTGCCGAGCTTCGTATTCGCGGCCGTTTCCGGGCCCTGTTTTAAGGTGAAGTGCACATCATGCATCAGGCACACGGTACCTTCTTCAGACCGGTATTCCAGCCCGAAGGCTTCTCCATCGCCACTTGGGAAAGCAAATGTCACTTTCTGGTCGGTCTGCGCCAACCCGCTAGCGCGATCGAATTTCACTCCGCGCGTCTCGATCCGGGTGCCCACCGCCTGGGCCGCCGCCGGGTTGCCTGCAGTACGCTCCGCATCCGCTGCGCTCATCAAATCTATTTGCACTTCGCCACTGCACGCTATACCGCCGCTCTCCCGCCCGTACCGGCAGCTTTGGGTGTGAATTACGTCATGGCGGTCTCCGGCCTTGCCGAATATGGTGATCCGCACATCTTCCAGCAAGCTGGCGTCCTGTCCCTTAAAATCCGTGGACTTCGACGCCGAAACTTCGTAGATCGTGCGGTTCTTGTCGCCCTGCTTGAAATTGATACCTGCGGACTGCCGCGCTACGTCCACCGGCGCGGCCGGCGGTGCATTCTTCCTCTCCACGTGGCGCACCCAATCGCGGTGCAGATACACGAAGAGGGTCACTCCCGCCAGTACCAGCGCGGCAAACGCCGACCAGCGCGCGTAACGCGTCGCTTCACTTCGCAACATGCAATCAGTTAAGCAAACTTCGTGCGGACTGTATAGCGGTAGAAATGCGTCGATTATCCGGCAGCAGGATCAATCTCCGGATGTTTGATTAGCACGTTGCCTTGGCTCGGAATCGCCGTTTGCGTGCTGACGAAACTTAGCCTGCAGATTCCGCGCTGGCCAAAGTGTCCGGCAGAATTCCGATGTTGGCCGCCGCTACGCTGTCCCGGTTGGTATTTTTCACCAGATACATCGCTTCGTCAGCCAGATGCAGCAGACCTTCTTTGGTCCTCGAGTCCACCGGATACGAAGCAACCCCCACGCTGGGCGTTATGCGCACCTTCATCCCCGCCTGCTCCAGCCAAGGTGTCTCGCGTATCATCTTGTGCAGGCGTCGCGCCACATTCAGCGAGTTGTCTTTGGACGTCTGCGGCAGCAGAATCACAAATTCGTCGCCGCCGTAGCGGAAGGCAAAATCAATCAGCCGACAATGTGTCTTCAAGGCGCTGCCGATTTCCGCCAGCAGTTTCGATCCGATCAGGTGCCCATGTGTGTCGTTAACTTCCTTGAAGTGGTCCAGATCGATGAACACCAGGGAGAATTCGTAGTTATAGCGCTGCGAGCGGTAAATCTCCGTTTCCAGAATGAAGCCCATGTGCCGGGCGTTGTACAGCGTGGTGCAATCGTCGGTGATGGTCAGTTCGTGGATGCGCTTGACGTGCCGCGCATTTTCCAGCGCGATGGCGGCAAAATCCGCCAGCGCCTCCAGCAAGTTCAGATCGCGCGAGTCAAATCCCTCGGGGCCGAAGCAGTTAATCAATTCAATTACGCCCAGACAGGTGTCGCGAAATTTCACCGGCACCGCGACGATGGATTGCGTCTCCATCTTGGTTTTCTCATCCACCTTGCCGAAAAATCGCGTGTCCTTCGAGGTGTCCGGCACCACCACGGCCTCGCCGTTCTGAGCCACCCATCCGGCGATCCCCTGCCCGATTTTGATGCGCACATCTTTCAGCGCCTGCGAAGCCTTGCCGACGGCTAGCTCGAAATACAGCTCCTGCTTGGCTTCATCCAGCAGCAACAGCGACCAGTTGTCGGGATGCAGGAATTCGTCGATTTTCTCCATGATCGTGCGGAGAACCTGGTCCAATTGCAGCGAGGACGTAAGCGCTTTTCCGAGCTCCTGGAAGACCGCGAGTTGCCCCGCTTCGCGTTGCTGGGGCGGCACCGTCGGATTGCGACGGCGTTCGACGGCCGGAAATGGCTTTACTTCCTCCACGTTCGGTTAAGACCTGATCCTTTAGATTTAGCCCGACTTTGACAAACCTCTACCGGCTTGCCGCGATCTGCGACTCGGACCCACGCCCTGAATCTCCGCAAGTATAGGCTCCGTGCAAAAAGGCGCGCAACACGCTCGTAGTACAGGCGTTGCTATATCGCCATCATTGCGGGGGCCGGATAGGCGGAGACGAGGCTTAGACAGGGTGAGTGGGGGCAACGGAATATGCGAGCCCGCTAGTCAATAGCGAATTGGGGTGCACAACTTCATCGCTACTCATTCACGTATGTACCGCCGCGATTCCCTGCGCATCCAACCACTCTTGAGGAAAACAGTTTGAGCGCTCGGTTTGCGGTCTTCGTGGCCGCGGTTCAGTTGATACTGTTTGCCGGCCACCTTCTTATTTATGAAACCTGGCGGTATTTTTCTCCATCACCTGGCCCTGCCGGCGTTCTATTTGTCCGGATAGCATTCCTGATGCTCTCGGCCAGCTTCGTCGCCGCCTCGCTTCTCGCTGCGCGTTTTTACAATCGATTCGTTCGAATGTTCTACACCTTGGCCAGTATTTGGCTCGGCACGTTGAATTTCCTGGCATTGGCGGCACCCCTTTGTTGGGCGCTTTATGGCGTCGTCGTTCTGTCGGGCTCGCGCCTCAGCCGGTCCGCGCTGTTTTTTGCGGTGTTTGCCAGCGCTATTCTGGTAAGCCTCTACGGATTCGTGAATGCCTCCTGGATTCGCGTGAAACGCATCCGCGTCAAGCTGCCTGGCTTGCCAAAGTCCTGGCGCGGTCGCACCGCCGCGTTGGTCTCGGACACCCATTTGGGACACGTTCGTGGCTATCCGTTTATCTCCGGCATCGTAACGACACTCCGCCAGCTACGCCCCGACATCCTCTTCATCGTCGGCGATCTTTACGATGGCACAAGGGTGGAGCCCAAGCATCTGGCCGCCCCATGGAGCAACGTGGCTCCGCCGCTCGGGAAATTCTTTGTTACGGGAAATCACGAGGAGTTTTCCCATCCCAGACAATATGCTGACGCCCTTCAACGCAGCGGCGTGCGCGCCCTGCTGGATGAGAAGGTCATGGTGGACGACCTGCAACTCATCGGCGTGACCTACCGCACACTAGCCAATCCCGAACGCCTTCACACGTTCCTGCAAAATGGCGGTTCCCGCACAGGCACCGCAAGCATCCTTCTGGCTCATGGCCCGCATAATCTGGCCGTCGCTGAGAAAATGGGCGTCTCGCTCCAGCTCTCCGGCCACACCCATCGCGGTCAAGTATTCCCTTTCACCTGGATCACTTCCCGGATTTTCGGGGAATACACCTACGGGTTGCATCAGCATGGCGCAATGACCGTTTACACCTCCAGCGGCGCTGGTACCTGGGGCCCGCCCATGCGCGTCGGCAGCACGCCGGAAATCGTGCTGATCCGGTTTGAGTAAGTGCGTGCTGCCATGGAATTGCAAAGCTTTCTAGGCCTAGATTGGGTTGAGCGGCGGCTCTTGAAATGAGAAACTCAGCCCCCGTCTTTTGACTCGATCGATCAACTTCGTGGTCCTCGAGCGCAGCAGGAGTGCGACATGGTTACTTTCAGGAATGTTTTTGCCAGAGCTTTTTGTTCACTGGTGATTACAGCTTTCGCAATGACGGATACGCAGCTCGGCGCGAAGGCTACGGCTCAACCGCGAACCGAACTCTCGGCCGACGCAGATTGGAAGTTCTTGCTTGGCGATCCCGCCGGTGCCGAGTCACCCGCGTTCAACGATCATCAATGGCGTACGGTAACCCTTCCGCACGACTGGAGCATCGAGGGAACGCCCGCGGAGAAGAATCCCACCGGATCCGGAGGGGGATATTACCCTGCCGGCATTGGCTGGTATCGAAAAGCGTTCACTGCTCCGGCAGATTGGAAGGGCAAGCAGGTAGGTCTCGAGTTTGATGGCGTCTCGATGGACGCGACTGTTTATGTCAACGGCCATAAGGTCGGCAATCATCCCTACGCCTATACCAGCTTTCGCTTCGACATCACGTCTCAACTGAATTTTTCTGCGAGCAATGTTGTGGCTGTCCGGGTTGACAACTCCCTGCAGCCAAACAGCCGCTGGTACACCGGGTCGGGCATCTACCGCCATGTTCGCGCCGTAGTCACCGAGCCTATTCACATTGCACCGTGGGGTGTATTTGTAAGCACGCCCGAAGCTTCTGCCGCGTCGGCCACAGTGTTGGTCAAATCCCGCGTACAGAACGACACAACCGAGTCCGCCGAAGTTACCGTCAAGACCGTCCTGGTGGCCCCGTCCGGCACAAAATCTCGTGAGGTCGAAGCAACGCTCAAGCTCCAAGCGGGCCGGCAAGCCGAAATTACGCAGGACATCGCCCTTGACCAACCGGCGCTGTGGTCTCCTAAAAGTCCCCGCATGTACCGCGCCATCACCCGCGTCGTGAACAACGGGAAGATTCTCGACGAAACGGAAACTCCCTTCGGCGTTCGGTCGCTCGCCTGGTCTGTTGAAAAGGGACTATTGCTCAACGGCGTGCCAATCAAACTCGTGGGCGGCAGCCTTCACCACGACAACGGACCTCTCGGTGCCGCCGCTTTCGATCGCGCCGAGGTTCGCAAAGTCGAACTGCTGCAGGCCGCCGGCTTCAACGCCGTCCGCACCGCGCACAACCCTCCTTCCCCTGCCTTTCTGGATGCATGCGACCGGCTGGGCATGCTCGTTCTCGATGAGCCGTTCGATGTCTGGACCAAACCTAAGGCCAAGTACGACTACGCCCGCTTTTTCAACGACTGGTGGCAGCAGGACATCGACTCCATGGTGCTGCGCGATCGCAATCATCCTTCCATCATCTTCTGGGGTATTGGCAACGAGATTCCAGAAGCGTGGACGCCGGAAGGCGCGCCCATCGCACAACGGCTGGCTTCCCGTGTGCGGTCGCTCGATTCCACGCGTCCGCTGACGGAAGCCTTTCCCGGCGCAACCTACGGCCCCAATCCGGATGCGGTGTTTTCTGTGCTGGACATCGGCGGCTACAACTACAACCTGGCCCAGAACCAGGCTGACGATCATCGTCGAGTGCCTGGCCGGATCATGATGACCACGGAATCGTTGGCCGCGGATGCCTTCGAGCAGTGGCAGTTGGTGCAAGACCATTCCTACATCGTCGGCGAGTTCTTGTGGACCGCCATGGATTATCTCGGTGAGTCCGGCATCGGTGCACCGGCCTATGCCACACCGGCAGAGGTAGCGCAGGCCGCGCAGATTGGGAAAATGCTGAAGCAGTTCATGGCCAACATGGGGGCCGACGGAAAGAATCCCTTCGAAGTGGCTGGGAATCAGGACGCCAACGCGAATCCCCTCCGCAAGTTTCTCTTCGCCGGTTACCCATGGCATGCAGCTTATTCCGGCGACCTGGACCTTACCGGTTTCCGCAAGCCTTCTTCGTACTATCGCGACATTCTCTGGAATGGCGGTGATCGAGTATTCGCAACCGTTCGCTTGCCGGAGCCCGAAGGCAAAAAGATCGTAGCGTTGGGCTGGGCCGTCTATCCCACTCTGCCGAGCTGGACCTGGCCTGGCCAAAACGGCCAGCCGCTCACCATTGAAGTCTATTCCGGCACCGAACGCGTTCGCCTTTTCTTGAACGACCAGCGGATAGGCGAAAAACCAACTGGCCGCGATCAGGCTTTCAAAGCCGAGTTTGAAGTTCCTTATGTGCCGGGAACGCTAAGGGCAGAGGGCCTTCGCGGGGATCGAGTTGTAGCCCAAAGCATTCTTCAAACCACCGGCAATCCCGTTCAGCTGAAACTCGCCAGCGATAGAACCGTCCTCGGCGCAGACGGGCAGGATCTAGCGTTTGTCACCGCGGAAGCTTTGGACGAAAAAGGCCACCTGCAAATAAATAGCGACCAAAGAGTACGTTTTGCCGTCAGCGGGCAAGCAACGATCGCCGCAGTTGGCAGCGGCGACGGACAGTCCCTGGACCCATACTCAGGCGACACCTGCGCCCTCTTCCACGGGCGCGCACTCGTCGTCGTTCGAACCTCTCGCCACCCCGGCCAGATCAAATTGACAGCCAACGCCGACGGTCTGCGTGCGTCATCGATAGTGATCGAGTCAAAGCCGGTAACTTCAATGCCCGAACTTTGAATAAGCCTCTACCGCCTCTTTCGGGGCAGGCATTTTTAGACCGGATCATAGAGTGCGACGATTCTTTAGCGTATCGCAGTTTTCCCGTCCGCATAAGCCTGCCCCCACGCTCGTTTGACACCTCTCGCGGCCCCGCCTATAGTGCCGTCGAGGGGAGCCCACACCTTCCGCGAGTGTGCGCCGCCGTCAGCCGCCGCACCTCGCTGCTTCTCGTCGATCGCGTTTGGTCGCGCTGGCTTCGCCGATCAGGGTTCGATTCATGGCCAGGGGAAATTTCGGGGAACGTCTGAAGCGCGAGCGCGAGCTGCGCGAGGTCTCGCCCAACGAAGTCGTTGTGGCCACCCGCATCAGCTTGCGCTTCCTGGAGGCTCTGGAGAATGAAGACTGGGACAAGCTCCCGGGCGGCGTTTTCAACCGCGGTTTCGTTCGCGCCATCGCCCGCTACCTGGGTCTGAACGAAGAAAGTCTGCTCGCGGAATACGATCTCGCCCACGGCGACAACTCCCCCGGAGCGTCCTCCGCCACCGAGAATCGTATCCCTGCACCTCCCAAATGGATGGCCGTTCTCCTGGTCGCTGCGGTGCTGGCAGTGGTTGCGGCGTTGGTGGCTGCGGGAATCTACGGCTGGCGTTGGTACTCCACACATCGGCGTACCCAAGCGTCATCAGCACGGAACATACCAGTGGCCTGCACAGCGCAGCCCGCTTCGTTGCCTACCGGCGTTTGGTCTTCGTACGTCGCGCCAGCCCTCACTGCCTCTACCTCTCCCTCCACTCGCCTGCGCATCCTTGCCGGCGGCAAAATCGTCTTCGACTCGGAAACTCCTGCCGACCAAAATCTGCTCTAGCGGCGCAATGGCCCTCGAAATCACAGCAACGGATTCCGGTGTGGTGTTGCTGGAATTGAACGGGCAGATCACGCCACCCATCGATTCTCCCGGCACCTCCGGTACAATAAAGCTCAGTCAAAAAGATTTGAGGCCAGCACCCGGTGGAAACACTCAGCCCTGACCTGATTGAAGCCCTGCGCCACGGACGCGCCACGCGCGAGCGCAAAATCGCCGTTTGCACTGGCGGTGCGCACCTCGCGGCAGCGGACCGCGCCGAAATCTTGGCGGTCCTGGCCCATGACTCCGATGAAGTCGTGGCCAATCGCGCTCAAGACGCTTTCCTATCGCAACCCATGGAATCCATCGCGGAAGCCCTCGCTCGCGAAACCGCGCTGCCCGCTCTCTTCGCCTACGCCGCAAAGAATCTAGCCGACACGCGCGGCATTGGCGACGCCATGGTGCGCAATAAGAGTTGTGCCGCCGAGTATCTCGTCCCGGTGGTGCGCACCCTTTCCACCGAAAGTATCCAGATGCTGATGGAAGAACTTGACCGCGTCACCGAATCTCACGCCCTGGCCGCCGCCCTCGAACATAGTAGTTCCATCACCGCCGAGCAGAAGGCTTTGTTGCATGAACTGCGCGGCACTGCGGTAGACCACGGCGCTCTCGCCGAAGCCGCTCTCGAAGCCGAACCCGATCTCGGCAAGCGCCAGACCTTGTTGCAGCGCCTGGCCACCATGACCGTTTCTCAGCGCGTGCAATTCGCCATCAAAGGCGGCTCCGAAGCCCGCCGCACCCTCATCCGCGACAGCAACAAAGTTGTGCAGCGCGCAGTGCTGCAATCTCCGCGTTTAACCGATCAAGAGGTCGAGGCTTTCGCGGCGATGTCCAGCCTAACGGATGAAATTCTCCGGCTCATCGCCAAGAACCGCAACTTCCGCAAAAATTACGTGGTCGTCCGCAATTTGATGAATAATCCAAAGACACCGCTGGATGTCAGCTTGCACATGCTTCCCATCCTCAATGCCATCGACCTCAAACGCCTCTGCACCAACAAGAATATTCCCGAGACGCTGCGCACTACCGCCAATAAACTCCAGCGCCAACGCCAGGATAACCGCTAAGAAATCCAGATGTGCGGGTACGCGCGAATGCGAGAAATAGCCCGGTGTCAGCTTACCTGCGGATGCTTGCGGTGAAATCCGGTCGCCTCTTGATATGCGCGCGCAAACGCCAGCAGCTCCGCCTCCCGGTACAAATTGCCAAGAAAAGTCAGGCTCACCGGCGTGCCTGGCCCGCCTATGTTGTCATCTTCTCCATCGTCTTCCGCGGGCGGTTTTGGCGCGTCATCGCCTCGAAAGCCGTTCGGCAATATCAGCGCCGGGTGCCCCGTTAAATTGGTAATCACCAACTGTTCGCTGCCCGTCGGCGCCACAATAACGTCCACCGTCTCAAAAATCTTCGCCACCCCATCCATCGCCAAACGCCTCGCCCGGCTCGCCTGAATATACTCCACCGCTGGGATGAACCGCGCCGAACGAAACGTGTTTGGCCAATCGTCCGCCGACTGCGCGGTCAACAACTTGTCCCGCCCGGTCCGCGTCAATTCGTCAAAGGCTGCCGCTGCCTCCGCCGTCAGCATGGCCACCATCGGATCGTACGGAAACTTGGGCATTTCCACCGGAATCAGCGCCACGCCCATTTGTTCCAATTTAGCCAGCGCCGCATCGCTGAACCGCCGGTCGTACTTGGCCCGCTCCTGAAACGCCGCACGCCGTTTGCGCTGATCCTCGCGCTTCTTCTTTTCCTCCTCGGACGCCGCCGGTTCTTCCTTCTGCGACTTCTCCTGCGGCTGGGGCACGCGCTCGAAATCCTGCTTTAGATATCCCACGCGCAGCTTTTTCCAATCCAATTCCGCGTCCCAATTAAACGCCGCATTCTTTACCGCGCGATCTTTTCCGTCCGGCCCCTGGATTGCCCCCAGCACCAGGGCGCAATCCTCCACCGCCCGGCAGATCGGCCCCAGCTTATCCATGCTCCAGGACAGAGCCATGGCCCCGGTGCGCGGAACAAAACCAAACGTCGGCCGCAGCCCCGTGCACCCGCACCGCGTGGACGGCGATGAAATTGACCCCAGCGTCTCCGATCCGATGCTGAATGCCACACAGCCCGCCGCGGTGGCCGACGCCGGTCCCGCCGATGATCCGCTGGAGCCCTGCTTCGGGTTCCACGGATTGCGCGTCTTCCCGCCAAACCACACGTCGCCTTCCGCCAGCGCCCCAAGAGTGAGCTTCGCCACCAGCACCGCGCCCGCCGCGTCCAACCGCTGCACCACTGTGGCGTCCTCATCTATCGTCTGCTTCTCGAATCCTCCCGCACCCCACGTCGTCGGATAACCCTTCACCGCCAACAAATCCTTTGCCCCCCAGGGCAACCCGTGCAACGGCCCGCGATATTTTCCGGCGGCGATTTCGCGATCCGCTTCTTTCGCCTGCGTACGCGCGCGCTCCTCCGTCAGCGTCACGCTGAATTTCAAAATCGGGTTGTAACGCTTCAGCCGTCCCAGATACATCTCTGTCAGCCCGATCGAGGAAATCTTCCGAGTGCGCATCAATTCCGCCAATTCGCGCACGCTGGCAAACGCCAACTCCTCGATATTCTCGGCGACAGCCAGGTTCGGCGTCGCCGACATGCGTTCCGGCTTCCTCTCCACCTCGTACTTCGTGCCATTCACCACCGGATCGAACAGCAGCGCAGGCTCCACGGAATTCGGCATATGCAGCGCATAAATCGCCTCGTACCCTTTCGCTTGCTCGTTCAAGTTGTCTAGCATCATCTGCTGGTATTCGTCGGGAATGGCCACATCGGCCACCGCGCCGGCCGCTTCGATCATCTCCTTGGTGATCTTCACCGCTCCCTTGGCCTGTGCCTGCGCCCACAACACTCCCGGAAATAGGGTCGCGCCTAAACCCATGCCTGTGCACACCTGCATAAACTGCCGCCGGTCGACCATGCCAATTGATCCTCCCTCGTGTCCGCTAGCGCGCGGTACTATATCATTCGCGCTGCGCGCCACTGTCTCGAAGATGTAACACGTAGCGGATGTATGCCACGGAGAATGTTCACATGTTCTTTTGGAAGAGTTTTTCGCTTCAGCAATCGATGAAGAGGCCCGCCGCACTCGGCACGGTACTCGCGTGCGCCGGTTTATTTCTCTATGCTCAAGGTCCCGCCATTCAACCCTTGCAGTCCGGAAGCTTGCCACCCTCGCTATTAGTCCAACCCGCCGACCTGGCACGTGAACTGGCTTTGCCGAATCCCAGTTCCCGCCCCACCATCGTATATGCCGGATTTCGTACTCTATTTGCAGGCGGCCATATTCCTGGGGCCACATTCCACGGCAGCGCCTCCACCACGCAGGGCTTGGCGGACATCAGGAGGTGGGCCGCTTCCTTACCGCGATCGACCAATCTTGTTATCTATTGTGGCTGCTGTCCCTTCGAACGCTGCCCCAACATTCGCCCCGCTTTTGCTTTGTTTCGCGATATGGGATTCACCCGCCTCCGCGTCTTGGAGCTATCCACCAGTTTTGCCGCTGACTGGGCCGACAAAAATTATCCCGTCGAAAAAGGTTTGCGGTAGCCTTTCGCGGACTGCTCGGTTCCCAGCACCCGCCTGCAAAAAAAACAAGAGCCGCTTCCTCCGCGAAGGGGAAGCGGCTCTTGAACCGCGAAGTATAAGGATGTCAGCAATCTTTTCGGCTACTTACCTTCGGGCCGATCCGCCGCCGCCCTTTTCCTTGCTCATGCCTTCCCGTGCAACATGTGCCTGCATATGCTGCGCCAGTTCCAGATGCGATTGCAGCGTCGGCAGCGTCTTTTGCGCGAACTGCTTCAGCGCCGGCTTCTGCGCCCCCGTCTCGCCCTTCTTGAACTCGGAAATATCCTTCTGGTGATCTCGAACCATCTCCTGCGAGTATTGCCGGTCGAATTCCGGTCCAGACAGCTTGGCCAGCCGGTCATACGTTTCCGCGTCCTTATGGCTCGTGTCCGTCGGCAGATTAATTCCTTCCTGCCCGCCTATCTGCTTTAATTCATCCAGCGCCTTGGAATGATCTTCCACCATATGCTTTGCAAAGTTCTTCACTTCCGGCGCCTGCGCTTTTTCCTCGGCGAGTTGCCCCAATTTCACTTCCGCCATGCTACCTTCCGCTGCGCTTCGCAGAAAGACCTCATCCGAATACGGAGGGTTCGCCCGCCGCGCGCTCCTCTGCGCGGGCGCGTTTTCCTGATGGGCCAGAACTGCCCAGCACCCGAGAAATGTACAAAAAGTCGTGACACCCGCAACATAGAGTACCTTGGCCACAGTTTGATTCATCATTTCTCTCCTGAAACCTGATCTACCGGGCGAGGATTGAACAATATCTATAGCCCCCCAACGGCGACAATCCATTGATTTGGGTAGACCCACCGAGTCCGCCCTGTATGCACCTTTACACACAGCGACTTAAAATTAGGACTGCACTCGACTTTGCCCCCCCCGCCCGCTCCCCAGCCTTGGCGCTTCTGGGCCCTGCTGCTATGCTCTCCCGGCCTGATAACGGAGGTGCTCCGATGCCGATAAAAGTCCTGTCCGCCGCGGCATTTTTTGCCGTCGCCCTCAGCCTGACCGCGCAAAGCCCACAACCCGCGCGGCGCTTCGATGGCCAGTCATGGTGGAACCATGTCAAATTTCTCGCCGACGACAGCCTGGGAGGCCGCGAAACCGGCAGCGAAGGCCTTCGCAAAGCCGAATCTTATGTCGTCGATCAGTTCAGCAAGGCTCGCTTGCAACCCGTCGGCATCGATGGCTTCTATCAGCCCGTCAAATTCGTCTCTCGCCAAATCGTCGAAAAAGACTCTTCGGCCTCCTTGATCGTTTCCGGCAAAACCGATCCTCTTACCCTGGGGGAAGACGCCTGCTTCGCCACCCGTGCTGAACTCTCTTCCGACGAGGTCACCGCATCACTCGCTTTCGTCGGCTACGGCCTCCAGATCCCCGAAAAAAATTACGATGACCTTTCCGGCCTGGACCTCCATGGCAAAATCATCGTCTATCTCGCCGGCTCGCCTTCCAATATTCCCACCGCGCTCGCTTCCCACTACCAGACCATCGGGGAACGCTGGAAATCTCTCAAGCAAGCCGGTGTCATCGGCGTGATCACCATCCCGAATCCTGCCTCCATGGACATTCCCTGGTCCCGCATGTCCCTCAACCGCGCCCACCCCTCCATGGATCTGATCGGCCCCGAGTTCGACGAAACCCAGGGCCTGAAAATGGCCATGATCTTCAATCCCGCGCAGGCCGAAAAACTCTTCGCCGCCTCCGGCCACACCTTCACCGAAATTGCCGCCGTTGGCAAAGATCGCCAACCCCTCCCCCATTTTCCGCTGCAGGTTTCCCTCAAGGCCCACGCCAGCGTAAAAACCACGCCCGTCGAGTCCGCCAATATCATCGGCAAGCTTCCCGGCAATGACCCCGCTTTGAAAAATGAGTATGTGGTGATCTCCGCCCACGTCGATCACATCGGAATCGGTGAGCCGCTCAATGGCGATCGCATCTACAACGGCGCCATGGACAACGCCAGCGGCGTCGCGGTCCTGCTCGACCTCGCCGCCAAATTCAACGCCCACTCCGAGCAGTTGCGCCGCTCCATTCTTTTTGTGATTGTCACCGCCGAGGAAAAAGGTCTGCTGGGTTCCAAGTATTTCGCCGCTCATCCCACCGTTCCGCCAAAATCCATGATCGCGGACATCAACCTCGACATGTTCCTGCCCATCGTCCCGCTTAAAGTTCTCAAAGTCCCCGGTCTACAGGAGTCCGACCTCGGCGACCGTGCCCGCGAAGCCGCGCAGCTCTTCGGCGTTCGCGTCCAGCCCGACCCCGAGCCGCTCCGCAACGTTTTCATCCGCAGCGATCAATACAATTTCATCCGCCACGGCGTTCCCGCTCTAAAATTGGATTTCGGATATGAACCCGGCTCTCCGGAACAAAGGATCTTCAAGGATTGGCTCACCAACCGCTACCATGCGCCTTCCGACGACACTTCGCAGCCCGTCGATCTCGCCGCCGCCGGCCTCTTTGAAGACATCGTTCGCCAGCTTCTGATCTCGGTAGCCAACACCGATGCCAAGCCCCAGTGGAAGGCCGACTCCTTCTTCCGCCGTTACTCCATGGAAGCTGCCAAATAGTTGCAGGTTTTCGCGTTTCTTAAAGCTGGCTTTCCGCTTCTTTAACCCAGCCACTGCGGATTGTGCGCCGTCCCGTCGAAGTTCGTCGTGGTTTTGTATCCCTCGAATTCCCCGTTTCGCGCCGCATCCTTCGTCTTCGCCAGCAGCGTCGCCACTTGCGTCTCATTCAGCGGCTTGAACGTCTTCGCTGCCATCACCGCCTGCTCCAATCACCACGCTGGTCGGCAAGCTCATCGCATAATGCAAGCACTCTACCGGCTCCACCGTTTTGCTGCGCAAGATAATTCCCGCTCCCATCGGCTTCATTCCCAACACGCCGATCCCTTTCTTGACCAGCACCGGCAGCACTTTCTTCCCAAAACTGTTGTAATGCGCATCCATCACGTTCAGCGGCATTTGCACCGTATCGAAATGAAAATGATGCGCGTCCGCCGTCTCCAGCATCTTCAAATGAATGTCCGGACTCTTGTGCCCGGTGAATCCGATGAACCGTACCTTGCCCGCCTTCTGTGTCTCCACCACTGCTTCCATTCCGCCGCCCGCCGCGAATATCCGGTCCGGATCCTCCATCCGGATAATTTCGTGAAATTGCAGCAGGTCGATATGATCCGTCTGCAAACGCAGCAGCGACTCCTCGATCTGCTCCGCCGCCGCTTTTTTCGTGCGCCCATCGATCTTGGTCATCACGAACGCGCGTTGCCGGTAGCCGTCGCGCAGCGCCTTGCCCACCCTCAATTCGCTTTGTCCATCGTTGTAGTCCCAACAGTTGTCCAGAAAATTGATCCCGCTATCCAGGGCCGTGCGGATAATCCGTATGCTTTCCTGCTCATCCTTCTGACTGCCGACGTGATAACCGCCCAGCCCCACCATCGAAACTTTTTCTCCAGTCTGCCCCAGATTCCGCCGCGGCACTTCCCCCTTCGGGTCCGCTGCCCAGGCCATCTTCTCCGCCCCCACCGCCAGCGTCGCCCCGACTCCCATCTCCAAAAATGTCCGCCGCGTCACGCCCACCGTTTTTTCATTTCGCATCAATCCACCGCCATTCGTTCCGTCTTCAAGTTCGCGCATGACCTCGTCTCCTTGTGCAGAGGGCCGAGTCTCTTAGCCTACACCCACCATCCGTCACCAGAAAATACTCGTGGGCCTGACCCGCCCGAAGTGCTCTGGCATATTTCCAGCGCTTCGACGACAATGAACCCGTCAAGAAGTCTCCATGTTGAGGTGAGTTTATGTCCTTCCGTCGCGTGTTGGTGGTTGTTTCCTTTTCTCTACTGGCCCTCCTCTTGACCAAAACTGGCAAGTCCGCACTGTCCTCCGGCGACGTCCTTGTCGTTGCCAACCAAAAAGAGCACACCGTCGTCCTCGTCGATCCTGGAGCGCGCCGCGAGCTCGCCAAAATCTCCGTCGGCGTCAACGGCCACGAAGTCGCCGTCTCCCCGGATTCCCGTTTCGCCTACGTTCCCATCTACGGCAACTCCGGGGTCGGTAAGCCCGGCACTGACGGCGCAACAATCGACATCATCGACATCCAGCAGCGCAAGCTCGCCTCCACCATCGACCTCGGCAAGCCCTTGCGCCCGCATCAACCCACCTTCGGTCCCGACGGCATGCTCTACGTCAGCGCCGAATTGGCCCACGCCATCGATATCATTGACCCCGCATCCCGCAAAGTCATTGCCGAAGCTCCTACTGGCCAGCCCGAGTCCCATATGTTCACGCTCAGCAAAGACGGCCGCCGCGCCTACACCGCCAACGTCCACTCGGGCACCGTCAGTGTCGTCGATATCGCCAATCGCAAGCTCATCACCACCATCCCCGTCGCCAAGCAAGTGCAGCGCATCTCCATCTCTCCCGATGGCGCTCACGTTTTTACCCACGATCAGGATGCTCCCCGCATCGCCGTGATCGACACGGCCACCAACAAAATCGCCAACTGGATCGAAATCCCCGATTACGCCTATTCCTCCAAGCCCACTCCCGACGGCCGCTTTCTCATCGCCGTCCTTCCCCGCGCCAACAAGACCATCGCCATCGATCTGCAAACCCTTAAGGTCGTTCATTCCTTTGACGTTCCCCAGTTACCCGGCGAAATCCTCATTCGCCCGGACGCCACGGTCGCCTACATCACCTGCATGCCCGCAGGAAAAATCGCCGTCCTCAACCTCCAAACCTGGCAGCTCCAACCCACCATCGACCTGACTCCCGGCATAGACGGCATGGCCTGGTCCGCCGCAAACTAAGCGCATTCTCGTCCTCTGCGTTCCTCGGCGCTCTCATTGTCTCTGCGTTGTCTTTTGATGTTGGTATTTTGAATTTCAATCCAGCCACCAGGACTTTGGTTGCAGCAGGGCAGTGCTGTGTTAGATTCTTCTTTCGATCTGATGCGCCTAACCGCTCTTACTTGTGTCTTGATCGTAGCCGTCGCGCCAGCCGTCGCCCAAAAAGCCCGCCCTCATCACCGCGTGGCCAACCTCCTTCCCACCCCGCTTTCCTCTCAGGATTGCGGCCACGGCCTCACCCTGCACCTTAGTTCCCCCGAACCCACTCAAGGCAGCCTCCTCCTCCTGGAACTCCTCAGCGCCGCCCAACCTGTCCTGCAAATAAAGGCTACTTGGGACAACCGCGAAATTCCCTTCTGGCAAGAGCAGAAGCTCACCGATAAATCTCCCGACGCTTGGCGCGCCCTCCTCGGCGTCGATCTTGAACTAAAGCCGGAAGGTTATCCTCTAACCCTCACCGCTAAGACCGAATCCACCGAAGAAATCTCCTGCTCCGCTACCATCGACGTACGAGCCGGCACCTTCGCCACCGAGAGCCTCAAGGTCGCTCCCAATTTCGTCGAGCCCAACCCCGAACAACTCGCTCGCGCCGAAGTCGAGCGCCAGCGCCTGCGCGCCATTTTCGCGACCGTCACGCCCGAGCGCCTCTGGGACGGCGCCTTCCATTACCCCCTTGCCGGTATCACCACTGGCGGCAACTTCGGCAAGCGCCGCATCCTCAACGGCAAAGCCGGCTCGCCCCACGGCGGCGTTGACTTCCCCGCCCCCACCGGCACGCCTGTCCTAGCCGCCCAGCGCGGCCGCGTCGTCTTGGCTGAGCCGCTCTACTTCTCCGGCAACACCGTAATCCTGGACCACGGACTCGGTCTCTATACCTTCTACGCCCACTTCGAGTCCATCTCCGTCCAACCCGGCGAACTCGTCGACACCGGCGCACTCCTCGGCAAAGTCGGCGCCACCGGCCGCGTCACCGGCCCCCACCTACACTGGGGCGCCACCCTAAACCGCGCCCGCACCAACCCCCTACAGTTGATCTCACTACCGTTGTAGCTCTTGTTGGATATTTACGTTAGCGGTAGCAAGCGTAATCGCGTCCGATCAAATTCAATCGTGAGTAGGGCGCCGGCCTCTAGTTCCTCACGAACAACGCTAAGCGCGGCGAGCGTCTGCTTTCCAATTTTGTCGGGACTAATATCCTGGCTCCGGATTTGCACTACGCTTGGCTTCTTCCGTTGCGTGACTGCCAGAATTGCACCAAAATCCAGATCATGAGTGATCACCACCATGTTGTTCGCCACCGCGTACTTCATGATTTCGGTGTCCCGCGCATCAGCTTTGCCCACCTGTGACCAGTGCTCGCAGCCCCACCCTGCTTCGCGCAATAATGTGACCCAGCGCGGAGACAAATTCATGTCCAGCAGTAGTTTCATGCAGTAGGTAAGTTAACTTCTCGCTCTTCGGCCCGCCACGCGGCATAGCGCAGCGCTTGCAGAATGTCCTCGCGTTCCAGGTAGGGGTAATCGGCAAGAATCTCCTCGATCGTGTGACCTGCTCCAATCTGGCCTACGAGCATACCGACGGTAACACGTAGTCCTCGAATGCAGGGCTTTCCACCCATCACGTCCGGGTCTTGAGTTATCCGATCCAAGTCATGCATATTCATCCTCATCAGCTTGCTGCCTAGAATACCACCTCGCGCGTGATTCTCGTGACCTCGGACCTGTAGCGTACAACTTCACATCCTGCCCTGTGCCTTTCCCGGCACAGCGCACGCCGATTGCATTGGCGCAAGGAACCCCCTGCCCATAAAACTTGGGAGAGGCCGAGTTTGGGGACTCAGCCAAATTTCTCAGAGGAGAGTGGTCCGTGAAAATAAAAGGTATCAGCTTGCTGATTGTAAGTATTTTCCTAGTGGCTTTCGTTCTGACGGTCGGCAGCCACGCAACTCCAAACGCAAAGGCCGTTCCGGCCGCGGCCAGCCGCGCGGGATCCAGCGTACCTCCCGCAGCCGCACCCGAACCTCACCCGCAAATCCGTGAGGCCATCGCCGCACTTCGCCGTGCCAAGGACCACCTCGAGCACGCCGCGCACGACTTCGGCGGCCATCGCGTCGAAGCCGTTCGCGCCATCGACGCCGCCACTCAGCAACTGGAAGAGTGCTTGCGCTACGACAAACACTGATTGGGGATCACTCTCGACTTGAGCCTGCGCCGTGCGTGTAGCGCCCGGCGCAGCTTCTTGTTGAGGCAACGATCAGCTTGGCCCGAGCAGGCGCTCCAGCCATTTCAGCAGCGGACTTATTCCATCCGCTTTAGACAATACCGTTGCCACTCCGGGCGCCGTCAATTTGGGCCCATGCGCTTCATCCGCGTACAGCGTCAGCAAAACAATGGAAACTTCGGGCATCGCGCGTTTCAGTATGCTCGCCGCCTCCAGCCCGTTCATCAGCGGCATGGCCAGATCCATAATCACCAGGTCGGGCTTCAGTTCCTCGGCCTTTTCGATGGCTTCCACGCCATTGCGCGCCTCGCCGCACACCTGGAAATTGGTCAGACCCTCAACCGCTGCGCGGATAGTGAAGCGCTCAAAGTCGCGGTCGTCCACCAACAGTATGGATTTGGTGCGAATTCCGTCCATCTTGGTGTCGCGCTCGCTCGCAACGGGTAGGAAATCCGACATTGCGCCGTGAGCGTGGTCCATACACTCATAAAGCACAATACCCGAAATACCTGACGCCCGCTCGGCCACGGGGAATAACTTTCATTTTCTACAGGGAACACCTTATTGCTCGATAACGCCGGCGGTTTAACATTTCCCAACACCATGCGTGAAAACGCTCCAACGGCGAGACCGACCCTCGCCGACCGACGGGTGCTTGCCTCCTCACACCGAACACAAGCACCCGTCTCCTCCCCTGAGCGTTCATAAATTGATCGCTCAAGGGTGCCCTCGGTGTAATCCTCGCAACACACGAGCGCCTTTTTCCCTTGCCCGCTTGCTAATCCCAAGTCCTGGTGCTACAACCGTTGTCATCAAAGGTGACTCTATATCTCGCCACAACGAGCTCGCGTTTTTGCTCCCTCTTTAGCTCGCTGTGATGTGACCCACCCCCTCAACCACGGTCCGCTAAGCTCGACGCGATACGGAAAGAAGGCGCTATGAGAATTTTGCTATACAACCCTGACAATGGCGTCACCCGCAATTTCATGCCGCACCTCTGGATGTTTCTCCTCAAATCCCTCACTCCCCCCGGACATGAAGTTGTGCTCATTGACGGCAACGCCCAGCCCATGGACGAAGCCGGCATCGCTCGTTTCGTCGTCGAAGAAAAAATCGGCTTGGTCGGCATCGGCGCCATGACCCGCATGATCGCCAAAGCCTATCGCATGGCCGACGCCATTCGCGCCGTCGGTGTCCCCGTAGTAATGGGCGGCCCGCACGTCACCGAAATGGCCGACGAAGCTCTCGGCCGCGCGGGTGGTCCCCGCCATGCCGACGCCGTCGCCCTCGGCGAAGCCGACGACACCTGGCCCAAAATCGTGAACGATGCCGCCAACGGCGCGCTGAAAGAGATCTACGCTCCCGTTGACGCCTTCGGCCAGGAGCAAAAACCTTCCCTGCAAGCCTATCCGCCCATTCCCTGGGACACCATCGACCTGGCTCAGTTCAACATCGTGCCCAAAATTTTTTACCCCATGCTGCAAAAAATCGGCGCCGGTTGGGGCACCTTCCGCATCATTCCCGTCGAATCCGGCCGCGGCTGTCCGTACGGCTGCGAGTTCTGCACCGTCACCGGTTTCTTCGGCGATTCCATCCGCTTCCGTACCAACAAATCCGTGGTCGACGAGCTGCTGCTCCTCAAAGCTCGCGCGAAATCCGAGCGCGGCCAGATCGCCGTCTTCTTTATCGACGACAATTTCGCCATCAACGTCAAGCGCACCAAATCCCTGCTCCGCGACATCATCGCCGCCGACGCCCAAGTCCACTGGGTTGCGCAGATCAGCGCCAATCTATTGCGCGACGAGGAACTCGTCGACCTCATCGCTGCCGCCGGTGGCAAATGGATCTTCATCGGCATGGAGTCCATCGACCCCGCCAACCTCAAAGATGTCAACAAAGGTTTCAACAAGCCCGGTGAATACGCCGCCGTCCTCCAGCGCCTGGCCCAGCGCAACGTCTTCGCCATCACTTCCTTCATCTTTGGCATGGACAACGACACCGTGGGTGTCGCCGACCGCACGCTGCAAGAGATTCGGACCTGGCCGCCAGGCTTGCCCATCTTTGGCTTGCTCACCCCGCTGCCCGCCACCCCGCTCTACAAGCGCTTGGAGGCCGCCGGCCGCCTGACCCGCCCCAAGCATTGGCAGGAGTTCATCCCCTTCGCCATGGCCCACACGCCGCTAAAAATGACCATCGACGAAGCCCACGCCGAGGTCCGCCGCGGCTGGTCCAAATCCTACAGCCCGGAAGCCATCGCCGGCGCCGTAACCTCCGTCGCCCACAAGCCCCTCGGCTACCGCGCCAATATCCTCATCTCCCGCCTCTGCTTCCGCGGCATCTACTTCCCCCAAATGGGCCGCTTCGCCTGGTTTAAGACCATCGCCGAAAATCGCCGCATCATCTTCTCGCTGATAAAAGAAGCCTTCGCCAACCGCCACCCCGCCCCAGACGATGCCCTAACCATCCACCCTACCCCCACCGCGTAACGCAGCTCTTTGCAGCGGCGAGAGTTCACCTGGCCATTCCGCGCAGCGGCCGCTTTCCGAAGCGGGCTGCCCGCTTTCCTCATCTCGCCATCCGCAGCGTCGCCTTCAGGCTGGCGCCGCTAGCTTGCGCAAGCATGCTTCACACAAGCAATCCGCAAATCGCCCCCGTATCTCCGCCAAAACCTCGGGCTCGACCCGCACGTCAGCGCACCAACATCCGGCCTCCTGCCGGCAAGAAAACGCCGCCCCGCACCGTGAACATTTTTTCTCCACCTCACCAGACCCCGTTTCCGCCATCGTTCCTTCCCTCCTGCCCGCTGCGGCAGCCTTCCCTCTGGGCACCCCGTAGCGCCCAGTTTACCTCGCCGTCTCTCCCGGCTGCCGCCACCCTTCGCCCCTTCATCACCTAAACACTAAACTTCCTTTGTACTCCCAACCAACCTGGAGTAAAATCCCGCCGTTCCAAATTCTAGTCCGTGCTTTCTAATTCCCTGGGAGCTCTGCGTGCCGAAGCCCAAGCCGCCTAACAATCACGCCGATCCCAAATCCAAAAAACGTCCCATCGAACAATACGCCCACCAGGACAAAAAGCGCGTCAACAATCCTCCCGTAGGCCTCGTCACCCCGCTAACCGACCCGCCCACTCCCACGCACCGCACCTACGAGCATCATCCACCCGTGCCCTCCGTCAAGCCGGGCAAGCAGCTCGACTACGACCCCCACCTCGATCCCCAACTCGTCTGGGCCGGCAAAAAAGAGCACACCTCCTTTGAAGTCCCCACCGTCTCCCTCCACGTCCACGAACGCATCGACCCGCGCACCATCATCGAAGCCGTCCGCAAGCGCAATGGCGTCCCGCTCAAGCCCGCCCAGGGCTACCTATTCGAATCTCGCGAGGAAAATCCTCCCCTCCGCGAAGCCATCGATTTCTACCGCCACTCCCACGGCTGGACCAATCGCCTCATCGCCGGCGATTCCCTCCTCGTCATGAACTCCCTCCTCGAAAAAGAAGGCATGGCCGGCCAGGTCCAGATGGTTTACATCGACCCGCCCTACGGCATCCGCTACGGCTCCAATTTCCAGCCCTTCGTCAATCGCCGCGACGTCAAGGACGGCAAGGACGAAGACCTCACCCAGGAACCCGAAATGGTCCGCGCCTTCCGCGACACCTGGGAACTCGGCATCCACTCCTACCTCACCTATCTCCGCGACCGCCTCCTCCTCGCTCGCGAACTCCTCCACGAATCCGGCTCCGTCTTCGTTCAAATCGGGGAGGAGAATGTGCATCGAGTTCGGTGCATCGTGGATGAAGTATTTGGCTCTGCCAACGTCTGCGCGCTAATCCCGTTTGTTACAACTGGTGGTGTGAAGCAAAATTTACTTGCGGAGCGGTGCGGATTTCTCCTCTGGTACGCGCGAGACATCGAGCGTGTAAAGTATCGCCAGCTCTATCAGGAGAAAAACCTGGATACTGTAACGACCTTCACCTGGCTTGAGCTTCCCGATGGTTCCCGGCGAGGGATGACGAGCGCTGAAAAGGAAAACCCGTCCAGCCTGCCGTCTGGGTCGCGCATTTATCGAGCGGCGAACATTACAACCCAAGGGAACCCAGTCTTCCCATTTAGCTTCCGCGGAAAGGAATACTCCCAGCCGTGGAAGACAACTGCACACGGCTTGGAAACGCTCGCCAGCGCCGACCGACTTCACGTCGCATCCAACAGTCTCAGCTACGTTCAATACCTGACCGACTTTCCGGTTTCGGAGATAACGAGGCTTTGGACTGACACCTTTTTGGGAAGTTTCGCCGAATCCAAGGTCTTCGTTGTGCAAACAAGCCGAAAGACGGTCGAACGCTGCATCCTCATGACGACTGATCCGGGCGACATTGCCCTTGACCCCACCTGTGGTTCCGGCACCACCGCATTCGTCGCCGAGCAATGGGGCCGCCGCTGGATCACCTGCGACACCTCCCGCGTCGCCACCACCCTCGCCAAACAACGCCTCATGGGCGCCACCTTCGACTACTACAATCTCGCCCACCCCAACGAAGGCGTCGGCAGCGGATTCGAATACAAAAAGGTCCCCCACGTCACCCTCAAATCCATCGCCAACAACGAACCTCCCGGCGAAGAAACCCTCTACGATCAGCCCCTCATCGACAACTCCCGCGCCCGCATCTCCGGCCCCTTCACCGTCGAAGCCGTCCCCGCTCCCACCGTAAAATCCATCGACGACCTCGACGCCCAACCACAACCCTCCCCGAGTCATCCCGAATCCCCGCTGCCTTTGCGGGGTGAGGGATCTGCTTTTTCTTCCCCTGCTGTTCCCTCCGCCACCCCACCCCAACCCCCAGACGCCTCCATCGCCCGCTCTGGCCCCACCCTCCGCCAATCCGACTGGCGCGACGAACTCCTCAAGACCGGCATTCGCGGCAAAGCCGGCCAGATGATCAATTTCTCCCGCGTCGAGCCGCTCGGCGGCACCCGCTGGCTCCACGCCGATGCCGAAACCAAAGGCGTAAAGCCCGAACGTGTCGTAATCTCCTTCGGCCCCGACTACGCTCCGCTCGAACAACGCCAGGTCGAAATGGCCTGGGAAGAAGCCCGCACCCTCATCCCCAAGCCCGACATCATCGTCTTCGCCGCCTTCCAATTCGATCCCGAAGCCGCCAAAGACATCGACGACCTCACCAAAGAAAAAACCGGCATGACCTTCCTGACCGCCCAAATGAACGCCGACCTCCTGACCGACCGACCTGAAGAAAAAGCGTTCCAGCAACCAATCCTTCTGGCTAGTAGGCCGCCCCGACGTAGAAGTCCGCCCCGCCAAGAAATCCGAACTCCCCGCACCTGTAGTGGCCGGTCTTAAGACCGGTACGTCCACTCACTACATCGCCGAGGTCCGCGGCTTCGACTACTTCAACACCCGTACCGGCTCCATCGAATCCGGCGACACCACCAAAATCGCCATGTGGCTCCTCGACACCGATTACGACGGCCGCAGCCTCTACCCCCGCCAGGTCTTTTTCCCGCTAGCCGATGCCGACGAAGGCTGGGCCAAGCTAGCCAGAAACCTGAAAGCCGAAATCGACCTGGAAAAAATCGAAGCCTATCGCGGCACCATCTCGCTGCCGTTCGAACTAGGCGAACACAAAAGAGTAGCCGTAAAGGTAATAGACGACCGCGGCATCGAAAGCCTCAAGGTCCTGCAATTATGACGTCCTACCGCGCACGCTTGTCATCCCGAACCCGCTCGCGCGTTTTCCGCGAGCGGCGTGAGGGATCTGCTGTTCTGCTCTTGCTTTTTGCTGTTGCTTTACGCTGTCATTCCGAACCCGCCGCAGTTTGGCGGTGCGAGGAATCTGCTTTCTCTTAACATGAGCAACACCTATTGCGTCTACATTCTCGCCAACCGGTCGCGCGGCCTCTACACCGGCATGGGCAATAATCTCGAACGCCGCATGATCGAGCATCGCCAAGAACTCGTCCCCGGCTTCACAAGTCGTTACCGAATCTTTCGCCTGGTCCACTTCGAACTCTTCGGCGATGTTCGCGACGCAATTGCGCGCGAAAAAGAAATCAAGGGCTGGCGCCGCGAAAAGAAAATTCGGCTAATCGAGCATGGTAATCCAACATGGACCGATCTAGCCGAGCAGTTGCCCGCCAAACACCAAAAAGCAGATCCCTCACACCGTTCGCCAAAACCAGGCGACCCGGTTCGGGATGACAACCAGGCACGCGCCCGTACGTCAAACCCTGCAACGCCACCACATGTCATCCCGAACCGCGCCACCTCGCAAACCGATCTAACGCCCAGCTCAAGCCCCATTACACACGATGCAGACGCCCGTGAGGGATCTGCTTTTGAATCTTTTAACCGTCGGCGGGCTCCCAAATGACCATGTCCACCGCTACGGCGACCATCGATCAGCTAATCATCAATTCCCCATATGAGGAGCCGCGCGAGCACTGGAAATACCACCGCGAAACCCGTCTCTTTTCCCGCGTCGCAGGCCGCCGCCCCGCAGGCTACGTCCGCGCCTCCGAATCCTCCAAAGCCTTTGACGATCCCGGCGTCTTCGTCGAACTCCCCCTAGTGAATAAAATCCGCCCCCGCGTAAAAGCCTGGCGCGAAGCCGATTATCCCGGCACCAGCGGCATCTCCAAGCGCCTCCTCCAGCATTGGCGCGACCCCGAACAACGCGAATACCAGCGCCTCTTCTTCTGCCAGCTCGAAGCCATCGAAACCCTAATCTGGCTGACCGAAGCTCCTGCATCGGAGCGAGTAGGCATCGACATTCCCAGCGACGGAGGCGACTTCCCCCGCCTCTGCTCCAAAATGGCCACCGGCTCCGGCAAAACCATCCTCATGGCCATGCTCATCGCCTGGCAGGTCCTGAATAAAGTCACCTACCCGCAAGACAAGCGCTTCTCCAAAAACGTTTTCGTGGTCGCGCCCGGGCTAACGGTAAGAAACCGCCTCAAAGTTCTTCAGCCCGCGGACACACAAAATTATTACCAGGAATTCCACCTCATCCCCTTGGGCCTCGAAGACAAACTTCGCCAAGGCAAAGTCATTATCCGGAACTGGCACAAACTCGACTGGGACTCCGACGAACAGATCGCCAAGAGAAGATCGGTAGACAAACGCGGCGCTCTCAGCGATGAAGCCTATGCCCGCGAAGTCCTGGAGGATATGGCCACTGCGGAGAACATCGTCGTACTTAATGACGAAGCACATCACGCCTGGCGCGTTCCACCCAAGTCCACCATCAAGGGCCTCTCCCGCGAAGAAATCGACGAGGCCACCAAATGGGTCGGCGGCTTGGACCGTATTCACCGTACCCGCGGCATCCTTACTTGCTTTGACCTCACGGCCACACCCTTCGCTCCCACCGGAAGGCGTAGCGGCGAAGAAACCCTCTTCGGATGGATCGTTAGCGATTTCGGCCTCAACGACGCTATCGAGTCCGGTCTGGTCAAAACTCCTCGCGTCGTTGTTCGTGACGATGCCCGTCTGGGCAAAAACTATAAATCGCGGCTCTACCACATCTACATGGACCCCGAAGTAAAAGAAGATCTCAACCGCAAAGCCAAACCCGAGGATCCTCTTCCCGATCTCGTGAACATCGCCTACACCATTCTCGGGCTCGATTGGAAAGCCGCCCGTCAGCGTTGGCTCGACGAAAAGGCTCCCACTCCTCCCGTTCTGATCACCGTAGCCAATCGCACGGAAACCGCCGCGCGGGTGAACTATGCCCTGACCCACGACAAGGTTCGCATTCCCGGCCTTGCCGACCCCGCTCGCATCCTCCACATCGATTCCAGAGTCCTGGGTGAAGCCGAATCACGCGAGGAAGCACTCGAGATCGAGTCAGACACAGCAGAGGATGAATCCAACGGCGATGAAGCTGACATCCCAAAGAAAAAGCTCAGCAAGAAAGATCGCGCCGAACAGCTCCGCCAGACCGTTGACACCGTCGGCCAGGTTGGCAAGCCCGGCGAAAACATTCAAGCCGTAATTTCGGTGGGAATGTTGTCGGAAGGATGGGACGCTAAAACAGTTACTCACATCATGGGCCTCCGTGCTTTCACCTCCCAACTTCTTTGCGAACAAGTGGTCGGCCGCGGCCTGCGCCGCACCTCTTATGATGTGGACGATAAAACGGGCCTCTTTGCGCCCGAATACGTCAACATCTTCGGCGTACCCTTCACCTTTATGCCCCATGAAGGCGACGAGGACGCTCTCCCGCCACCACCACCCCAGCCGACCTCCAAAATCCAGCCCCTTCCCGAACGCCAAGCCCTCGAAATCTCCTGGCCCAACATCATCCGCATCGATCACGAATACCGTCCAGAACTCACGCTCGATCTATCCAAAATCAAGCCCCTGACGCTGGACGCCTACGACACTCCCACTATCGCCGACCTGGCTCCCGTCATTGACGGGAAACCAGACGTAACGAAAATTTCCAGCATTGATGTCGACAAGCTCGGTCGCGAGCAGCGGATGCAGCGCATCGTCTTTCAATCCGCCGCGGAAGTCTTCGACCTCATGAAGCCCAGTTGGAAAGGTAATCGGGAATTCCTGCTTGCGCAGGTCATTCGTCTCACGGAACAGTATCTAACCAGCGGTAGAATCGTGATCTCCCCCGAAATCTTCAACACCGATGAAGTACGCCGCCGCGTCATGCTGACCCTCAACATGACCAAGGTCGTTCAACACATTTGGGAAGCCATTCGGTTTGAAAACGCGCTGGCCGTCGTTCCTCAATTTGATAAAGAACGTCCCATCCGTTCCACCGGTGATATGCAGCCCTGGTTTACCCGCCGTCCATGTGAGCCGTCCGTCCGCTCCCATATCAATTTGTGTGTCTATGATTCCAAATGGGAGGCTAGCGAATCCTTTGAGTTGGACCGCAATTCCAACGTCCTCGCCTGGACCAAGAATGATCACCTCGGCTTTGAAATCCTGTATGTGTTCAGGGGCGTAATCCGCAAATTCCGCCCCGACTACCTCATCCGCCTAAAAAACAGCAAAATGCTCGTCCTCGAGGTAAAGGGTCAAGATACCCTCGAAAGCAAGACCAAGCGCGAATTCCTCGACGAATGGACCCGCGCAATAAACCAACACGGCAGCTTCGGCACCTGGGTTCAAGACGTTTCCTTCAACCCTCGCGACCTATCCTCCATCCTCCAAAAACACGCTCAGCCAGCATCCTAGTCGACGTGCCTGTTTTCCATTTTGGGAATTCCTGCATATCTTCCTCATTCTGTTGCAATTACAAGTTTACCATTGACATACGTCCACACCTGTGGTATGCTTCCGCGTGTTATCTCGAAGAAACCTATCCTACCCTTCCCACCGTTCCGCCCCTAACCCTCGACCCCTCAATAGCTTGCCGCCTCTTAAACTCTCTTTGCCCTTTTTCTCGCACTCGTTCCCTTTGTTTTCAATAGCTTCCAGCCTCTTTTTCCAAAACCCCCCGGGTGGGTATATGCCCGCCACAATGGGAGCCTATTGTGAGCCAACACAAAAAGGAAAAGGCCCCATCTTTCGACGGGGCCTTGGTCAGGAACGGGAACGGTTAGCGGCCGAAGCGGTAGACTATGCCGCTCTCGATGCGCAGGTTATTTTGCGTTGCGCCGCCGAAGCGGGTGTATAGGTACTCCGCCTGGATCGCGCGGAACGACAGGTGCGGTGTCATGCGGATGTCCGCTCCGCCCCCGAAGGTCATGGCGAAGGAGTTGGTGGACGTCGATCCGGCGCCAGTGATGCTGGCCGAGGCCGTCTCACCGCCGAACAGCACTTGCGCGAACGGAGTCACCCGGCCGTAGCTGCGATAGGACACCCGCGGGCCAAACAGGTAGTTGATTTCGTGGGACGAGAAACCGGAAGGCAAGCCGGTGACTTTGCAGCCGCCGACATCGCCGACCAGCCCGAGCCAGTTATTCACATTGGCCGCGAACGTGCCACCTGCTCCTTGGCAGTTGGAACTGGGAGCGCCCTGGCCGGGATTGATTCGGACAAACTGATACTGTCCGGAAACTTCCATGCCGCGGGTCTCCTGGGCCTGGGCGAAACTGGTCGCGAGCAGAGCGAAACCGATGGTAATGAGCAACTTACGCATTCTTTCCTCCTCTAGGATCCCCCAAGCTGGTGTAGTACTATTACTATGTTCGCGGACTGGGTGAGCCGGGGCAAGGACGTAATTTGCGGTGTTGCGCGAGGGTAAACAGTGGAAGGAACTTGCCACTTTCTGGTAGGACGAACCCCTAAACCGGTGCCCGGCGGCTATCTGAACGTGCTGGGCAAGATACAAACTGGAGAGTCCGCAAAACCCGGCTTGAAGCAAGGGAGCGCGCCAGGCTGGCTTCGGGATTTCGGACCAGCCGGTGCCGCAAGTCCGAGAGGAAGGAGAAATGCAGGCGAGAAGGGGCCTCGAAGAAAACAGCGAGGCCGACGGGAAGCAAGTACCCTTGTACTGTTTTCGGTTGGGCAAATGTGGTACCTTCATGCCATTGTCAGGTGTTCGGGGCGAATTCAGAATAGCTGTTGTGTGGACCCTGCTCGTCGTCGTAGTCTCCGCGCTCTCGTCGGTTCACTTTCGCATTCTGTATACACGCGCGGTTGCGCTTGCTGCGGGCAATTGCGGGTAGTGCCCAAAGAATCTTTGCGGCCGCGCGGGCTTCGGCGGCTGCTACGAGGTAGCTAGTCCCCATGGCCATAATTCATTTTCGATGCAAAGAGCGGCGACGCACGGTGCGCGTGATGCTGACCGTGCCGTTGCGGGTGAGCGGGCAGACGGAAATCGGCGAAAAGTTTTCGGTGAAAGCGCTGTCGCATTCGGTGAGCCTGCACGGGGCGTCCATCGAGCTGGAGCAGGGCGTGGTGCTCGGAGAGATTCTGCGGCTGGAAAACGAAATCACCCGGGAAAAAGTAGAAGGCAAAGTGGTCTCGATTCGCCGCACGCGCGATGGCAAGCGCTATGTGGCCATCGAATTTATGGAACAGGAGCCGAATTTCTGGCACATGGCGTTCCCGCTTCCGGGGGCCCGGCCCATGCGGCGCCCGATCGGCGCTAAAGTCTCCGCGCTTTAGTTTGCGGCAATTTTTTTGTGCGCGGCTCGCGAAAAGCAGACGCCGAAAACCCACGCAATCCGGCTGAAAAGCCGCCAAAGCAGCAACCTGCCAACAACAGCTGGAGAGACGCGATTCGGGAGGATAGTGCTCCCCGGAATCCACAAAAGATCGGGCTCATTTCCGACACGCACGGCTTGCTGCGTGAAGAAGCGCTGCAAGCGCTGCGCGGCTCGGAACTGATTATTCACGCCGGGGACGTGGGCGACCCGGAAATATTGGAGGCGCTGCGCAAGATTGCGCCGGTGATCGCGGTGCGCGGGAACGTAGATACGGCGGAATGGGCGCGCGCGCTTCCGGAAACCGCGGTAGCGGAGGCGGGCGGCGTGCATATCTATGTGCTGCACGATGTGCATGCCTTGGATTTGAATGCACGGGCCGCGGGATTTTCCATTGTAGTGAGCGGGCATTCGCACAAGCCGAGCCGCAGCGAACGGGACGGAGTGACCTACATTAATCCGGGGAGCGCCGGGCCGCGCCGATTTGATCTGCCGATCACGGTGGCGCGGCTGGATCTGGAAGCGCGGCCTTGGGGCATGGAGTTTATTGATTTGGAGAAAGGGCGTACAGTGAAATGAGGCGGCAGTCCAAAAGGATGGTTGGATTC
>Ga0070730_10000826_pt1 | contig 32862 bp, 28 predicted proteins | sample Coa_R1_3_FD_66447 | JGI IMG/M metagenome (GOLD analysis project Ga0070730, IMG submission 66447) | Surface soil microbial communities from Centralia Pennsylvania, which are recovering from an underground coalmine fire - Coalmine... | ecosystem: Environmental > Terrestrial > Soil > Unclassified ... | reverse complement strand
TTTTCCCTCCTTTCTTTTCCCTCCTTTCTTTTCCCTCCTTTCTTTTCCCTCCTTTCTTTTCCCTCCTTTCTTTTCCCTCCTTTCTTTTCCCTCCTTTCTTTTCCCTCCTTTCTTTTCCCTTCTTTCTTTTCTCTTTTCTCTTTTCTCTTTTCTGATTTCCGATTTCCGATTTCTGTAACGTAAAAGTAGCAAGCGCCTCCGCTTTGCAATCTGCCTCCGAGCGCTCGTTTCCTCTTCCATTTTTTCCCGTTTGTAATTTTTTCTGTCGCGTAATTTTTTCGCCGCTGTACTTTTTCCTCGCTCTTGCAGATTTTTCTTCGGGCAATCACCTGACTTCGCCCGGCGAACCCCGTAAAGCTAACACCTTACGGGTTTCATTCTTTGGCTCTCCGATTGCCTCACCTTCCGCACCCGCTCAATTCCATTTCCAAGGTGCTCGTTTGAAAAATCTGCATGCGAATTCTATCCGTCTACTCTCTCTCTCTGTCGCAGCAATCACTCTATCGACCGCTCTCCCCGCCGCGGTTTTCGCCGGGACGCCCCGCCCACACTCTCGCCCCGCTCCGCAGCAATCTCAACAAACCCTTCGCGGTCCCTTGCTGTATGTCTCGGGAACAATCTGCAAAAGCAACGAGGGCGAAATTCTTTTACGCGACGCCTCCGACACCGGCCTCTTCTGGCTGGATAATCAGCGCCTCGCTTCCCGCTTTCTCGGCAAGCAAGTCTCCGTAACCGGCGTCCTCGACGCCGCCAACAACCTCATCCGCATCCTGACGATCCAGCCCGCGGAGTAAACGCCCTTTGGCTAAACTCCACAACCAAACGGGAGAGCAGCCTCTTTTTCGCTGCTCTCCCTCCTTTGTCCACCTCGCTCCCAAACATCTCTCCTGCTTTGTGTAGGTTAGGGGCTTTAGCCCCGTTGAGCTTGGCACGGTCATCGATGCGACCCGCCGACGTCTTAGCCGGACTGGACCGGTGTTTTCAACACTTACAAAAAAGAGGGGAGGGGGTTGGTAACAGAACTACAAACTCGATGCGTCAAACGGCTTGGGAAACAGGATCTTCATCGCGACGATTTCCATCTTCCCTTTCAGGTTGGAAAGAATTACCGGCACGTCGCCGCAAAATTCCCAAATCAGTTGCCGGCACGCGCCGCATGGAGGTGTCAGCGAATCCGTGTCCGTCACGACGGCAATCGCGTCGAATCCGCGCTCGCCTTCGCTGATCGCCTTGAAAATCGCCACGCGTTCCGCGCACACCGTCAGCCCGTACGTCGCGTTTTCCACGTTGCAGCCGCCAAAAATTCGGCCGGACGTCGCGCGCAACGCCGCGCCCACGCGAAAATTTGAGTACGCCGCGTGCGCGTTCTCCCGCGATTGTTTCGCCGCCGCAATCAATGCATCGTAATGGGCATCGTATTCGCTCAAGCAATCGCCTCCGCAATTCTCGGAATCACCGCTTTCAGCAACGCAATGAAATCGTTCTTCACCCGCGCGCCGGTCTCAAATACTTCTTCCGCCGTCAGCGCTTCGCCCGTCACGCCGGCCGCCATGTTCGTCACGCAAGAAATGCCCAGCACGCGCATCCCCGCGTGCCGCGCCGCCAGCACTTCCGGCACCGTGGACATGCCCACCAGGTCCGCGCCCAGCGTTCGGAACGAATGGATTTCCGCCGGCGTTTCGTAATTCGGACCGGAAAGCGCCAGGTAAACGCCTTCGTGCAGATTCATCTGCAACTTTTTTCCTGCGTCGGCGACAAACTTGCGGAATTCCGGATCGTACGCTCGCGTCATGTCCGGAAAGCGCACGCCAAATCGGTCGTCGTTCGGCCCAACGAGCGGATTCAAGCCCTGCAAATTAATATGATCGCGAATCGCCACCAGCGCCCCCGCGGAAAAGTTCAAATTGATTCCGCCCGCCGCATTCGTCAGTATCACCGCGCGCACGCCCATCCGCGCAAACACGCGAATCGGAAACGCCACTTGCCGTGGCGAATATCCTTCGTACAAATGCACGCGCCCTTGCATCCCCGCCACTTCCACACCGTCCACTTTTCCCAGCACCAGTTGCCCGGCGTGCCCAATCGCCGTCGATTGCGGAAAATGCGGAATCTTCGCGTAAGGAATTTTCTTCGCGCCGGCAAATTCATCGGCAAACGCGCCAAGCCCGGAGCCCAGCACCAGCGCGATCTTCGGCCGCAGTTTCGTCTGTTTGAAAATAAATTTCGCCGCCGCGGAAGCGCGCTCAAATTCACCGCCCGCTTTTCGAGGGGAGTTTTTCTTCGCGCTCACGACAAAATTCCCACAATCGCCGCCGACAAAAGATTCGCCATCGTTCCCGCGAGCATGGCGCGAATGCCAAACTTCGCAAGGTCGCTCCGCCGCTCCGGCGCCAGCGCGCCGATGCCGCCAATCTGAATTCCGATGGAACTGAAATTCGCAAAGCCGCACAAGGCAAACGTGGCAATGGCAAACGTGCGCGGATCGAGCGCGCTTTTCATCGGTCCGAGTTGCCCAAACGCCACAAACTCGTTGATCGCCATGCGCGTGCCCAGCAGATTGCCGATTTGCGCCGCGTGCTCCCACGGCACGCCAATCAGCCACGCGACCGGCGCGAAGATCCATCCGAAAATCGTCTGCAAACTCTCCGGAAACCACGCCATGTGCGGAAGTCCGTGAATGCCGCCCATCATCGCGTTCAGCAAGGCGAGCAACGCGATAAACGTGATAAGCATCGCGCCGACGTTCAGCGCCAGATGCAAACCGTCGCTCGTGCCGCGCGCGATCGCGCCCAAAATATTGGACTCCTTTTCCATCTCCGGCATTTCCACTCGGCCCGCCGTCAGCGGCACTTCCGTCTCCGGCACCAGCATCTTCGCCATCAGCAAAGTGCCCGGCGCGGTCATAATCACCGCCGTCAGCAAATTCTTCGGGTCCGCTCCGCCCACTTGAATGTATCCGGCCATCATTCCGCCGGAAATGTGCGCCATGCCGCTCGTCATCACGGTCATCAATTCCGATTTCGTCAGCTTCGGAATAAAAGGCCGGATCGTCAGCGGCGCTTCCGTCTGGCCCATGAAAATGCTCGCCGCCACGTTCAGCGATTCCGCTCCGCTCGCGCCCATCACGCGCTGCATCAGCCAGGCCGCGCCGCGAATAATCAATTGCATCACGCCGATGTGGTAGAGCACGGCAAAAAAAGCGGCGATAAAAATAATCGTCGGCAGCACCTGAAACGCAAACGAAAATCCCAGGCGCGAAAGTTCTTTCGGCAGCCCCAAATCGCCGAACACAAACGACGAACCGGCGTAGGAATAACTCAGAAGCTTGTTCGCGCCGTTTCCGAGAAATCCAAAAATCTTTCCGCCGGCACCGGACTTCAGTACAAAAATACCCAGCGCAAATTGCAGTCCAAATCCCCACAGTACGGTTTTCAGCTTAATGGCGCGCCGGTCCGTGGAAAAAAGCCACGCCAGCCCGAGGATCGCGACAATGCCGAGGATTCCCGTGAAACGTCCCATGCCGGCTCCTTCCAAAAAAATCAAGCGCGAATCAAACGTCGACTAAACTCCAGCTAAACGCCAATGAAACGGCGGATCAGTTTCTTTTCTTCCGTTTTGGTTTCGCTAAAAGTAAATGCCGCGGCGATTCGAGATCTTGCTTCATCCAGTTTCGCGGTTGAATTGTAAGAAATCGTCACGAGCGGTTCGCCCTTTTCCACGCGGTCGCCGATCCGTTTGTGGAATTCGAGGCCGACGCCGTGATCGATCTTGTCTTCCTTTGTCTCTCGCCCGCCGCCCAGCATGGCCAGCGCAATTCCAAATTCCATGCAATTCGTCGCCGCCACGTAACCGGACGTTGCGGCGGTTACATCGATTCTGTGGCTCGTGGCGGGCAGCAAAGAGTAATCGTCGATCACGCGCGCGTCTCCGCCCTGCAGCGCAATTCCCTGCCGGAATTTTTCGAGCGCTTGTCCACTTGCAACCATCGTCTCCGCGAGCCTTCTTCCCTCATCGACGGACGGCGTGCGCTCGCCAAGAAAAAACATCCATGCAGAAAGTTCCAAACTCAAATCGCGCAAATCTTTTGGCCCGCGGCCTTTCAGCACCTCGATGCTTTCGATCACTTCGTTTGAGTGGCCGGCAAGTTTTCCGAGCGGCTGATCCATGTCCGTAATCAGCGCCACCGCTTTTTTGCCCATGCGCTTCGCGGTGTCCACCATCACTTCGGCGAGCTGCACGGAATCTTCTTCCCTCTGCATGAAGGCGCCGGAACCGGTCTTCACGTCCAGCACCAGCGCGTCAATTCCTTCGGCAAGTTTTTTGCTCATGATGGACGCGCAAATGAGGCCGATATTTTCAACCGTGGAAGTGGCGTCGCGCAGCGCGTAGATTTTTTTGTCGGCTGGCGCGATTTCCGCGGTCTGGCCAATCAAAGCCATTCCACATTCCTTGAGGACGCGGCGAAATTCCAGGAGCGAGAGCGCGGTGTTGAATCCGGGAATGGATTCGAGTTTATCGAGCGTGCCGCCGGTGTGGCCGAGCCCGCGACCGCTGATCATCGGAACGTTCACGCCGCCGGCGGCAACGATGGGCGCGAGAATCAGCGAAGTTTTGTCGCCGACGCCGCCGGTGGAATGTTTATCGACTTTTTTTCCGTGCAAATCGGAGAGATCGACGACTTCGCCGGAATAGAGCATGGCTTCGGTGAGCGAAGCGCGCTCGGCGTTGTTCAATCCGCGAATCCACGCCGCCATGAGCCACGCGGACATTTGATAATCGGGAATTTCGCCGCGCGTGTAGCCGGCGATAAGAAAATTAATTTCTTCTCTCGAGTGTTCCCCGGAGTCGCGTTTTTTTCGGATCAGGTCAACGGCGCGCATGCTTGCGTGAGCGAGGAGGAGCGTAACACCCGCCCGCACAAGCGTCAACGATAGGAAGGAGCTTTGCTCGCGAGAAAAATCGCGCGCTACTGGGCAATTTTTCCGCGGAGGACGGTGATGGAGGCTTTGGGCAGGGTGAAGATGGTTTGCGCGGTAGCGTCGAGGGATTTGGCGGATGGGGGAAGGTTGGGATCGGGATGGCTGTTGGGACCGTCGTTGATCCAGACGTATTGGTCGGAGCCGAACGAGATTTGGGCGGTGGGGCCGGAGAAAGAGGCGGCGCGATTTTCTGTTTTGTTTTCGAAGGAGACGCGAATCGAGTGGGAATTGTTTTCGTCGCGGTTGACGAGCATGAGCGACCAGTTGCCGTCGGGGCGATGGACGGCGTAAGCGGTGACGAGAAGATTTCCTTCGGCGTCTTTGAGATCGGCGGAGGCGGGAAACATTTGATGAATGCCGCTGCGATGCTGGACCCATTCGAGATTGATCATGTGGGCGGCGAAGTACGGAGAGGTGTAGCCTTTGATTTCGTAATTTTCGTTGGAGACGAAATTGGACCAGGAGGACCAGCCGAGGCAAGTGTTGTTGACGGTCTGCGGCTGAATGGGCGAATGATAAAACGCGGCGCCGCCGCCTTCGAAAAAAGAGCCGACGTTGTCGGCGAGCCAGAGCGCGGCAAAGATGGTGGTCATGGGACCGGTGAGCTGCCAGGACAAGTGATTTTCCGTGACCATGAGCGGAACGTTTTGCGGGACGCCGTCGTCGCGCCAGATCTGCATGATTCCTTTCATGAGTTGCGGCTCACGATAGAGATCTTTCCAGGCGATGGTGCAGGGCTCGAAGGGATAGTGTTCGAACGAGACGAAGGCGAGGTCGGAAAGATGATTGTGGTCTTTTAAGTACGAAACGAAGCGGCCCATCCAGGAGGTGCGGCCCTTTGCGTCGGGCCAGAGCGTGATGTCTTTGGTGACGCCTTCGAAGACGGGGCCGCCGAGTTTTAATTTTGGATCGACTTTGTGGATGGCGGCAGCCCACTGGATGTAGAGCGCGGCGTAATCTTCGGGCATGGCGTGTTTGCCGTCGGGCTCTTCTCCCATTTCGACGGAGCCGATCGGGTAGCCGCGCTTTTCGATGTACGCGATTTGCGCGGCGGCATCGTCGGGCGTGCCGTAGAGCATGGTGACGGGAATCATGGCGGGAAGATTGTTGGTGAGGCCGCTCGAGAAGAAAAGATCGAAACCAGTGTGCTGGTAATCGCCGCCGTCGCGGACGTCTTCGGCGGAGTGCCAGGGATCGATGGAAGAGGCGGTGTAAGTTGCGGCGGGTTCGGCGGGAGACTTTGGAACGGCGACGAATTGTTTGCCGGCGTCGACGGTGCCGAGTTCGATTTGCTGGATGGCGTAGCCGACGCAATTGCGAAGGTCGGCGGAATCGTGTTCGTCGCAGGTGTTGGAGGATTCGGACATCAAGAGGCGGATGTAGCGGGCGGAGACGGGCGAACCAGGGAAAGTGAACGCCGCGGTGCCGCCTTTTCCATTTGCGATTTTGCCGGAGTTGAAGAGTTTCCATTCGCCTTTGGGGCCGGCGTCGAAATCGAGCGCGTTCGTGCCGACCCAATATTCGAGCTGAAACGATTTTGCGTAGGGCGAAGCCCACACGATGCGCGCGGCGTCGATCTGTTTTTCGGATTGAAGATCGACGATGACCCATTGCGGGTGGAGCGAATCGGATTCGCCGGTGAATTTACTGGTGAGATAAGGATTGCTTTTCCAGTACAGGAGATTGGGACCCTGGACGGGACGGTCGCCGCTGGTGGCGAAGCCGCGATGCGGAAGCGCGTAGGAAAGAATGTAGCGGATGGGCGATTTGATATCGGTGGTGCCGGTGAAGTAGCCGCTTTGATGAGCAGAGTCGCTCCAAGCGCCGTCGGGATTCCAGTGCCAGGCGGCCATGCGAAGTTCGGAATTGTTGCGATAGGTGATGGGGCCCCAGCCGGCGGAAAGAGATTCCTGGACGATGTGCGGAGTGTGAACGCGGTCGATATCGCGCCGGGAAAGAACGTCGAGCGAGGAGCCGAGAGCGGAGTCGGGGTCGAAGGAATTGATTTGGTGCGCGGGAGTGATGTCGACGTGGATGGTGGCGTCGGGCGGGGATTGCGCAAGCAGAGTGCCAGCGCAAGCGACCGAGGCGAGAAGAAGAGCGAGGCGAAGAAAATTTGACATTGCAAGACTCCTGAAGGCGGGGATGATAGCACTCCTCATTCGATTTAATTAAGGAGAAAGACGGTGTGGCCGGGGTTCGACAAGGTGCGGCACGAGGATAAATCGAAGAGAGGTTTCTCCGCTCCATGAACCGACCGATTCCTCGGAAGGAATCGGAAAAGCAAAAGCGTCGGTATATTCCGGTCGAAATGGCAGGGGGGTTGTTGGGTGGTTGTTTGAAGCGAACCGCGATGGCCACACGATCGCGATGGAAGGAAACGGAAAGGCAAGAGCGTCGGCTTTGCCGGTGGAGATGAGAGGCGGCAAGGTTGGACGCATGGTAAAAAGAACCAGGCGTAACTTGGACGGCAAAAGAATCGGCTTTTCCGGTGGAGATGACGTGAAGCTATCTCATAAATGGCCAAGCAATGCGGAGGTTGTTTCTTCAGGGGCTGAAGCCCTACTTTTTCTCGCCTCACCGTGGGGGCTAAAAGCCCCCACCTCCTAAAGAACAAACGTCATAAAGGCTAAACCTCCTAAAGCCGCCACGTCCTAAAGAACCTACTTCTTAAAGCCTGCAATTCTTAAAACCCCATCGCCTAACGAACCATTTATGAGATGACATATCTGTTGTGTGTGCCGAAGGGGAAATATTGGCGCGGCTTACATCGAAGAGGCCGGCCTCGGAAGGCCGGCCCTACAACGGCCGGAGGAAAAGATATTAGCGAGGCGGGGCGTCTTCGGCTTCGAACGAGGCGAGTTGTTCTTCCCATTGGAAGCTCGGCGAGTGCAGGAGGCGGACGCAACGGTTCCAGCGAAGGATGGAGTCGTCGTTTCCGGCGGGGCGAATTTTTTCGGCTTCGCCGAACGATTGGAGGGCGCGTTCGAAGAGCGGAAGAAGCGTGTGCGGCAACTGACCGGCGCAGAGCTGGGCTTTGGCGCGGCGCTCGTGGAGGATTCCGGTGTAGTAGAAACGTTCGTAGGTGTCGGTGAGTTTGAGGAAAATTTCTTCGGCGTCGCGGCAGCGGTCGGAGACGCCGCCGGTAAACTGATCGGTGAGGGAAAGGCCGAGGAGGCGAAGCGCGAGTTGCTGTTTCGGTTCGACGGCGAGAATATCGCGGCAGATGGATTCGGATTCTTCGGGTTCGTTGAGGTAGCGGTAGAGTTCGGCTTTGGCGAGAGCTTCGGCGATGCCGGCGTGAGAGATGGATTTGAGTTGGTAGTTCATGGAGGCCTCCGGGAAAGACGCGCGCCGACAGGGACTTTTACCAAAAGTGGAATGAAAAGCAAGAAGCAAATTTTGGGGCGTAGGGAAATGGATTCGGGCCGATTGCCGAGTGGCTGGGCGTGAGCCGGATGCGGGGAACTTTGCAGCGAGGAGGGTGCGATATATTGTGCCGCTAGAGAGAAATCGTGCCAAGTGCAACGGGGCTGAAGCCCCTGCGCTACACGGACCAAGACTAAGAAAAAAACTTGTGAACGGATGGTGAAGTGGCAAGGTCGACGGGGCTGAAGCCCCTGCGCTACATGGACCGAAATCGAAGAGCGGCCCGCTTCGGAAAGCGGGCCCTACATGGACAAAGGATGCGGATTATTTGCTGCCGCGGATTTTGCGGACGAGCATGGTGAGCGGGTCGTAGAATTCGTCGACGACGCGTTCTTTGAGGGGAATGATGGCGTTGTCGGTGATGTGGATTTCTTCGGGGCAGACTTCGGTGCAGCATTTGGTGATGTTGCAATAGCCGATGCCGAGTTCGTTTTTGAGAAGCGCGGTGCGCGAGGCGCCGTCAAGGGGATGCATTTCGAGGCCGGCGGCGCGGACGAAAAAGCGCGGGCCGCCGAAGGAATCGTGTTTGGCGTGATCGCGAAGAACGTGGCAGACGTTCTGGCAAAGAAAACATTCGATGCACTTGCGAAATTCCTGAACGCGATCGACGTCGCGCTGATCCATTTTCCATTCGACGTTCTTGCGCGGTTGGAAGGCGGGGATTTTGCGATTGACCTTGTAGTTCCAGGAAACGTCGGTGACGAGGTCTTTGATAATGGGAAACGCTTTGAGCGGAGAGACGGTGATGGGTTCGCCCAGCGGAAGCGAGTCCATGCGGGTTTTGCAGGTGAGGCGAGGACGGCCGTTGACTTCGGCGGAGCAGGAGCCGCATTTGGCGGCTTTGCAATTCCAGCGGACGGCGAGATCGGGAGATTGGTGGGCCTGGATGGAATGGAGCGCGTCGAGGACGACCATGCCGGGAGCGAGCGGAACTTTGTAATCGACGGATTGGCCGCCGGATTTGTCGCCGCGGAAGACGCGAAGAATGGCGTCGGGCATAGGGTCTCCTTGTTACAAACGCCGCACGCACACTGAAGTGTACGCTACAAAATCAAAGAGCGAAGCGAGCGAACTTGCCTGGCTCGACGGGGCTGAAGCCCCTCCGCTACACAAAGCGAAGAATAAACCAAAAAAAGAAAACCGAAACCTAAGACCATGAAAAAGCCGGCGATGTGAGATCGCCTCTACAATTGTTCACGCCGCGATTCACATTGCACCGTGCGCGGGCGAGAGTGGCTTTGCTACTTTTTTTCCTCCAGAAGCTGCTTCAAGTCAGCGGGCATTTCGGGAACGGGACGCTGATGCAAGGTCATTGTGCCGCCTTCGTTCGCGATGATGTTGTTTTTCTTTTCCCACGCGGGATCGTAATTGGGAAAATCGATGCGGCTGTGCGCGCCGCGGCTTTCTTTGCGGGCGAGGGCGCAGCGAGCGACGGCTTCGGAGATGAGAAGCATGTTTTTGAGGTCGCGCGTGAGATGCCAGCCGGGATTGAACATGCGAGAGCCGTCGATGCGAACTTTGGCGAGCCGCGGTTTTAAAACGGCAAGTTGTGAAATGGCTTTTTTGAGGTCTTCTTCGTTGCGAAAAATTCCGACGAGATTGCCCATGGTTTCCTGAAGATCGTGGTGGATGGGATAAGGGAATTCGCCGTCGGCGCGTTCGAACGGGGCGAGCATTTCGCGTTCGGCTTCGTCGAGCTGCGTGGAATCGAGATTCGTGGAGGAAGAGTGGCCGGCGAAATCGGCGGCGGCTTTGCCGGCGCGGCGGCCGAAGACGAGGAGATCGGAAAGAGAGTTTCCGCCGAGACGATTTGAACCGTGGAGGCCGGCGGCGGCTTCGCCCGCGGCGAAAAGGCCGGGAACGGTGGACGCGGCGGTTTCGGCTTCGACGCGGATGCCGCCCATCATGTAATGACAGGTGGGGCCGACTTCCATGGGGCCTTTGGTGATGTCGACGTCGGCTAGTTCTTTGAACTGGTGATACATGCTGGGAAGTTTTTTCTTCACGTATTCGGCGGGTTTGTGGGAAATGTCGAGGAAAGCGCCGCCGTGTTCGGTGCCGCGGCCTTCGCGGACTTCGGTGTAAATGGAGCGGGCGACGACGTCGCGCGTGGAGAGTTCCATTTTCTTGGGATCGTATTTTTCCATGAAGCGCTCGCCGAGTTTGTTGCGAAGGATGCCGCCTTCGCCGCGAACGGCTTCGGTGACGAGAATTCCCTGCACTCCCGGCGGCCAAACCATTCCGGTGGGATGAAATTGCACGAATTCCATGTCCATGAGTTCGGCGCCGGCTTCGTAGGCGAGGGCCATGCCGTCGGCGGTGTATTCCCAGGAATTGGAAGTGACGCGCCAGGCTTTGCCGATGCCGCCCGTGGCGATGACAATGGACTTTGCCTTGAAGGCGACGAAGCGGCCCTGTTCGCGCCAGTAACCGAAGGCGCCGGCGACGCGATCGCCGTCTTTGAGAAGGCGCGTGATGGTGCACTCCATGAAGACGTCGATGCCGAGTTCGACGCCGCGGTCTTGCAAGGTGCGAATGAGTTCGAGGCCGGTGCGATCGCCGACGTGGCAGAGGCGTTTGAACGTGTGGCCGCCGAAAGCGCGCTGGAGAATGTCTCCGGTGGGAGTGCGGTCAAAAAGCGCGCCCCATTGTTCGAGTTCGCGAACGCGATCGGGCGCTTCCTGCGCGTGGAGCTGAGCCATGCGCCAATTGTTGACGAATTTGCCGCCGCGCATGGTGTCGCAGAAATGAGTGCGCCAGTCGTCGGCTTTATCGACATTGGCCATGGCGGCGGCGATGCCGCCTTCGGCCATGACGGTGTGAGCTTTGCCGAGAAGCGATTTGCAGACGAGGGCGACGCGCGCGCCTTGCGCGATGGCTTCGAGAGCGGCGCGGAGGCCGGCGCCGCCGGCGCCGACGATCAAAACATCGTGTTCGTGAGTTTCGTAATTTTGGGTCACAGGATTCGGAAGTCCTTTAAGACGCCGGAAGCGAGCATCCGGATGTAGAAATCGGTGAAGCCGACGGAGACGAGGCTGGCCCAGGCGAAGATCATGTGGCGTTCGTTGAGAAGGCTAAGAAAGCTCCAGGCGGAGTGGCGAGGAGGGCCGAAGGTGGAGCAGGAGAAGCAGTCAAGTTTGCCGCCGACGATGTGGCGAAGCGAGTGGCAAGAGAATGTGTAAAGAGTGAGAAGGCAGACGTTGAGGAGCATGATGAGGCTGCCGAGGGCGATGCCGGGCCTGCCATTGAAGAAAAAAGCTTTGACGGCGTCGTACCAAAGGAAGCAGAGAAAAAGGATGGCGAGATAGAGGAAGTAACGATGAACGTTTTGCAGGATGAAGGGAAAAGAAGTTTCGCCGCGATAATTCTTGCGGACGGATGGTTCGCCGACGGCGCAGGCGGGCGGATCGAGAAAGAAGGCGCGGTAGTAAGCTTTGCGGTAGTAATAGCAAGTGGTGCGGAAGCCGAGCGGCGCACCGAGGATGAGGAGCGCGGGAGAAAACTTCCACCAATGAAAGGAGAGCAGGGGCGAATAGAAGGGTGAGAGATACGGACCCCATTCGTAAAATCGGCCTTCGAAGGCGCGGAGAGTGGCGTAGACGCCGAAGCCGCCGAAGAGAACGATGACGGGAAGGAGTTCGAGCCACCACGAGTCGCGGCGCTGGGTTTGACCGAGTGAAGTGGTGCGAGATGGAGCGGGAGAAGAGGCCATGAGTGTCCCTGAGTGACGGAACAAGGTTAATCAGGAAAGTCTAATTTGCAAGCGGGAAATTTTGAGGTGGAAAGAAAAGTGCAGGGTAGACGGGGCAGTTTAGACGGCAGTGTAATGACTGCGGTGATATACTTCCGCGGCTAACGAGATAAGAACGAGAGAGCAGGATCAAGAAAAGACTGATGGAAACTTACGACCTTCTTGTGATTGGCTCCGGGCCGGCGGGACAGCGGGCGGCGATTCAATCGGCAAAATTTGGAAAGCGCGTGGCGCTCATCGAAAAGATGGAAGTGGTGGGCGGCGTGGCGATCAACACGGGGACGATTCCGAGCAAAACGATGCGGGAAGCGGTGCTGCATCTATCGGGATTTTATTGGCAAAGCATTTACGGGGTGAATTACCGGGTGAAGGATCATATCACGATGGCGGATCTGTCGTTCCGCGCGCAACACGTGATCAAGACGGAGATTGACGTGACGCGAGCGCAGCTTTCGCGGAACGGGATCGAAGTGCTGAACGGGGTGGCGAGCTTTATCGATCCGAACAAAGTGAGAGTGGTGGGTACGCGCGGGCAATCGGAATATCAGGCGCAGGACATTGTGATTGCGACGGGAACGAAGCCGGCGATGTCGGCGCTGGTGCCGTTCAACAACCGGACGATTATAAACAGCGATCAAGTGCTGCAGATGCCGGAAATACCGAAAACGTTGATTGTGGTGGGCGGCGGCGTGATTGGCGTGGAATATACGTGCATGTTCGCGACGCTGGGTGTGCGCGTGGCGCTGATTGAAAAACGGCCGCGGCTGCTGGAATTTGCGGATGCGGAGATGGTGGAAGCGCTGTCGTATCACTTGCGCGACCGGCGCGTGACGATGCGATTGAATGAAGAAGTGGAGAGCGTGGAAGAGTTGCCGGACAAGACGGTTGTGGCGAATTTGAAGAGCAAGAAAAAAGTGAACGGCGACGCGCTGCTGTACGCGGTGGGACGCCAGGGAAATGTGGACGAGCTGAATTTGGCGGCGGCGGGCCTTGAAGCGGATTCGCGCGGAAGAATTAAGGTGGACGAAAATTACCGGACGGCGCAGCCGCATATTTACGCGGTGGGCGACGTGATTGGATTTCCGAGTCTGGGTTCGGTTTCGATGGAGCAAGGAAGAATTGCGGCGGCGAATGCGGCGGGGATCAAGATTCATTCGAATCCGGCGCACTATCCGTACGGGATTTACACGATACCGGAGATTTCATTTATCGGGCAGACGGAAGACCAACTGACGGACGCGGGTGTACCGTATGAAGTTGGGATTGCGTATTTCCGCGAGATTGCGCGAGGACAGATTCGAGGCGACACGACGGGGCGGCTGAAATTGATCTTCAGCCCGGAAACGAAACTGCTGCTGGGCGTACACATTATCGGAGAGGGCGCGTCGGAACTGCTGCACATCGGGCAGGCGGTGCTGGTGCTGAAGGGCACGATCGAATATTTTGTGGAGACGGTTTTCAATTATCCGACGCTGGCGGAATGTTATAAGGCGGCGGCGTTTAATGGATTGAACAAGCTTTCGAACGTCTAGCGGCGAGCAGGGCGCTTTCGCGGGAAATGGCAGGCGAGGAATGGGTAAGCTAGCCGGAGTCCACGTGGTACAACACATTGCGACCGGGTTGGTGGAAAACAACCAGGTGCTGGGAGGAGTGCAGTCGTTTCCGAAAACGGAGGCGACGCACGACGCGCTGCTTTCCATGCCGGCGGACGACATTGCGCAGGCGATTGCGGAGCAAGTGAAAGCGGTGGCGAAAGGCGCGAAGCTGGAAGCGGTGGGAATTGGATTTCCGGGCATTATTCGAAACGGAATTGCGGAAGAATCGCCGAACCTGCAACAGGTGAAGGGATTTCAGCTGGCGAAAGCGGTGGAAGCGGCGCTGGAGCGGGGCGGCGTGAAGGTCTCCGTGAGTTTGTTTAACGATGCGGATGCGACGGCGGCGGGGATTGCGGCGACGCGAGGGGTGCTGCACCGATTGAACCGCGTGTGGGCGATTGGAAATGGGGTTGGATACGGAAGATTTCCGTGGAGCGAAGGAGTTTGGGAGGGCGGACATTCGGTGGTGACGATCGATCCGAAGGAGCGATTCTGCGGATGCGGGGGAGTGGGACACCTCGAAGGATTTCTCGGGTATCGCGCGATGAGAATGAGGTTCCTCGATATGGAGCCGGAAGAGATTTTTGAGAATGCGAAGGCGGGCGACACGCGTTGCGCGGAGTTTGTGCTGCAGTGCCATCGCGCGCTGGCGGCGGCATCGGCGACTTCGATTCACATGGCGGGGCCGGGGCCGTTTTATTTGACGGGGCCGAACGCGGGATTCATTGACGTGGGGCTGCTGGACCGGATGGTGCACGACATGGTGAGGATGAGCCCGCTGCAAGGGAGCCGGTTTGAATTGATTCCCGAGAACGACGCACTGGGCGTGATTGGCGCGGCGGTGAATGCGGAGCGCGCGGTACGCGGGGCCTGAACGAGGCCGGCCGGACCTGCGGTAGAAAATTTAAAACAAGATTGCGATTTATTTCCCTGGGAGCTGGGTTTCCTGCGAGGAAATGACGCGCCATCCGCGCGGAGTGTTGATATAGACGCGGAGGACGCGGAATTGGCGGCTGAAGGAGCGGCCGCCGGCTGTGCCGCGTTCGGTGCGGAGGCTGAGGACGCTCGCGACATCGCGAAAGATTTTGACCTGAACGTCGGAAGCGTGAACGAACTGATAGGAGTTGCCGGAAGTCTGAATGAGGCGAATCTGCTGGGCTTTGTTGATGACTTCGCCGTACCAGGTGACGCCGGAAAAATCGTCGCTGAAGACGGTGTTAAAGATGGTGGAGTTGCCAAGCTGGATGGCGTGCGCGAAGCCCTGCTCGAGATTGGAGATGGCCTGACGGTCGGCTTCCTGATTGGGCTTTAGTTCGTCTTCTTCCTGGGCGGCGACGGTGAAACCCAGCCCGAAAAAGAGGATGAAAAGGAGTAGAACTTTTTTCATAGAAGAACTCCGCCGGTGGATCGGCAAAGATTGCGAAATCGCACTGATTCAGAGTAGTGCAAATCGGGGTGAGGCTTGCGGCGGCGTGGGGCGGGAATGGCGGAAATGCAACCCCCGGCGAAGACAAACGACATCTGATAAACTACTTGGCCTGCGGTAACGAGAATACTTTTTTCCATCCTAGAGAGAGAAACCATGCAAAGCAAAGTGCAAGAAGTATCGCGGCGAAATTTTCTGGCGCAGACGTCTTATTTGGGGGCGATGTACGCGGCGGCGAGCATGATTCCGCTGCGAGCGCTGGCGGCGAATCTGGAGCAAGATGCGCGAATTTCGGCGACGCCGGTGGTGGATAAAGGATTTGCGGCCGTGCGAAAAATCGGAAACGGATTGTACGCGACGATTTCCGACCCGTCGAAGGGGCTGCAGACGATGTGCAATGGCGGATTCCTTGTGGGCAAGGAAGGCGCCATGCCGATTGAAGGATACGTGAGCGCGGCGGGGGCGGCGTTCCAACTGGAGACGCTCCAGTCGATTACGAAGGTGCCGGTGAAGGGCGCGCTGGACACGCACTACCACTTCGACCACACGATGGGAAATGCGTTGTATGGAGCGCAGGGGATTCCGCTGTGGGCGCACGCGGCGGCGGCGAAGCGGATGTATGAAAGTTACGGGCCGTGGCAAACGATGGACAAGGCCGCGATGACAGCTCCGCTGGAAAAAATGATCGCCAGCGCAAAGTCCGAAGCGGCGAAGAAACATTTACAAGGGGATCTGGCGACATTTGGCAACTTCAGCGACCTGGTGAAGGGCGCACAACTATCGTTGCCAAACCATTCGTTCGATCCGGCGATGTTGCCGCACAAAGTAGATCTGGGCGGACTGACGGCTGTGATCGAGCATTATCCGGGACATTCGGGGACGGACCTGATCGTGCGCGTGCCGGAGCAAAATGTGGTGTACGCGGGCGATTTGTTGTTCAACGGCATTTTTCCGGTGACATTTGACGAACAGGCGACGATTTCGGGATGGCGCGCGACGTTGAAGACGTTCGCGTCGTGGGAGAAGGACACGCTGTTTGTTCCGGGTCATGGGCAGCTGTGCGGGCAGGAAGGGGTTGCGTTGTTCCGCTCGACATTTGACGACATCGAAGAGCAGGCGATGAAGTTGTACAAGGCGGGAGTGCCGGCGGAGGAAGCGCAACATCAATATGCGATTCCCGAAAAATTCTCGAAGCTATCGACGCTCGCATGGGGATTTTCGATCGGGCCGACGATTCAAAAGATGTATAAGGAATGGGACGCGAAGAAGTAAAGCGAGAAACTAAAAAAGCGAAAATGGAAATGGGCCGGAGGAAAACCTTCGGCCTTTTTTCTTTTTTGTCAGAACTCGCCTGGGTTAGCGAGGCTCGCGCGGTTTTCGATTTTTCGCGAATCGAGGAAGTGAAACAATCGTAAGAAACTCATGACGCGAACGGCGGGAAAGAACGTTCGGCGGAAGCGACTAAAAAGTGGGACGTTGCGGCGGAGAGGCAGGATCGCGGCGGGAAAGATCGAGCGCGACGAGGCGCATTTCTTCGTGAATGAGACGGTTCGTGGCGAGGATCACCCGGCCGCCGAGAGCGTACGGCTCGCCGTGAAAATCGGAGATTTTGCCGCCGGCTTCTTCGACGAGGAGGACGCCGGCCGCGACGTCCCAGCGCTTGAGGCCAAATTCCCAGAAGCCATCGAACCGGCCGGCCGCGACGCTGGCGAGATCGAGTGCGGCGGAACCATCGCGGCGTACGCCGTGGGAACGAAGCGTGAAATCGTAATAATAATGAATGTTGGGGCTGGATTGGCGCTTGTGCACGGGAAAGCCGGTGCAAAGAAGGCTTGTGGAAAGCGCGGGAACTTTCGAGACGGAGATTCTTTTTCCGTTGAGGGTGGCGCCTTCGCCGCGGGCGGCGGCAAAGAGTTCTTCGTAGATGGGATTGTAAACGACGCCGGCGAGGACTTCGTCTTGCCGAGCGAGAGCGATGGAGACGCTGAAGCAAGGATAGCCGTGGGCGAAATTGGTGGTGCCGTCGAGCGGGTCGACGTGCCAGCGATATTCGGCGTCGTGGTCGTTGCCAAGGCCTTCTTCGGCGGCGATGGCGTGCGTGGGAAAATATTTCGAGAGGCGATCGACGATGGCGCGTTCGCTGCGCTTGTCGGCTTGCGTGACGAGGTCGACGTCGCCTTTGTATTTGATCTCGGGGGGACGGGCGAATTCTTCGCGAAGAATTTTGCCGGCTTCGAGGGCGGTATCGACGGCGACTTCGAGAAAGGATTTTGGGGATTCCGGCAGACGAAGCTCCTCTAGAAAGTTTTCTTCGTGAAGAATTAGTTTAACACTCGTGAGGATCGGTGAGAGACGCAGGAAAGAGGCCGTATGAGAGGCCCGCGACGAATCAACGGGGCTAAAGCCCCTCCGCTACACAAAGCGGGCGAGAGGGAGGATTTGAACTCGATGATATAGTACGCAGCCGAATCGGAAGTGGACTCCGGGAGGAATCGAATGCTGGATCGGCGGGATTTTGTGAGGAAGTGCGCGGGAATGGGGTTTGCGGGGACGCTGCTGCCGGGGGTGCTGTGGGCGCAAGCGCAGGCCACGGGCGCGAAGAAAATTACGAAAGAGATGATTGAGAGCGCGGCGGCGATTGCGGACGTGCCGATCTCGGACGAATACAAAGAGATGATGCTCGAGAACCTGAACGATCAGGCGAGCGGATATGAAGAGATTTACAAGCTGCACATGCCGAATTCCGTGGCGCCGGCGCTGATTTTCGATCCGGTGCCGGCCTCGACGAAATTTGCAACGGAAAAACGGCCGATGCGAATGTCCGCGGCAAAACTGCCGCAAGAATATCTGCAATTGGGCGAGGCGGGATTGCGGCCGAACTACGAAATTCTGGCGTTTGCGAGCGTGCGGCAGCTGGCGGAGCTGGTGCGCACGAAGAAAGTTTCGTCGCTGGCGTTGACGCAGATGTATTTGTCGCGATTGAAGAAGTACGACCCGACGCTGAAATTCGTGGTGACGCTGACGGAAGAACGGGCGATTGCGCAGGCGAAGAAGGCGGACGAGGAAATAGCGGCGGGAAAATATCGCGGGCCGCTGCACGGAATTCCGTGGGGCGCGAAGGATTTGCTGGCGACGAAGGGCTATCGAACGACGTGGGGCGCGGGCGGATTTGAAAATCAGATGATTGAGGAAGATGCGACGGTCGTTCAGAGATTGGACAAGGCGGGCGCGGTGCTGGTGGCGAAATTGACGCTGGGCGCGCTGGCGCAAGGCGATGTGTGGTTCGGAGGGATTACGCGGAATCCGTGGAACGCGAAACAAGGATCGAGCGGATCTTCGGCGGGACCGGCTTCGGCGACGGCGGCGGGATGCGTGGCGTTCAGCATTGGGTCGGAGACGCTGGGATCGATTTCTTCGCCTTCGACGCGATGCGGCTGCACGGGATTGCGGCCGACGTTTGGGCTGGTGCCACGAACGGGCGCGATGGCGCTTTCGTGGAGCATGGACAAGCTGGGGCCGATTTGCCGAACGGTGGAAGATTGCGCGCTGGTGCTCGACGCGATTTATGGGAAGGACGGCAAGGACAAGACGGTGCAACCGGCGGCGTTCAATTGGGATGCGAATCTGGACGTGCGGGGAATGCGCGTGGGTTATGTAAAGTCTGCGTTCGAACCGGCGGCGGAACAACGGGCGGAGGCGGCGAAAGAAGAGCCGGCGAAAACACCGGAAGAAGAGAAGAAGCGCGAGGAGCAGAAAAAGCGGCGCGAAGCGGCGCAAGCGCGGCAGAAGTACGACAAAAAATACCTGGATGCGGCGCTCGAGAAATTGCGCGAAATGGGAGTGAAGCCGATTCCGGTGGAGCTGCCGAAATTTCCGTACGACGCGATGACGGCGATGCTGGTTGCGGAGTCCGCGGCGGCATTTGACGATTTGACGCGATCGGGCCGGGACAAACTGCTGACGGCGCAGAAGGATTACGACTGGCCGAATACGTTTCGATCGGCGCGGTTCATTCCGGCGGTGGAATACATTCAAGCGGCGCGAGCGAGAACGATGCTGATGGAAGCGACGGCAAAAGTATTTGAAGACATCGACGTGATTGTGACGCCTTCGAATGGTCCGCAATTGATTTGCACGAATCTGACGGGGCATCCCGCGCTGATTTTGCCGAACGGATTTCGAGGCGAGGATGCGCCGAAGACGGAATCGGACGATCCGGGAGATTTCATGAATTCGGGCGGGCCGGGCACGCCGACGAGCCTGACGTTTTTGGGAAAATTGTATGGAGAGGCGGAATTGCTGGCGTTTGCGCGGGCGTATCAGGAGGCGACGGGATTTCATCGGCTGCATCCGAATTTGGCGACGACGTGATCGGTGAACGGATAATTCGGTGATGCGGCGACAATCGAAGATGCCGCCCTAAAGGGACGGCGCTGCAAAGACGAAAAAGAGCACAGCCAAGAGTGGCGGTGCTACTCCTTTCCCATGTAATAGTTTTTGCGGTGGCGGACTTTGTAGTCGCCGAGGACGGTGATGTCGATATTGCGAAGCGAATCGGCGGGGCCGCGCGGATTGGGATAGTAGGCGAGGCGGTACTGCGTGCGAAGTTCGCGATCGATTTGATCGAAGATGATGCCGAGTTCGGTGAGGCTGGCGGGAAAGAACATGGCGCCGCCGGTGGTTTCGGTGATGGTCTGCAGGGCGTGTTCGCCGGCGGTGTTGCGGCCGCCTTCACTCTTCATGGCGCGAATTAAAATGGTGTAAAGGAGCGTTTCGGAGCGGACGGCGGCTTTGCGCGCGGCGTCGAAATCGGAATGGCTGGTGGTTTCACCGCCGTCGGTGATCAAGATGATGACGTGCCGACGCTCGCTTTTTTGCGCGGCGAGATTGCGCGAACCGAGAATGATGGCGTCGTAGATGGACGTGCCCGCGCCGGGAGGAATTTTGCGAACGGCGTCCTGGAGCACCGAGATTTTGTCGGAGAAATCGGCGACGCGGGTGACGTTTTCGTCGAAACCAAAGACGGCGAGGTGGTCGCCCGGGCGGATCACCTGCTGGATGAAGTGAGCGGCGGCGGCGCGCTCGGTGGGCATGCCGATTTGCGCGCTGAGGCTCGCGTCAATCATGAGGGCGAGGTCGAGCGGCTGCTGCGTTTCCCTTTCGAAAATTTCGATTTTTTGGGGATTGCCTTCTTCGGCGATTTGGAAGGCTTCGACGGGCAAGTCCGCGGCAGGGCGATTGTTTTCGTCGAGGACGCTGACGAGAACATTGACGAGGTTTACCTGCTTTTTGATGGTGGTGCGGTTTTGCACGGGATCGTCGCTTGCCGCGACGGTGTCTTCGGGTTTTGCCGTTTTTGCCGCGGCGGGCTTGTCTTTTTGCGACCACGGCGGACGATTTGGATTCTCTTGCGGAGCGCCGGAAAGCGGAAACGGGGCGATGAGAAGGCAGAGGGCGAGGGCGGCGCGGAGGGGTGTAGGCGTCATTGAGAATTAAGATGCAGGTTTCGCCGCCGGAGTGGCCGCGGGAAGGGGCGGCAATTCGCCATCGGCCCAGACGGCGCCATCTTCGAAAAATTCTTTCTTCCAAATGGGGACGGTTTTCTTGAGAGTGTCGATGGCATGGCGGCAGGCGTCGAACGCGGCTTTGCGATGGGGCGCGCTGACGGCGATGAAGACGCTGGTTTCACCGATTTCGAGCCGGCCGAGGCGATGGGCGATGGCGACGCCGTCGATCGCGAAGAGGGTGTGAAGCGAGGCGGCGATTTCTTTCATTTTTTCAATCGCCATGGATTCGTAGGATTCGTATTCGAGGTAAAGAGTGGCGCGACCGTGAGAGTGATTGCGGACGCAGCCGTCGAATGTGACGACGGCGCCGTCGTGCGCCTGACGGACGTGGCGAATCAGTGCGTCGGCGGCGATGGGTTCGCGCCCAAGTTGGACGAGGTCGGCCGTCGGCGAAGGAGCTGCGGTGGTCATCAGCCGCCGCTCACGGGGGGAAGGAAAGCGACTTCATCGCCGGATTCGAGAACGGCCGTCCAGGGAGCGAATTCCTGATTGCGCGAAGCGACGACGGAGGAGCGGAACGGAGCGAGCTCCGGTTTTTGCGAAGCGCAGCGTTCGAACAGCTCGGAGATCGTTTCGCCCGAGCGAAATTCGACGCACCGCTCGGCGCTGCCGGCGATGTCCTTCAGTTTTCCGAAAAAGAGGACGCGAGCTTGCATGGCGTATTCGACTACCAATTCTACCGCGAGAAAGACCGAAATGGTGGGATGGGCGCTTGACCGGCACGAAAGGGTTCCGTAGCGTCGTAGACATGAAAATTCTGGTGACGGGATCGACGGGATTGGTTGGAAAGGCGCTGGTGGCCGCGCTGGTGAAAGAAGGCCATTCGGTGTGCCGTTTGGTGCGGCCAGAGACGCGTGTGAACGACGATGCGGGCGGATTCAACGTGGCGTGGAATCCGGCGACCGGCGAATTGGGCGGCGCGGCGGTGGGGCCGGATGCGGTGGTGAATCTGGCGGGAGCGTCCATTGCGGACGGGCGATGGACGGAAAAAAGGAAAATTGAGTTGCGAGCGAGCCGCGCGGACGTGACGCGGGCGCTGATTGAAGCGCTTGGAAGGATGAACGCGAAGCCGACGGTGCTGATTTCAGCGTCGGCGATCGGGTACTACGGAAACCGTGGCGATGAAGTTTTGCGAGAAGAGAGCGCGGCGGGAGAAGATTTTTTGGCGGGGATTGCGAAAGACTGGGAAAAGGAGGCGCGGAAAGCGGAGGACTGGCGGACGCGCGTGGTGCTGGCGCGGTTTGGAATTATTTTGGCGCGAGAGGGCGGCGCGCTGGCGAAGATGGCGACGCCGTTCAAATTTGGATTGGGCGGGCGGATGGGAAGCGGAAAACAGTGGATGTCGTGGATCGCGCTGGAAGATGTGGTGGGGATTTTGAAGATGTGTTTAGAGCGAACGCCGATTCAAGGAGCGGTGAACTTTGCGCCGGTGTCGGGCGCGGTGAATGTTGTTTCGCCGGAGCCGGTGACGAATGCGGAGTTTACGAGCGAAGTGGCGAAGGCGCTGCATCGGCCGGCGATTTTTTCGGCGCCGCCGTTTGCGCTGCGAATGGCAATGGGGCGGGAGATGGCGGACGCGCTGCTGCTGGCGAGCCAGCGCGTCGTGCCGAAAAAGCTGCTTGGCGCAGGTTATTCGTTTCAGTGGCCCGCGCTGAGGCCCGCGCTGGCGCGGATCCTGGGGCAGCGCGCGGCGTGAAGCGCGTTACTTTATGACGTTGAGCGTCACCGAAACGTGATAGACGTGGCCGTTTAGCGGGTCCGTGGCGACGATGCTTTCGACGGTCTGACCGTCTTTCAAGACAGGATTCGACTCGGCGCGAAATTGGTGAATGATCGGCGAGTTCGTCGCGCTGGCAATGTCACCGGAGATGGCGCTGCGCTCGACGGTCATCTGGAGCTTGAAGCGGCCGTCATCCTGGAGCGAGGCGGAGCAGTCGATGTTGGTGCCGATATCGAGGTAAGTGAACTTGTCTTTGTCCGTGGCAATGGGAACGCGCGTTCCGCTGCGCACCTGGGAATTCGGACGGCCGCGGCGTTCGTCGGCGTTAACGGAAAGTGTGTAAGGCAAGCTGGAGACCTTCTTATCGCCCTCGAATTCCATAAAGACGACCTGAATTCTGAGCGAGGTGACGGCCTGAACCAGATCGTCTTTTTTCGGTGACGATGGAGGTTTTGGCGCGTCTTGGGCACGGAGACCGCTGGAAGCCAGCAGAACGAGAATCGAGAAAAATACCAAACGAACGTATTTCATACGTGTTGCCTCTTTTCCGAAAAGAATTTTCATCGCTACAACATTGCCGTGCTACTTCGTATCTCCCTCTTGATCGGACTTCGCCAACGACGGAATGTTCAAGTCGCCCAATTCGATATCGGCGATTTCGAGCGGCTCGATAGGAAGGTGCCGATCGAGCGGATTGGCACTTTCCACCGGCAATCGCGCCGCGCGCGCTTTGCGAAGGAGCATTTCATACCGCAGCAAGGCGGCGCCATCCTCTGGTGCGACGATGACTTCCGGCGACTTTGGTTTTGCACTGCGGCCTGCAGCCAAAGTGGCCGGCGCGCCGTGCTGCAAAGAAGAGACGCCGCGGGCCGATCGAGGGTTCACGATGGCGGGGGAAACCGGATTCGGCTTGTCGGCGTATAGAGAAGCGGAAGTTCGATTCACCGCGGTGCGGATCGGCGGCGTGTGGGATTGCAACAAGAAAGAGACGATGATGGCAGTTGCGGCCACGGCGGCGCCCGCCAGGGCCACAATCGAAAAGGAAAAGCGGCGCGGCGGAGGCGCGGCGAGAATCCCGGCGCGCACGCGCGGGAGAAGAGTGGCGGGAACTTCGGTGTTGGCGGCAGTGCGAAGGCCGGAGTCGATGGCGGCAAAAAAAGATTGTTCTTCGGCGAAGGCGTCGCGGCACGATTTGCATGAGGCGAGATGCCGTTGCAGTGGGTACGAAGGCGATTCACCGGCCGTTGCGGCGTCGGTTAGCGATTTTTTGTAGGGTTCACAAAACATCTGAGTTTCTCCGCAAGTTGTTTCCGAGCGAAAAACATACGCGATTTGACGGTGCCGACGGGAATCGCGAGCAACGTGGCGACTTCGTCGAGCGAGTGGCCGTTCATCGCGGAGAGCAAAAGGACGAGGCGCATTTTTTCGGGCAATTCTTCCATCGCGCGATCGAGATGCCGTTTAAATTCGTGCGAGTCGAGAAGATGCTCGCCTTGCGAACGCGCCTGCTCGCGAACCCATTCCGCTTCGCGCATGCCGCGGCGTTTGGCGGAGCGAAGGCGATCGAGGGCGAGGCGAAACGAGATGCGCACAAGCCAGGCGCGAAACCGGTTGCGATCGCGGAGCCGCTCGAAATTTCGAAAGGATTTGAGAAGCGCTTCCTGCGCGACGTCTTCCGCGTCGGCGTCGTTGCGCAAGACGCCGCGCGCGACACGAAAAGCCAGCGCGGACGAGTCGGCGAGCCGCTCATCGAACTCTCGGCGCACCGCCGAGCGTTCCGCTTCGTGCGTCCATTCGTCACTTCCACACTTGGGGGCGGTGCTGCCCGGCTCGATCAGGATCAACTCCTGCATTCTGTGCCTTCTGCGGGAAGCCGCTCAAGATGAAGACAAAAAGCGACAGCCACACACAATGTACAACTGCCAGACGCCGCGAGCGACGGCAGAGTTCAAAACAAATTGAAGAAGTATGGCGAGGCGAAGGAAAAAGGAAAGGGGAGGATGACCAATTCCGATTTGAAACTTGGATTTGGCGGCGATGTCCCGAAGTGGAACTACGGGGAGGAGTGGAGATGATTGCCGAAACCGTAGGAACATCCGTCGACCAGGCTTCGTTTCTCGTAAATTATAGACAATACATGACTTACTGAATTCCGGGCGATCGGACCGATTTTCGTTGCGACGCGTGGGGCGCGGGTTGGCGCTTGGCCCTTCGACTGCCTTTCGCCATGCCGTGCGACCCCTTCGGCAAATGCTTACTGGGCTTTCCCAATGCTGGGGGGTCGCGCTTCTACTTGCGGCGGGCGTAAGCTTCGAGGGTTGCGGAGGGGGAGGCGCAGCAATCGGTCCGCCACCGCCGCCACCACCTCCCTCCATTGTTGTAAGCGTAACGCCGCAATCGAATTTGCTGTTGCTCGGAAACACGCAAGTGTTCGCCGCCGACGTTGCAAACACGACGAATACGGCGGTGACGTGGAGCGTGAACGGAGTGGTTGGCGGAAATGGCACGGTTGGGACAATTTCGGCGGCGGGAGTTTACACCGCACCGGCGGACTTGCCGAACAATACGATCGTTACGGTTGCGGCGACGAGCGCGGCGGATCCATCCAAGTCGGGGTCGGCACAGGTTACGCTCGCGAGCGACATCGCAGTTTCCGTGACGCCGGGTGCGGCGAACGTCGAACTGGGCAGCGTACAAAAGCTGCAAGGCGGCCTTGCGAGCAGCGGCCATCCGGACAACACGATTTTGTGGAGCTTGAGCGGAGCGTCGTGTCCGGCCGCATGCGGCACGATCGACGCGAATGGGAACTACACCGCGCCGCAGATTTTACCGGCGTCACCGAACGTTGTGGTGCGAGCGCAAAGCGCCGCGGATCAATCCAAATTTGCGACGGCAGCGCTGACGATTGCGAGCAATTTCACACTTCAGCTATCCGGACCGCCGAATATCGCGACGAACACCTCGACAACGATCGTCGCGACGCTGACGCCGGCGCCGAATTCGAATCCAACGCCGAACTTGAGTTGGAGTCTTTCTGGAAACGGTTGCAACGGAAATTCGTGCGGAACGCTGGCGACGACCACCACGCAATTTGATGCCAGCAACGTCGAAGTGTCTTCGGCGAGCTATTTGGCGCCGGCGGCGGCGCCGAGTCCGAATTCAGTGACGATTACGGTGACGCCGACGGCGGACCCAAGCAAGAAAGCGCAGCTCACGATTCAAATACAGGTGGGTCCGAGCATTGCCGTTTCGCCCGGCACGGCCACCGTGGCGGCAAATCATCGTGTGACTTTGGCCGCACAGATTACCGGAACTTCGAACACCACCGTGAACTGGACCGTGAACGGAGTTCCTGGTGGAAACGCGACGGTGGGAACGATCTGTGCGGCTGGATCGAATCCATGCAATGGGATTACCGGCGGTACCACGTTGCCGGTGGACTATGTGGCGCCGGGGGCGATTCCTTCGCCGAATCCGGTGACGGTGACGGCGACGAGCGCAGGGGATGCGACGTTGCAGGCGTCGTCGCAAATCACCGTTATCAACCATGTGATCGTGAGCGTGCAACCGGGGAACGTAACGCTCGCGCCGCTGGCGGTGCAGGGATTTGCGGCAAGTGTGCTGGGAACGAGCAACCAGAGCGTCACATGGCAGGTGCAAGGCAGCGGCTGCGCGGGAGTTGGCGCATGCGGCACGATTACGGCGGCCGGCGCGTATACGGCGCCTGGGGCCGCGCCGTCGCCGGACGCGATCCAGATTTTGGCGATCAGTGCGGACGACACTTCGCAATCCGGAGTGGCGAACGTAACGATTTCAACCGGGGCGGACATCCTGGCGTTGCATCCGGCAAGCGTGTACGCAGGCGAAGCGAATGGATTTACGTTGCGGGTGGACGGCAGTGGATTGACGACGACAACGACGGGCGCGGGATCGACTTTGCTGATCGGAGGAACGGCGCGGACGACCACGTGCCCGAGTTCGAACGAGTGCACCGCGGTGGTGACGGCGAGCGACACGCAGGCAGCGGGGAGCGTCACGGTCCAAGTGCAAAATCCGAACGGACAAAAATCGAACAGCGTTTCGCTGATTGTGGTGGCGCCGGGCACGGGAGTTGCAACGATTGCGCTGAGCACGGCGTCACCCGCCGCAACGGGAATCGACATTACCGTGGTTGAACCGACGACGGCGGGAGTCTCACAACCCGCGAGCGACGTGGATTTGAATATCGCGGCGCTGGGTTCTTTCCATACAGCCAACAATTCCTGCAACCTGGGCGGAAATCCGGTGACGGTGACGCGACCGGCAAGCGGCACCGCGACAGCGGACATCTGCGTGTTTTCACAAAGCGGATTGGATACGAGCATGACGTACACGATCTCGGGGTCCGGCGATGTGAGTGTGATTGCGAAACAGCCGGCGGGGCTCGGAATTATTCATCTGACGTTACAAGTGACATCCACGGCGCAAGCGGGAGCACGCACGCTTTTTATTCAGAACACGAATTTGGATGAGACCGCGGCGAGCGGCGTGCTGGAGGTGCAGTGAAATGAGCGATCGGCTTCGGAGAAAGTTGGTTTGGACGCTTTTACAGATGGGATTGTTGATGCTGCTCGTGGCGACGGCGAACGCGACAACGCTGGTGCGGCTGAGCTTTGACGATTTGGCGCGACAAGCGACGGCAATTGCGCGAGCGCGTTGTCTTGCGTCCGCTAGCCTGTGGCGCAATGGAGAGATTTGGACCGAAACGGAGTTTGCAGTTCTCGAGGTGAGCAAAGGGACCGCGCCGGGAATTTTGCGGATTTCGCTGCCCGGCGGCCGCATGGATCACCTGCAATCGCACGTGGAGGGCGTGCCGGCGTTTCGCGCGGGGGAAGAAGTTTACTTATTTCTTTGGAATGCGCGCGGAAGGGACAACTACGTTTTGGGCTGGACGCAGGGGACGTTTCGCATCATGCACGATCCACGTACGGGATTGGAGCGCGTGACGCAAGACTCGGCCGCGACGCCGGCATTTGACCCGGCGACGCGGGAATTTCGGCACGGCGGAGTGCGAAACGTGCCGCTGCCGGTTTTTCAATTGAAGCTAAAAAGAGCGCTGGAGAAAGCAAACCGCTGAAAACGGAGTGAAACGCGATGAAGAAACAATGGTGGATTGCGAGGAATACAATGCTCGCGTTGGCGCTGATTTTTACAAACGCGTTGCAAGCGGCGGGATATGCATTTAACGAAACTGTGCCGGACGTGAGATTGCCCGCTTCCTTTTCGGGCGGGTCGGCATGCCCGGTGCCGTCTCGCCAGACGACGGCGAGCGGCAGCATCGCGGTGCGGTGGAGCACATCGCTTTCGACAAATCCGGTAACGATTTTAACGCAAGACCAGACGCCGGATGGCCGGCTGGCGGAAATCGAAAAAGTAATTCAGCAATCGTTTGCAGTCTGGACGGGAGTGGCCGGAACGACGCTAAAGCCATCCTCCTTGGCACCGCTTACGCGGGTGAGTGCGGCGACCTCTTGCGGCGCGGACGGCATGAACTCCATTTGCTTCGATCAGCCGGATATGGCCTTCACGCCGGGCGTGCTGGCGTTTACGCGGATCGTGACGGCCGACCACGCCGGCGAACAATTGATAAATGGAGCGGCAGCGGCAGGACCGGGGCAAATTCTCGATGCGGATGTTTTCTTCAATCCGGGCGATTCGAATGTCATGTTTTCGACGCCGGCGATCTTGGCCGCGAATCCGAAGTCATACGATCTGGAATCGATTTTGACGCATGAGCTTGGACACTTTCTCGGGTTCAGTCATTCGGCGATTTGGAGCGCGATGATGTATCCCTTTGCGCCGGCTCCCGGCACGATCAGCGGAGTTCGCCCGACCGTGCAAGCGCCCGATGCTCCGCTGGCCGACGACGATCGGACGGGATTGCGGGTGCTCTATTCCGATCCGACGGATGCGACGTATGTCGGATCGATCGAAGGGCGTATTGTCCCGGCCAATTCTCTGTCGCTACCCGCGAATCCGCCCGGGGTGACGGGTCTTTTCGGAGCGCACGTGGTGGCGGTGGATGCGGCGAGCGGCGCGGTTGTGGCGGGCGTGCTGGGCGGATGGAGTTGTACATCGCCGGGCCCGGCGCAGTTTGACGGAAGCTACGCGATTCAAGCGTTGCCGATCGGCCACAGTTATCAAGTTTATGCCGAAGCTTTGAATGGCGCAGTGGACCCGACGCAAGTAAGCAACGCGCTGACGACGCTGTGCCGAAATCCGACGACGGACGCGGGCTGGCCGCCGCTCCAAAGCTGCGTGGTGCCAAGCGCAAATACCGGCTTTACGCTGCGAGTGCGGCCTGCACCGTAATCGACTCAAAGATTTGCTCGGAAAAATTCCTGGACTACCGAGCAACGAGCCAGCCGCCGCCGTAGAGCAAACCCGGGCCCAGCGACGCCAAAAAAATCGGCGCGGACGTGTTGTGATGGAGTCCGCGAGCTGACAGGAGCAATGGATGAAGCGCGGCACCGCAAGTGGAAGAGCCCAGATTGCCGCGAACTTCCGCCACGGGCGGAAAACTTTCGGAAGAGACGCCGGCTTGTTTCGCGAGCAAAGCGACCAATCGAGGATTTGGCTGGTGGGTGGCGAAGCCAATTGCATCCTGGCGAGAAATTCCACTGCGGCGTTCGACTTCTGAAATGACCTGAGTCATTTTGGCGATGGCCGCGCGCGACAACGCTTCTCCTTCGAAGACAACGTTGAGCGCTCCATTTGCGGAATCCTTGATTTCGATCGCCGTAGCGAATTGCGCCGCGCAGCCGAAGAAAAATTCTCCGAGAACGAAAGCAGATGGAGAGCTTCCATTTGAGGCGCTTTGCACGACGAAGGCGCTCGAGCCGTCCCCGAAAAGTCCTCCAAATTCGCCGCGCACGCGTTCGGGAGTGAGCGTGCGCGAGTGCACATCGGCAGTGACGATAAGAATTCGCCGCGCTTGGCCGGCGGCAACGAAAGCCTGTGCCGTTGCCAGCGCGTTGAGCAGCCCGAGACACGCGCCGCCGATGTCCATGGCGCCGCAGGATTCGGGAAGGTGCAGATGGGCGTGAAGTTCGGCGGCGAGCGACGGGATGGTGTGATGTGTTTCACTTGCGGCGAAAAGCCAGTCGCACGAATCGGCTTCGATTCCGCCTGCCGCACAAGCAGCCAGCGCGGCGCGCGTGCCGAGGGAGACTTCCGTTTCATCCGGTGCGACGCGCGACACGCTGCGGATGCCCGCGCGGTCGCGGAGTTTTCCCGCCGCCATTCCAAACTGCCCGTCAATCGTCTCGGAGGGTATGGAGAGCGAACCGAATGCGGCCGCGGAGGACGCGACAACGGCGAGCTCGCGCTTTCCAATAGAGAATGTGTTGGTCATCACGAATCCACATTCCATTTTGCGGACGCGGCCACGCTGCGGCAAGCCCAAGTTTGGCATCGACTGCGATGCGCCGAGCGAAGCTCGCGATTGCGCGGAATGGAGCGCGACCGCGATGCGTTTGTCAATCGAATGCACGCGATCGCACGGGCTGGCGTTTTCTTGCGGCGGAAGGGCACAATTGAAGAGAGGAGACTTGATGCTGTTTCGTGTTGCCGCTTCGTGTTTATTGCTATGGATGGCGTGGCCAGGCGCGCTCGTGGCGCAACGCGAACGCGGCGAGCTGCGCCTGGAAGTGCGCGATCCACAGGGCGCAACCGCTGCGGGCGAAGGCGAGCTGGTAAGCGAATTAAACGATGTGCGGCGCGAATTCAAGGTTGGCGGCGACGGAAAAACCGTTGTGCAGGGTTTGCCGTTTGGGCGCTATCACGTCCGTTTTCGGGCGCAGGGCTTTGCCGAGTGGTCGGGCTTGCTGGAGATTCGCTCGGAGGTTCCGCAAACATTTGGCATCACGCTCGGCGTCGCGGCGGTGAACACGCAAATTCAGGTGTCGGATTCCGCGACGCTGGTCGATCCTTCGCGGACGGGCGTGACGTACGCGGTGGGAAAGAATGCAATTGAAGAGCAAATTCCGGCGCAGCCCGGCCGGGGGCTGACCGATCTGGTAAACGATCAGCCGGGATGGATTTACGAAGCGAATGGCGTGCTGCATCCGCGCGGGTCGGAGTACGACGTGCAGTACGTTTTCAATGGCGTGCCGCTGACGCAAAACCGTTCGCCGGCGTTTGCGCCGGCGCTCGATCCCGATGACGTGGAATCCATGCGGGTGCTTACGGCAAGCTTCCCCGCCGAGTATGGACGGAAGCTTGGCGGAATCGTGGAAGTGACGACGAGCAAGAACCCGCCGCACGGCCTGCACGGCGATTTCGACGCGGATGGAGGAAGTTTTTCCGCTGTAAGCGGGTCGGGACGAATTTCGTATGTGCGCGAGAAGGATCGCTTTTCGTTTGGCGGCGAGGGTTTTCACACGGATCGGTACCTCGATCCGCCGGTGTTGCAGAATTTCACAAATCGCGCGAACTCGGACGGGTTTTCCGGTTCGTACGAACGGGACTTTTCGGACCGCGACCGCTTGCGCGTGAGCGTATCCCACAGCGCGGTCCGCTTTTTGGTTCCGAACGAATTGGTGCAGCAAAATGCGCTGCAGAGGCAGGACATCGCGGATGGAGAAACCGCCGGGCAAATTTATTGGCAGCACATCGTGTCGACCGACGCGGTGTTTAGCGCCGCGGCGAGCGTACGCGATGCGCGAGCGACGCTTGCATCGAATCCCGATTCGACTCCGGTGATTGTGTCGCAGGACCGTGGGTATCGCGAGGGCTACGCCCGTGCGGACCTGGCGGGCCACCGCGGGCATCACGACTGGAAAGCCGGCGCGGACGCCGTGTTCAATCCGGTGCACGAGGCATTGAGCTATCTGGTCACCGACCCGGCGCAGTTTGACCCCGCCACGCTGCCGCAGTTCACATTTTCGCGGCACGAAACGTGGGATCTCGAACAATCTCTTTACGTGCAAGACGCGATGCATTACGGCAATTGGAACGTGAGCGCCGGCTTGCGATTGGACCACTACGACTTTAACGTGGCCGAATGGGCGGCGAGTCCGCGCGTCGGAATTTCGCGATTTATTCCGAGCTGGAATCTGGCATTGCACGCATCTTTCGACCGCGTATTTCAGACACCGGCGCTGGAAAATCTTTTGCTGGCGAGTTCTCCGGATTTGAGCGTCGTGAATCCGAATGTTTTGCGGCTGCCGGTGCGGCCTGCCCGCGCAAATTATTTTGAATGGGGGCTGACGAAAGGCGCCGGCGGAAAAGTGCGAATCGAAGCAAACGTTTTCCGGCGAGACTTTCACGACTATCCGGACGACGACGTGCTGCTCGATACCGGCGTGGGATTTCCGGTCTCTTTCAAAAAAGCGCGGATCTTCGGCGAGGAGTTGAGCTTGCAGGTTCCGCACTGGTGGAGATTTTCCGGTTTCGTCAGCTATTCGAATCAATCGGGGATTGGAGAAGGGCCGGTGACCGGCGGCCTTTTTCTGGGCGACGACGCCTCGAGCGCGCTGACCAACACGGCGCGATTCGCCGTGACGCAGGATCAGCGCAACACATTGCGAGCGCGCATGCGGATGCAAACGACCAAGCGGACGTGGATTGCGCTCAGTGGAGAATATGGCAGCGGCTTGCCCGTGGAATTGGACGCGACGGCTACCAACATACCGTTCTTATTGCAGCAATTTGGACCGGAAATTATCGGGAAAGTGAACTTCGATCGCGGCCGCGTGGCGCCGAATTTTTCGTTGGGAGCGGCGGCAGGATGGGAAGTGTATCGAAAAGAGCAGCGCTCGGTGGGGCTGCAAATTCAGAGCGAAAATCTGACCGATCGCGTCAACGTGCTCGATTTTGCCAGCTTGTTTTCGGGGACGGCGGTCGCGACCCCGCGAAGCGTCACCGCACGGCTGCGTGTGTCATTCTAGAGGATACAGGCGCGATGCAAGTTGCGCCGTTCCCTGTTGTGCAAACATTTTATCGCGATCGAAAAAATGCGAGCCGTTGCGCGGCTATCCTTTGCCGTCGGAAACAGGTCTGAATTTCTTGCATGGGCACTGCGAGCACTTCTCCGGGACGCTCTCTGCCCTCCAATGAGTTGCTTGCGGGTGGCCGCATGCGCACAGCTTTTTCTTCTTGGATTTGCTTATCAATTCTTATGCCTCCGATCGACCAACGGAATTTTAGCGCACGGCAGGCGACGCATGAGTAGATTATTAATTTCCGAGCATGAAGTGATGCGCGAGACACAAGAAAAGGCCAGTGTCGCAGTTCCTAGATTTTGGTACCGCTAACGGGAATCGAACCCGTATTTTAGCCTTGAAAGGGCTACGTGCTAACCGTTGCACCATAGCGGCACTGTGTTGCGGGGTTGCTACTCTTCTAGAATACGGG
>Ga0070730_10000825_pt1 | contig 32868 bp, 29 predicted proteins | sample Coa_R1_3_FD_66447 | JGI IMG/M metagenome (GOLD analysis project Ga0070730, IMG submission 66447) | Surface soil microbial communities from Centralia Pennsylvania, which are recovering from an underground coalmine fire - Coalmine... | ecosystem: Environmental > Terrestrial > Soil > Unclassified ... | reverse complement strand
GGGACATGAAAGCGAACTTGTTTGTGCAGAACGCATGCCAAGGACAATGTACCAAGAATGCCTTCCAAGAAGGACGCTCTCTGCGCAGTTGAGGGGGAGGAGGGTGGCTACAGACAATAAGATGAGGATAGTGAAGGAAAGAACAGAAAAGCTCCAGGTGTAGACATGGTTGGCTGATTGATCAAGAATATCGCAGGCGAGCGGACAGGCGCATCAAATGCGCGCTGTCCGCTCGCCTGGAAGTATAGCGCCAGTCCTCGCTATGCGCTGGCCTGACACAGCGGCCCTCCACATGTGGAGGAGATGGAATAGCCCTCCCTGACTACGGCGAAACCTCGTCCAGTCGCTTCTGCCTAGTCGCCACGCCAAACTGGGCGATGATGGCCGCCGCCACGATCCCGATGGCAATAATCAGGAAGATGACGATTGGCCCGGAACTGGTACCAAACGAGGACAGCAAATTGGGGATGTTCGCAGCAATCACCAGAATGCCTATGCCGCCGCCAAGATGCCCGACGCCATCGACCAGCGCAAACCCGGTAGCGCGTGCCCGCGTGGGATAGTTCTCGGTAGACCATGTGTAGGTCATCGGCACCCACAGGTTGAAACCAAAGAAGGTGATGATCGATCCAATCGCGGCCAGGGTGAAATTGCTGGATGCAAAGATCGCAATCATCAGCCCGCCGATAATCGTGAGGACAGCAGAAATCGGCAGCCACAGCTTGCGCTCCAGCCGCTCGCCAAAGAAGTAGGCGAAGACGGCAGTGGCGAGGAACCCAAAGGTGCCAAACGCGGCGATTGTGCCCGCTTCTCCTGCGGCTGCTGGCGGCGGAACGGTGGACGAGATCAAAAGGGGCGCCAGAAGCGTGGTGAGACCCTGGGCAATCGCGTAGATCGTGACGTATCCAAGGAACCAGACCACGACCAACAGGATGGTACGCCGCAGGTAGAGGGGGTTGGTGAAAATCTCTGAATAGGCCATACGAGACGCGCCCGCCTGCACTGGAAGCTCTTCAGCCGGAGCAGGCAGCTCACCTATTCTCCTGCGCGCATGGGCCTCCATCCCTGTGACGACATGATCGGCCTGGTCCACCCGTCCTCTCGAAATCAGCCAGCGAGGCGACTCTGGCAACTGGAAACGCAGCAGGATGCCGACGAGCGCCAGCACCGCCCCGATGGCGTACATGATCCGCCAGCCGTTGCCTTGAAACTCTTTCCCCGCCTGGGCAAAGGACAGACCATAGGGGAAACTGCCGGCAGGGGTGGTCAGCACCAGGCCCAGCCAGATGCCAAAGAAGGCGCCCAATGCGGACATAATAAAGATCAAGGAGGTGTATCGGGCACGGCTGCCACGAGGGGCTACTTCGTTAATGTAGGTATTGACAATTGCCAGGTCCGCGCCGATGCCAATGCCCGTAATGACCCGCGCAATGATGAAGTTGGTGTAGTCACCGACAAAGACAGTATACAGGGAGCCAAGTCCGGTTAGGAGCAGGGTAAACAGGAGCATATCTCGTCTGCCGAAGCGGTCAGAGAGCGGCGCCAGAATCAACGCTCCGACGACATACCCCGCCAGGTTCAACTCGACTGGCAGGCCAAGCTTATCTGACGCCAGGACGGAGCCTGGCGGCCCTCCAGGCACACAATGGGGCACGATCTGCGTGCAGGTTTGGATGAAGGAAACGGTGATGTCGAAGATGTCAAAGAAGGTGAAGAGAAAGCCGATGCCAATGATCCCAATGAACAGGTAGGAGAGCGACCAGATGGGAAGGCGATCCTGGCGAGCAATGACCGCAGCGCCAGTGCTGCTTGTTGCTCCCGCGCCGGGGAGCGGGGCCGAGGCGCTGCCTGATTCGGATGCCATAAGATACCTCTTTCACACGCCCATCTCCGCAAAGAGAAGAGGCGTGACTCGTGGGCCTCTTGCAACGTGGAAACACGGGCCAAACGACCAAGTATCGGATCCGTGGGATAACGATGATGCCCCAGACAATGCTTGCATACCTGGAGGGGCGATTGGAGAAATGCTCCTCCATTTCAGGCAATCAGAAAAGCGATCAGCGCCTCCTTTCTCGTTAGCCAGCGCCTCCCTGCTTAAAGGTTGAGCTTGGGGAGATCAAGCGCTGCCCTCCCGCCTCTTGAGGGCCAGAAGTTCATTATGGAGAACGAAGTGTTCTGTGATGAGAACTATATACCTGATAAACGCTCTATTGTCAAGTACCAGAAGCTCCTGCCCGCCGCGCAGCTCGCAGCGCCAGACAAAGCGGCTGTTACGCGGAACCCCAGACCTCCCGCGCCACGCTTGCCACAAGCTCCAGCTTGCGGCGCTGATCGTCAGGCGAGATATGATTCCCCTCCATCGTGGAGGCGAAGCCACACTGCGGGCTGAGGGCAAGGCGCTCTAACGAGAAATACTGGGCGGCTTCCTCAATGCGCCCTCGCAACTCATCGGCGGTTTCCAGCCGGGGCTTCTTGGTCGTAACCAGGCCCAGCGCCACAAAGCGGTCCTCTGGCACATGGCGCAGCGGCTCAAATCCCCCTGAACGCGCATCGTCGTATTCGAGCAGGAACCGCTGAAAATGGGTCTGGGAAAAGATGCGTGAGATGGGTTCATAGTCGCCGCTCGCGTAGAACTTGCTCTGATTGTTCCCGCGACAGATATGGATGGCGAACGTCACACCAGCATGCCCATCAATAATCGCGTTGTCCATCTCAATGCACACATCGATCAGTTTGTCAGGGTCGTTCCCGCGCTGCCGATAGCCCTCGCGCATCTGGGGGTCAAGCAGCGCGGCATACTGGGGCGCGTCGATCTGGATGTAGGTGCAGCCCAGACGAATCAGTTCCTCGATCTCCCTCCGCGAGAAAGCCACAATATCGGCCAGGTAGGCATCGCGGGTTGGATAGGCCGACTTCGACTTCTGCGGATCGTAATAGGCGGCTGCCTGCTGTGCGCTCAGAATGGTCACTTTGCCCGGTAGTGATTTGCGTGAGCGCAGATAGACCCACTCCTCGGCGCACATACTCCGTTTCCAGCGGAGTGGTTCCACCACCACCGGGCGCTTGAGAACCAGTTCCTCGCCGCTCTCATCGCGGAAGGGAATAGCCCAGCCGCCAAGTTTATCGAAACCGTCCAGGGAATCGATCAGATGCCCATAAAAGGCATAACGCCGCAGCTCTCCGTCAGTGATCGCATCAATGCCTGCGGCTTCTTGCAGGGCAATGGCTTCGTTCACTGCCTGGTCTTCGACGGCCTTAAAGTCTGCGGCAGCCAGGGCGCCTGCCTCGAACTTCTTCCGTGCCTCTGCCAGATAGGCGGGTCTGAGCAGGCTTCCCACCACTTCAGCGTGATAGGTCATTTTTTCACTCCCTTCTCGTGTTCAGTTCTGAAACGGAATGCTGTTTATGATGCAAAACGCACTGACAGCTCACCCAGATGCGCAAAGAGCGCGCCGTAGGTCGCTCCTGCGGAGACGCTAGCCGATGCGCACATCGCCCCTGGCAGCACCAGTTGACCAGCCTTGAGACCGACCCCGAAGTCGGCCAGTTTGTTGGCTAACCAGGCAACGGCAGCCGCCGGATGACCGAGGACGGCTGCACCAGTTCCAGCGCCGACCGTCTCGCCATTACGCAGCAAGGTCACAGGTTCTGCGCCAAGGTCTAGCTCGTGAGGAGCAAGAACGTGTTCGCTGACGATAACCCGCGCCGATGAGGCATTATCCGCGATGGTATCGACCAGCTTGATGCGCCACGCCACGATGCGGCTATCCACCAGTTCCAGCGCCGCGCTCACGCCGCGCGTGGCCGCCAGCACCGCGTCAGCCGTGACGCCTGGCCCCTGCACATCCTCAGCCAGCCAGAACGCAATCTCCGGCTCGATGCGCGGCGCAATAAAGTCGCTGAACGCGAGCGTGCTGCCCGGCGCCACAACCATCGTATTGAGCAGGAAGCCATAATCAGGCTGATCGACGCCAAGCTGCTGCTGCATAGCGCGGCTGGTCAGCCCGATTTTGTGCCCCACCAGATGAGTGTTCTCCTTGAGCCTTCTTTCCAGCCACGCGCTCTGAATCGCATACGCCTGCGCTGCTGTCAGAGAGGGATAAGTTTCACTGAGCGGCGCAATGGGCGCGCGCTGCGCTTCTGCCTGGTGCAGCGCCAGCGCAGTCTTCTCGATGAACGGCTCCATAGGCTTATTCCTCGTCGGCTAGAAAATCACGCGCCAGCCGGTTGAACGTGGCGGCATGTTCGATCATGGTCCAGTGACCGCAGCGACTGAAGACATGCAACTGGACCTGATCCAGCACGCCCAAGAGCGTCTGGCTGGAGGCCAGCGGGATCACGCGATCATCGCGCCCGTGAAAGATCAGCGTCGGCGCCTGTATCTCGGCCAGGCGCGCTTCATAGGCCGCCAGCCCGCTCACGCCGCGCTGGCGGGGCACCGGGAACATGCTGGAGAACGCCTCCTGCATCCCTGGGCGGATGCTGGCCCGATAGCGTTGTTCGGCCAGTTCGTCTGTGACCAGTCTACGGTCATAGGCAAAGATGTCCATCAGCCGCTTCATATTGGCAACGCTCGGCGTATAGCCCCAGACAGTATCCAGTCCTTCAGTGATAGGAAAGCGCACACCCATCGGCCCCATCAGCACCAGCTTGCCCACCCGTTCAGGCCGCGTCACAGCGGCGGCCAGGGCGACGGCGGCTCCCATCGAATTGCCGATGAGGTGCGCGCGCTCCACGCCAATGGCCTGCATAAAGCTGAACAGATGGTCTGTCCAGCGTTCCAGGCTATACGAATGGCGCTCTGGCAGTTCTGTGTAGCCGAAGCCAATCTGGTCATAGGCAAAGACATGGAGACGCTCAGCGAGATATGGCAGAGCCAGCCGCCAGTTGCTCCAAGCTGAGACCCCTGGCCCTGAACCATGAATAAGGATCACTGGCGTGCCGCTGCCAGCCTCGTGATAGTTGGTCATCACCCCACCGGCAAGCATGGACTTGCCTATCTCTGGTGTCGCGTGTGTCTGCCCGGTACTCATAGGCACTCTCTTTTCTCGCTCTGAAGCCGATGATAAAGAAGATGCGCTCAGCGTCATCCTTGCCTGGGTCGTCCCCTATAACGGGTCAAAGACAGTGAGCGGTTCCTGGACCACCGGAGCAGGCTCGATGACTGGCGTCCCATAGGTCTTGAAACTCTCAGGCAAGGTAGCGCCCCAGTAGACGCCGCGCCCCCGCTCTGCCTTGCGCCAGATGATCGGCTCCCAATCGGGGGCAAAGACCAGATACCCGCCGGAGTAAATCTCCACGCGATTGCCGCCCGGTTCGTACAGATACAGGTAAAATGCCTGAGAGATATTGTGTTTGGCCGGGCCGGCCTCGATAAAAATATCATGCTCCGTCAGAATGTCGGCGGCGCGCAGCACCTCTTCGCGCGCATCCAGCCAGTAGGCCAGGTGATGCAACCGGCCATGCTGGCTGGTAAAGTCGCGCACATAGGCAATATCGTGGGTTAGTGGCGTGACACTCAGCCAGGCACCCTCTTCAGTCCCATCGACTTCTGGCTGGAGAAGTTCATGCAACTGAAACCCCAACTGTTCCTGGAGAAACCGTCGGTTCGGCGTCACAGCGCTGCACATCAGGTTCACATGATCGAGGCGTTTGACGGCCACGCCGCGCCCGGTATATGTGTGTGGTTGATTAAAGAGCCGGGAACGCAGTCCATCAGGAGCCACATATTTCCTGGATTCATAGTACAGCTCCATCGGATGCCCATCTGGATCGGTGAACTGGTAGGCCCGGCCATGCCCGACATCACCATCGATCCAGCTCTTTCCACACCCCTGCGCGGCAAGCGCCTGCACGCGGCGTTCCAGTGCATGTGGGCTGACTGCCCGCCAGCCCACATGGCCCAGGCCGGCCTGTTTCGCCTCGGTGAGTTTGAGAGTGCAGTGATCGTAATCGCCCCATGCGCGCAAATAGACGGACTGCCCCACGCGGTCTATTGCCTCCATACCGAACACGTCCGTGAAAAAGGCGAGACTTTCGGCAGGTTTGGGCGTGAGGATTTCTACATGCCCCAGGTGGGCCAGGTCACGGATCGGTTCTTGAGCATCGGCCATGATCCTCTCTCCTCTCTTCATTGAGTAGCGCCAGGACCAATAACGGCTCTTCTAGCAGGATAACACCGTGATGCAACGACTCATTGCGCGTCTTTGATAATCTCTTGAATAATCTGCGCGCCGAGATTCGCAGCGGGAAGCCCTCGAAAGAGAAAGGCAAGATTCACGACCGCGCTCAGTTCTTCCCAGGTCGCTCCTGCGCGATGTGCTGCCCTGGCATGCAGGTGCGCCGCATCTGACAGCAGAACCAGGAGCATGCCAAAGAGCATCAGTTGGGCCGTTTTGGTATCAAAACAGGCCGGATACATCGCTTGCTTGCGAATCTCCTCCTGCATCGCCAGGAACTGCGGATCGAGGCGTCCCAGCAGATCGGTGCGCGCCTGAATACGCGGCGGCAAAAAGCCAATCAGTTCGACATAGCGCTGGCGGATCGCTTCAAGTTCAGCCGACTCCATCTGCATATCCGGCAGTCTCTCCTCCCCATCTGTCTGGCTCATCCGATCCACCTCCTTTTCGTCGTTCTTTCTACTTCTTTTTACACCAGGCCGAAATATAGCCAAGTTGCTCAGAAACCTGCCTGGCGGCTCCAACGATAGCCAGGCGGTACTGAACGTGATGCTGCTGGAAGCGATAAGCAGGCACAGACAGGCTCATCGCCGTCACGACCTCGCCAGTATGGTCACGAATAGGCGCGGCGACGCAGCATAATTCCTCGACGGCTTCCTCCTGGTCATACGCATAGCCCTGGGCGCGCACCTGTTCAAGCTCCTGCTTGAGTGCTTCTGGGGTCGTGATAGTGTTCGGCGTCAGTGGCGCCATACCCTTGGTGGTTAGCAGGCGCAGCACATCCTCCCAGGAGCGATGAGCAAGAATGGCCTTGCCGACTCCGCTGCAATGCGCTGGCAACTGATAGCCTACGCCAGTGACAGCCACCTGGACGGCGCGCGTCCCTTGCAACTTGTCCACGTAGATCACCTGGCCGCCCTCAAGAATAGCCAGGTGAACCGTCTCGCCAAAGCTCGCAATCAGCGACTCCATGACTGGTCGCGCCTCCGTGCGAAAATCAGTGGTTGATAAGAGTACCCGGCTCAGCACCGTTACTTGCCAACCTAACTTATATCTGCCTGCATTGGTACGGCGCAGAAACCCATTTTCCGCCAGCGTAGAGACCAGATCAGAGGTACTGGATTTGGGAAAAGACAATGCTTTGGCGAGTTCACTGATCCCCCACTCAGGATGTTCCACCGAGAAAAGATTGAGGATCTCAGCCGCTTTATGAACCGTGTGCAGCATTCGTCTGTCTTTCTGCTGGAAAGCGAGGCCAGCCGACTCCACTAGTGGCAAGTATAATCGGCTCAGTTCATAGAGACAATCAGCGTGTTCGGCATAGTCGAACAGAAGCTTCTCTGAGCTATCTCAATTCAGGGATGACCAGGGCCACGCGCATGTCGGCTATACCTCTTTGACCAGGATGCTCACCGCTCCCAGGATAGGCGCTCAGCTAGCGCGATCACTTGACTGTACAGGTCGCTGGGAAGCAGCCGATGGAGATCACGCAGCTTCAGCATCTCCCGCGCCTGATGCCCATAGCCACCAGTGAGGCAATAGCGTGCAGCCTCCTGCACCTGCATCTGATTTACCGGCAGCCCATGCGCCTGATAGAGATAGGCAGCGCCGGTAAAAAGGATGGTTCTCAGGATAGGCGAAGACTCTTCTGCTACCAGACTGATCACCCTTTCCAGTTCCTGCTCCATGCGCTCCAGCGCGTGCAACCACATGGATTTATCAGCCCGGCCAGCGCGGCGGGCTTGCCGACTAGCGAGTCTGGCCCAGGCTATATGGGCATCGGCCCGCATGCCTGGCGCGCTTGATTCGCCTACCTGCTCCTGTGCCCTGAGCAGATGGTCCGCAATCTCCGTGTCGAGCGTATCATCGCGCTTCAGCTTCAGCTTGGCGAAGTCACGTTGCAGATTCCCCAACATCGCCGGACTGCTTGGAATCAGTGGCTTCCTGGCGCGCTGCATCCGCTCCAGGGCAGTATGCGTATACGCATGGGCAGCCTTCCAATCATGGTTGCGCAGTACAATACCCAGATACTGGAAGGATTCGATCCAGACGTCATCCCAGCGCAGGCTGATGATCTGTCCCGCTTCTTCCCAGTGGCGCTGGCGCGTATCGGGCTGTTGCTCGCTCATCCACTGGAGCGTTTCGCCAAAGTAGCGGGCGGCCAGCCCCCATTGCCCGCTGTTCATAAAACTATGGCCCAATTGGACGCGGCTTCTCAAGAGCCAGGCGCCCAGCCTCGGCACGCCCAGCAGTTTGTTCCAGCGATCCACGTCGCGCTCCAATGGTTGCCAGACCTCTCTATAGAGGACTTCAGCGGCTCTCTTTGGCTGCGATTGGACGCTGAGTTGGAACCCCGTTTTGATGGTCTCCATCAGCCGCTCATAATCCACCCGCTCGTTAAGCCAGAGCGGCATAGCAATAGGCGCTGAGGCCAACAGAGAAGATTGGGGGCGCTCCCAAAGGCCAGTGCGCCGCAAGACCGCCTCCACTCCAGTAGGGCTGACGGCACGCGGCCCATAACTCAGGGCCACCTTCCTGGCAATGCTCCGCCTTCCTAGCTCTGGTCGGGCGCGGCGCAGACGGCAAATGGCGTCGGCTATCTCAGGAGGGATCGTTTGTTGCTTTTTGCGCGCGTGTGAACGGGGTTGCAGGCCCGCCTGGCCTGCCTCCTGAAACCGATGCCACCACAGATAGGCCGTGCGTGGACTGCGAATCCCTGCCTGGCGCATGGCCTCTGCCATATTCCTGGTCTCCAGATAGACAGCAATCAGGCGATCCCGCTGCGCCGAAGTGATCGCGTAGTTGTTTCCGGTAGGTTGGCTGGTCGTAGTCGTGGCGCTCCTTCCGCGTTTGGGGCTGCATCTCAAGCCTACCACAGATCAGGCAGCAAGTCTATACCATCAGGCCAGCCGGTTTTTGCTGCTTTCACCTCTCCGCGCCATAGTGCTTCTGAACCGCTCAGTCGGCTTCTCTTCGGGCCGACACGGGTGCGGCGCTTTTTCGTCAATAGCTTGCTTTCCCTGGAGAGGGAAGAACAGAACCGTCTTTCACCACTGTTCAGTTCCCTGGAGGGCTTATGTCTACCAGAGCATCCTTTTCTCTCTCACAAGAAGAGGGTCTGCTGCGCCAGTTACAACAGCAACCCCATACGACCACTGTCGTGGTTGATGACGCTGGCGCTCCTATCGGCGTGTGGGTTGCCAGCGCCTACCTAGCCTATGAACCTATCGCTTCCCTGGGCAAACACATGCTGGAGGAAGCGCTGATCCTGGCGAGCATGGCACCTGAGGCGCCGGGGCCATCAGCCTACCAGCTACGCCCAGGACTGTGGGTCGATTTAGAGGGGTATGAAGTGCTGCGCGGCCCAATCCGACAGCGCCTGAAAGTGCGTGAAGTGGAGATATTGCGCATTCTCCTGCAACAGCCCCGCTGCTATGTCTCGGTAGAGAAACTGATTCGGATGACTCGTCTCCGCCATGCAAGCAATCCCAAGCGCAGCCTCCAGGAGTTGATCAGTGAACTGCGCCAGAAGCTGGGGGAAGAGCCTCGGCGGCCCTGGCTGCTACGCTGTCAGGAGGGCAAGTCCTATGCCATTTTTCCTGCACAGAGACGGCAGTGACCAGGCTACCCCACTGACAGCCACTCAGCACAAGCCAGGACCGGAGCGCACTGCGTGATAAGCGACCGAATCAGCGCTGAACAGCAGGCGCACCACCGCCAAATCATTCCGGGTACCTGCTGAATGAGCCGCTTTACCATGCTTCTTAGAACGGAGCGAACTCCGCTCTCCCTGCCACGCCAGGGCCATAGCAGTAAGTGCAGAAAGGAAGAACAGGCATGCTGAAGCAACAGGTGATCACCTTGATAGTGGGACTGGCAATCATCCTCTCCCTGCTGGGCGGGGTAGCGCTGAGCGTCGGCACGACGGCGGCGCAGGCAGCTCCGATCCATGCCCACCTGGCCTGCGTCGTCCCGCTCCCGCCGTGCATCTAGCGCCAGCGAAACTGACGCCAGCTGCCCGTCCAGCGCTCCCCAGTGGGTGACAACATACCGGACGAGCGCTGATGTCAGCAAGCAAGAGAGCGCCACCTCATGAGGTGGCGCTCTCTTGCTTGGATGGGTTCTGGAGCGATGGACACGCTAGCGATCCTTCGTCCGCTTGGTAATGGCCGCGCGCGCCTGGCTCATCTGCGCGTAGGCGTCCTGGAAACGTCCCTGCTCGGCCAGGAATTGCCCATAGCGCTCATACGCCTGCCCCAATATATCACGGTCCTGCGTCTGTTCCACGGCCTGGATAGCCTCTTTGAGCGCCTGCTCTGTCGCCGCCGCGTCGTGCCTGGCCTCGTAGGCTGCTGCGAGCGTGAGCTGCAATTGCCCCAGGCTGCGATGATCTTCGCTCGGCTGCGCCAATTGGAGACCCTGAGTGGCCGCCTGGATGGCTTGCTCTGGCTCCCCCTTGGCAAGATACAGGGCCGCCAGATTTCCCCACGCGATCCCTGCGATACGGCTATCACCAAGACGCTCGGCTCCTTCCAGGCTCTTGCGCAAATGCTGCTCGGCTTCTTCGTAATGGGCAAGGCGTGTCAGGAGTTGCCCAAAGAGGGCACGGACTTGCGCCACCAGTTGCAGGTTCCCTAGTATCCCAAAGGCGGTCAATGCCTGCTGATAGTTCTCCTTGGCGCGCCCCAGATCGCCACTCTCCTGATAAGCCACACCCAGTCCCCAATAGGTCAGCCCTTGCTGGCGCGCGTTATCCAGATCATCAGCCTGTTTGGCGGATTGCTGATAGAAGCTAATAGCATCCTGGTAATTACCCAGGGCCAAATCCTCAGTCGCCAGCCCCTTATAGATCAGCAACTTGAGTTCCGGATCGGTGACGATGTTCTCCTCGATAGCTGTCAGACCCCGGCGATGATACCCCAGGGCCAATTCCGTCTGGCCGCGCGCGCAATAGGCTACTCCAAGGAAGCAGCGCAGGCGCTCGGCTACCTCAGCCAGAGAGGGCTGCTGATCGAGCGGCGCCTGGATGTGCAGATGTTCTGCCAGGCGCAGGCCACGCTCAAGCAACCGAATGGCTTCAGCGGACCGCCCCTCCAAGGTCGAAGCCCACCCAGCCAGCCAGTACCAGATCGGGCGCTGCCCCACCGGCACATCTTCGGGTGGCCCATCGCCTGTGCCAAGCTGCTCCAATGCCTCGCGTGGCCGGTCCTGGCGGATCAACGCCTCGGCCTTGCTCATTGTCAGCAGAGCGGCTTCCTCGCGTTCCGCTCGCTCGCGTTCGGGTGTGGAGCGCTGCCGGGCCCTCCTTTTCGCCAGCACCTCCAGGTCCATCTCGCCTTCACCGATCAGGTAGGCGACGGATACACCTAATCGTTCTGCCAGCACCCCCAGCGCCTGGACAGAGGGCGTCATTTTGGCCCGCTCAATGGCGGAGATATAGCTCTTCGAGTACAGATTGCCAGCCAGTTCCTGCTGGGTTTTATGAGCGGCGAGACGGGCGGCGCGAATCCGCTCGGCAATAGTCACTGTTTCCGGGTGGACATTTCTGGCGCTGCTGGGGACAGACGCTGGCGTGTCCTCGGTCCTCTCTGGGGCGAGGAGTGGGCTCTCTTCGTTTGTCATCATTGTACTCTCCCTGCGCGGTGCAGGGACTCCTTTCATCATGTCTGTCATCATCGAGTGGGTTGCTCAGCGGGCAAAGAAAGCGGCAGCATACCAACGATAGATGAGATTGATCAGGTGGTCTAAGAATACATGGGTTGTCAAGAGAAACTCTCGCTGATAAGCGATACATGCGGTATTGACAGTGAAAGCTAGCGCGTATACCGCTAGAGCCGCTCCTTCGTCTCTTTCAAGGCATAAATACTGCAACGGAAGCCAGACAAAAGGACACCCAATTCCTAAGAAAAATGTAAGAGGGCAGAGTTCGTGTGCGAGGCGCTTGCTCGACACGCCTGGGAGATGGCAGACTTTTTCCATCGACGAGCCAGCCCGGCGAGCAACTGTCCTCGGCGCTCCGGAGGGCAAAGAATACGGCTATGGGAAAAGACCTAAGGTTGCAGCGGATCACTCCTAAGCAGGATGACGACCTACGGCTCTTCCTTTTAGAAGGTTTATTGCCCGCTGGTCAGGCGCTGAGCGTGAATACCACACACCTGATCATATCACTCGTCTCGACAGCGCAGGTGAACGGCAATCCCGTCCTGCTAGAGCGGCCAGTGACTGAGAACAATATGCGCCTTTTACTTGCGCTGTTGGAATCCCCCCACTGCTGCCCCCATGAGGTTCTCTGCGCCAGCCTGCTTTGTTCTTACCAGGGGCTACTCGCTGGGATATTTTGGCCTGATAGCGCGGCCAGCCAGGAGTGGCGGGGCGCCGTAGAGGAGAGCCATCGGATCCTCTGGCATGCTCATATGCTCGGTACGTGGAAAAAGGAACTGAAGCCGCTCTACAAAGCACTCTCTGAGACACGCCCTAAACTACATCCGTTTGGTTTAGAGATCGCTATCTCTATATCGTCTTCAGCCTATGCGCTCATGCCTCTTCCTTTAGTTCATCAACGATTGGCATTTCCTCGCAGCGCTCGACGAGCGCTGCTCGGTTCAGCCAACTGACATTCCAGAGTGCCAGGGCCGGCCCACAGTAGCAGTCAGTTGCCTCCCAAAGGGCTACACGCAGACCAGTGCGCTCGTGCCCGCGTGCCTGGTATAGTTCTCCCCACCCCCTACTGCCAGGCGCCTTCCTCCCGCAGAGCAAGTTTCTTGATGAAAATAGGAAAAGTTCCCCAAAGTTAGGGATGCTGTCTCTCAAAATAGGGGAACTGCTCCCTTTAAACAGAGAAACTATCAGCACTGAATTAGCCTCTGAGCCAGCTACACTTTCTCTAGTTAGTCTTATTTCTCCCCTTATTTCTAATAAGCATTTCCCACTCTTGCTTAGGCTCGCTGGTATCTTCAGGGCACGCGCTGACGGAAGAGTCGGCCATCAAGTAAAGGAGCAAAGTGTGGATCAACAACTATTCCGCGAGGTCATTGGGCACTTCGCCAGCGGCGTGACGGTGATCACAACGCGGGAGCAAGACACCAACTATGGCCTAACGGCCAGCGCTGTCACCTCCCTCACGCTCGCCCCCCCCATGCTGATAGTCTGTATCAACAAGAACACGGGAACCCAAGCTGCGATCAGCCGGACCCGCCAGTTTGCCGTCAACATCTTAGATGAGGCTCAAGCTGATCTTGCTTATAAATTTGCGAAACCCCAGTCCGACAAATTTCAAGGTGTTGAGTTCACCTATGGCAATTTGGGCGTTCCGCTGCTCACAGGCGCGTTAGCCCACATCGAGTGCCGGGTTGCCGCCGATGTCGAGGCGAGTACCCACAAAGTCTTTCTCGCCGAAGTTGACGCTGCTGATACCGGCAGCGGCGCCCCGCTCACCTACTTTCGTGGCAAATTCGGGCGCTTTGAGATGGTACAAGACGAGGCCGTCTACCAGCAGATCCGGGATCATATCCTCAGCCGGAGCCTCGCCATCGGCGAGACCCTTGACCCTACTAATCTCGCCGCCCAGTTCAAAGCCGCCACCGCCAGCATCTACTACGCCCTGACCCGGCTCACATCCGACGGGTTGGCGTCCCGCGATCTGGTCAAAGGCTATGTAATTACTCCACTTGACGCGAGAACCTCCAATGATAGCTTTGACGCACGCTGCGCCATCGAATTGGGGGCAGCCGATTTCTCCGTCGGGCGGCTCTCAGCAGAGGAACTCGCCGGGCTGCGCCAGAGCATGGAGGAAACGCTTCCCTTGATCTCCGGTTCGCGCTTTGTGGACTTCGAGCGCTACATGGAAGCCAATACGGGCTTCCACGAATATTTAGTGGGCCTCGCTAAGAGCAGCGCGCTGCTGGATGCCTATCGCCGACTCAGTATCGACGGGATCATGTGGCGCATCCTCTGGCGCACGATCCCCGTCTTCGATCAAGCCAGCGAGGAACTGACCGCTGATCATCGGTCTATCGTGGAAGCCTATGAGAAAGGGGACAGGGAAAAAGCCAGGCAGGCGATCATGAATCACAGTGAGCGATCCAAGTTCACCAACCGGAAGGCTATTGAAGCAGCCGGTGGCCTGGTTTAGCAGGCATTGTTCTCATACAAAGGGCCACTACAGAAGGATGAACCCGCTCTGGGGTGGTCTGATACCTGATCCAGGAGGAGAATTGACATGGCAACAGAAATTGGTGTGCATCCGTTGACGGGCGCCGAATATCTGGAGAGCCTGCGCGATGGCCGCGAGATCTACATCGACGGTGAGCGCGTCTCCGATGTCACTACGCATCCCGCGTTTCGTAACAGCGCGCACTCCATTGCCCGATTGTATGACGCGCTGCATGACCCGGCCATGCAGGATACCCTCTTGCTGACGGATAGATTTGGCATTCGCACGCATAAGTTTTTCGCCCCCAGCTTCTCGTCTCAGGAACTGGCAAGCGCGCGCGACGCCATTGCAGCCTGGGCGCGCATGTCCTACGGCTTTATGGGGCGCACCCCAGACTACAAGGCCGCCTTCATGGCGACGCTGGGCGCCGCTCCCGAATTTTATGCCCCCTACACAGAGAACGCCCGGCGCTGGTATAGGGACTATGCCGAAAAAGTGCTGTTCCTCAATCACGTCCTCGTCAATCCGCCGGTTGATCGCAATAAGCCGGTGCATGAAGTCGGTGACGTGTACGTCCACGTAGTCAAAGAAACCGATGGCGGGATTATAGTAGAAGGCGCCAAAATGCTGGCGACGGGGTCGGCGCTCACACATGGAACATTCGTGGCCCAGAACACCGCCGTGCAGTTGGAAAAGGGCAAAGCTGAAGATTTCGCCCTTGTCTTTATTGTGCCCATGAGCGCGCGGGGGCAGAAGCTGCTCTGCCGCACCTCCTATGAGCGGGCCGCCAAGAGTCCCTTTGATAACCCCCTCTCCAGTCGTTTTGATGAGAACGACTCGGTGGTCGTCTTCGATAACCTCTTCGTGCCCTGGGAGAACGTGTTGGTCTACCGCGACGTAGAGAAAGCTGGCTCATTTTACGCCGCCTCAGGATTCGTCAACCGCTATCAGTTCCAGGCCAATACGCGCCTGGGGGTCAAACTCGACTTTATGTGCGGCCTCCTCACCAAAGGGCTGGCTGCTAACGGCACCGATCAGTTTCGAGGCAATCAAGCGATGCTAGGCGAAGTGGTCGCCTGGCGCGATCTGATCTGGGCGCTCAACACCGCCATGATCTTCGACACCCAACCTGGCCCTGGCGGGACCGTCATGCCCAACATCGATCCTGTCTCCGCTTCCCGGCTCTTCGCCACGCTTAGCTGGCCGCGCGTAAAAGAAATCTTCGAACTGATCCTCGGTGGCAGTCCGCTGGTGATTCCCTCCAGCTATCAAGATATGACCAACGAAGAGCTTCGCCCGTTCATCGACCGCTACTACCGGGGGTCGGATAGTTCAGCCGAGGAGCGCATCAAGCTGTTCAAGCTCATCTGGGATGCCATCGGTACCGAGTTTGGCTCGCGCCATGAGTTGTACGAGCGCAACTACTCTGGCAACCACGAGCAGATGCGCCTGGACGCCTTGAACTTTGCCAGGAAGAAGGGTTTGGTGAACTCGTTCACGGGCTTTGTTGACCAATGTATGAGCGACTACAGCGTGCAGGGATGGACGAATCCGACCTGGCAGTAAAAGTAGCGCCACAGCAGATCAAACCACCAGCGAACGCGGCTCCCCACGCGAGGAGCTAGCTAGTAGAGGAGGAACGGAGAACGCCATGAGTCAGAATGGGGGTGAGCGCAAGCTCCCCGAATTCCAGATGGACCCAACAGAGATAGAACAGTTACGCCAGCGGTACATTGACCTGATCGGCTTTGTGCCTCCGCGTATTCAGGCGCGCACCGACCTGCTTGCCCGACTAGACCCAGAACTGCTCTCTATGCAAGAAGCCATTCGAGCGCACGCGATGTACCCAGAATGCTTTGACACAAAAACGGCGCAGCTTATGCTCTTTGGCATCCTTCTCGCCTTGGTATCCGATGCGGCCCACCTGCACGCGCGCGCCGCGCATCGCGCCGGAGCCACCTGGGAGGAACTGAGCGCCGTCGTGGGTCTGGCCTTCCTCTTCCGGGGTCTCCCGGCGGCCAATTTAGGCGCCCAGATTATTCAAGAACTGGTGAAAAACCCTGGCTAGACTCTCCCACTGGAGAGAGGAGGTAGTTTCATGATCGATGGTCAAGAGCCTATCCGCGATATTGCCCACCTGGGGCATTTTGAAATCTTCACCCCCAAACCTGACCAGAGCCTCTGGTTCTTCAAAGAGTTGCTTGGCATGGAAGAAACGGATCGCCAGGGCCAATCGGTCTACCTGCGGGCCTGGGGGGACTATGACCGCAGCACCCTCAAGCTCACCGAAGCCAAACAGGCGGGCTTAGGGCACGTTGGCTGGCAAACACTGAGTCCGCAGGCATTGGAGCGGCGCGCGCAAGCCCTCGACGCAGCCGGCGCTGGCAAAGGGTGGATCGAGGGCGATCTAGGACATGGCCGCGCCTACCAGTTTGAAGACCCTGATGGGCACCTCATGGAAGTCTATTACGAGGCGGAGAGATACCTGGCCCCCGCAGAACTCAAGGCAAAGCTGATCAACCAGCCGCAACGGTTTACCGGGCGAGGCGCCGCGATCAGGCGCATCGATCATGTCAACCTGATGTGCAGTAAGATCACGCCGAACCGCGAGTTCATCCAAAGTACCCTGGGATTTCACCTGCGAGAGATGCTCCAACCCGAAGTCGGCGGCGTTGAAGAAGGCGCCTGGCTGAGCGTTACTCCCCTGGTGCATGACATCGCCTACACCCGCGACTTTACGAACACTCACGGCAGGCTGCACCATATCGCCTACTGGTTAGACAGCCGGGAAGAGATTCTGCGAACCGCTGATATTCTCAGTGAACACGACATCTTCATTGAGGCCGGCCCGGCCAAACACAATATCACGCAGGCGTTTTACCTCTATACCTATGAACCTGGCGGCAACCGCGTCGAAATCTACTCCGGTAACTACCTCATCTTTGCCCCTAATTGGCAACCCATTATCTGGAGGAAGACTGATCGCGGGCGGGGTGTCTACTGGGGCGGCACGTTACCAGAAAGTTTCAAGACCTATGGAACGCCAGTCATCGATGTCTCAGCGGCTAAGAAAGAGGATCTCTTCGTCTTTGATCCAGCATAACCAGCCCTTATACCCCTGGGCTGTCCCTGGCCGGGCTGCTAGTTCCAGTTAGCAGCCCGGCCAGCAAAGGTTACTGAGTGATCCGCTCAGTAAGATCGTTGCTCTGTGGCGCGCCCTGACGCGAAATCGGTTCAGTTGAAGAAAGAGGAGCACTATGGCATCAGATTACATGGCAGGCGAGGTTCTGCCTTCAGGCAGATACGGCGCAAGGCTCAGCCCTGGCATGGTGATTGCTCGCCAGGATCGCATTAAGGTCTGGGCGCTCCCTCCCATATTTCTGGTCGTCATTGGCGTGGGCTTTCTGTTCACGTTTTATGACATCTTCGACATCAACGTTTCGTTCATTCAGACCTGTACCCAGATTGTAGCGGGGTGTACTCCGGCGACCGCCTCTGGTAGCCTTGGCCTACCAACCTTTCTGAGTTTGGTGGGCTATGTCATCGGAGCATTGGGGCTGACTCAATTTGCCGACCGCTTCGGGCGACGCGATACCTTGCTCATCACCTTGCTAATCACTGGTTTGGGTTCCTTATACACCGCGCTTTCCCCCAACTACCTCAACTTTAACATTTCCCGCCTGATCACCGGCATTGGTATTGGGGCAGACCTGGCAATCGTGAACACCTATGTTGGGGAGGTTGCCCCAAGCGCAGCTCGCGCCCGATATACCGCATTGATCTTTATTATGTCGGCGCTTGGAGCAGTCCTGGGCATCTGGCTTGGCTTGTTCCTGACAACGGCGCCGGAACACTTCCCGTTAGGTCTTCCATTCGCATTGGGCACAAGCTTTAGTTTTGGCTGGCGTCTTATGTACGGCATTGGCGCTCTGCTTGCGCTGCTTGGTATTCTGCTGCGCTTCGAGCTTCCTGAGTCACCGCGCTGGCTCGTTTCGCAGGGTCGTGTGGACAAGGCAGATGCCATCGTGCGCGCGATGGAAGAGCGCGCGGCGCGCCAGCAAGTTCTGGAGCCGGTCACAACGGAAGCAGCCGTCCGCCAGGAAGATCGGATGGGCTATATGGAGATCTTCACGAATCGTCAGTACTTGTTCCGGACGATCCTCTTGCTCGTCATGTGGTTTTTGGCCTATATCACGGTCTATGCGATTGCCATCGGCATCACAACAATACTGACCTCGCTCGGCTATCCGCCACCAGAGGCCGGGCTGATCGCCGCTATCGGAACCGCCGGGTTTGTCGTATGCGCCCTCTTTGCCGTCTACTTTGGTGAACGCCTGGAGCGTAAATACTGGCTCCCCATCATGGCAATCGTCACGCTGATCGGGGGGATCATCATCGCGGTGTCGCCACATGGTGGACCTGACCAGATACCCTGGGGCGCCTTCATCGGCTCGTTCATCATCTTCTTCGGCTTCAATGGGTGGGTGCCCCAGACCTATGCCTGGTCGGCAGAGAACTACCCAACGCGAGCGCGGGTCACAGGCTTTGGCATCGTTGATGGTGGGGGGCACATCGGTGGGGGCATTGGCATGCTCGTTATTGCGCCGTTCGTCCCTAGCATTGGCGCGCTCCCCGCATTCGTGCTGATTGCGGGGTTCATGATCGTGGCGGCTATCATCGCCCAGTTTGGAGTCGCTACACGCGGGAAAAACCTGGAAGATGTCTCGCCGTAAGTGAGGACAGGGCGCCTGGAGGATTGCGCGCATCTCTGCATGCTGTGCGCCTGGAACGCCCGTCTGGAGAAGGGCAACCGCATTGGTTGCCCTTTCTCAAACCTGCGAGCGCGACACAAGATACAGCCAAGAGAAGCCGCCCTGATGGGCAGCACGAGAAAGAGAAGGGAAATCTATGGCACAAGCAACCACAACGCCAGAAATCGGCAAATCCATACGAACTGGCGGGGTAATGACCAACTATCACGAGGCAGGCAGCGGCGCCCCCGTGATCCTCATTCACGGCTCCGGGCCAGGCGTCTCGGCATGGGCCAACTGGCAGCATGCGATCCCTGTGCTGGCTGGGCGGTTCCATGCCTTCGCCTACGACCAGATCGGCTTTGGCTATACCGAAGTGCCCGCAGACAAGACTTACGGGTTGCAGCAGTGGACCGACCATCTGCTCAGCTTCATGCAAGCGGTGGGCGTTCAGCGCGCCAATCTCATCGGCAACTCGATGGGCGCCGCCGTCGCGCTCGCCGCCGCTGTGACCCATCCTGAGGTGGTGAATCGCCTGGTGCTGATGGGGTCTATGGGCGTCCGCTTCCCCATCACCGACGGGCTGGATGCCGTCTGGGGCTACGAGCCAAGCGTTGCCAACATGAAGCGATTGATTGAAATCTTCTCCTATAACCACGAGCGCTTCGTCAGCGATGAATTAGCCCAACTGCGCTACAAAGCGAGCATCCGTCCAGGGATGCAAGAGGCATTCTCCAGCATGTTCCCGCCTCCACGCCAGAAAGGCGTAGACGCGATGGCTGCCTACGAAGATCGCCTCAGTGAAGTGAAAGCGCCGACGCTTGTCGTGCATGGCCGCGATGATCGCGTCATCCCCCTGGAAACAGGTCTCAAGCTGCTGCATACCCTCGATAATGTTCAGTTGCATGTCTTTGGGCAGTGCGGCCACTGGACACAAATCGAGCATGCGGCAGAGTTTAACCGCCTTGCCGCCGATTTCTTAGCAGAAGCAGGCTGATTGTATGGAGCCAATGATTGAGGAGAGCGCGAGGGCGCTGCATCATGCCGAACGCAGCCGGACACCTATCGCGCCGCTCAGCGAGACGTATCCCGCGCTGACGCCCGCTCAGTCCTATGCCATTCAAAGCGCGTGGCTCGAGACATTACGCCAGGAAGGCGCGCAGGTCGTTGGGCATAAGATTGGCCTCACCAGCACAGCCATGCAGGAGCAACTGGGCGTAAATGAACCCGACTACGGCTTCCTGCTCGATACGATGGTCGTGCCCTCGGCGAGCGCGCTGCCCTTCAGCGGCTTTCTTCAGCCACGCATCGAGCCAGAGATTGCCTTCTGGCTGGCGGAAGACTTGCGCGGGCCGGGCGTAACCGCCGAACAGGTGCTGGCAGCGACACAAGGGGTGAGCGCCGCCCTGGAACTGGTGGACAGCCGGATCGAAAACTGGCGCATCAAGCTCGTCGATACCATCGCAGACAACGCCTCAGCGGCCCGGCTCATCGTCAGTCAGCAACGCCAGGCGCCCCAGGGCCGAGATTTGGCGGCAGAAGGGGTGAGCCTCCTGTGCGATGGGGAACTGGTTGGCTCAGGGACGGGCGCTGCCGTGCTGGGGCATCCAGCCATCGCGGCAGCATGGCTGGCAAATAAACTCGCGGAGTTCGGCGTGAGCCTGCTCAAAGGGCAGATCGTGCTTCCTGGGGCCATGTGCGCGTCCATCCTTGTGGCCCCAGGCAAGACCTACCGTGCGGTCTATACCAGCCTGGGCGAAGTGTCCATCAGGTTTAAGTGAATGAGAAGCAAAGGAGCGCATCTATGCCAACGCCAGTTCAAATGCCCCGACTGGGAGAGTCAGTCGCCGAGGGAACCATCGGAAACTGGCTCAAGCAAGAAGGGGATATGGTGGAAAAGGACGAGGCCCTGGCCGAAGTGATTACCGATAAAATTACGGCTGAACTCCCCTCGCCTTTCGCCGGGCGCCTGGTAAAAATCTTGGTGAAATCGGACGAAACAGTGGGGGTAGGGACCAACATCGCGCTGATCGAGGAGAGCGCGGATGTCTCGGCTGGGTCTCCCGCGCAAGCCGCCCCAGCCCCAAGCGCGGTCGCCGCGCCAGAAGCCGTACCGGCAGGAGCGACAGCGGCTCCCGCCAGGCAAGAGGTATCGTCGCACGCAGGCAATGGAGCCAGGGCGCCCTCGGATGGACACGAGGCAGGCCAGCGGATTTCTCCCCTGGCGCGGCGCCTCGCCGACGAATATAGCCTTGATCTGAACAAGATTCATGGAACGGGCATCGGTGGCCGGATTCGCAAAGAGGATATTTTGACCTACGTGTCCTCGCGCTCGACCCAGCCACAATCCGCCCCAGCGACGGCTGCCCCCACGTCTTCACCGGCTGTTCCTACGCCTGCTCCCGCGCCACAAGCGCCCGTGGCGCCGAAAGCCACACCCGCGCCTGCAATGGCCGGACCAGACGAAGAGATCGTGACCCCCACCCGGATGCGCCTCTCCATCGCCGAGCATATGACGCGCACCAAGCGCACCGCGCCCCACGCCACGACCTTTATGGAAGTGGACATGACCAACATCGCCAAATGGTTGGAGCGCAACAAAGAGGCGTTCAGAAAGCGCGAAGGCTACGGCATCAGCTACGTCGCCTTTGTGATGAAAGCGGCATGTGAGGGGCTGCGCAAGTTCCCAACGGTCAATGCGACCTGGACAGAAGACAACAAGATCATTCTGAAGAAGCGCGTCAACCTGGGCATGGCGGTAGCAACCGAGGGTGGCCTGCTGGTTCCGACAATTCACGATGCCGACCAGTATACCATTGCTGGGCTGGCAAAACGGATCGGCGACCTGGCCCAGCGCGCCCGCACCAACAAGCTGACCTTACAGGATATGCAAGGCAGCACCTTTTCAATCAATAACACGGGCACCTTTGGCACCATCTTCTCGACCCCACTGATCAATCAGCCGCATGCCGGTATCTTAAGCATGGAGTCTGTCGTCAAGCGCCCTGTTGTCATTGAGAACGATGCCATTGCCGTGCGGTCCATGATGTTCCTCTCCTTCTCCTTCGACCATCGTATCCTTGATGGCGCCGGGGCGAATGGATTCCTCCAGACTGTCCGTAACAAATTGCAGAGCTATGGCCCAGAGATCGATGTCTATTAGAGGGAGAGCATGCACGCGCTTCCTGGCACACGAACTGGAGGCGCATGGAAAGCTGCAAGCAAAGCGAGATACGTAGCATTGCGTCCGAACCGTTCGGAAGGAGGAAGGCATGCCAGAGCAGACAAAAGAAGCAACACTGGCCGAGCAGGCGCAGACCTTTGACCCGATTGATTGCTTCAAGCAAATGATTCTGGCCCGCACGATCAACGATATACTCAAGACGCGCAAGACCCAGGGGAAATTCAACTTCTATATCGGCTGCGCCGGGCACGAGGCAATTGCCGGGGTGGTTGCCGCCTTGCAGCCAGAGGACTGGCTCACCCTGTACTATCGTGATCTATCCGGCTGGTTGCAGCGCACCCGCGATCTCTACGCGCCCATTCGCGGCTCCTACGCGCGCGCAACTGACCCGATGACCTCCGGGCGCAGCTTATCGGAGCAATTCAGCAGCCGCCGCTTCCACATCCTGCCGTACTTCAGCGAGATTGCCGCTCTGGCCCCCTTCTGCGCTGGCGTGGGCTTTGCCTTTAAGCGCGAGCAGACCGGCCAACTCGTGGCGTTCCACTGCGGCGATGGCGGCGTGGCAACCAACGACTTCACCGTCCTCTACCGGGCAGCGACCATCCATCAACTCCCGGTGCTGATGGTCGTGGAGGACAACGGCTGGGCCATCACGAACTCTGGCAAGCAGTGGGGGGGGAGCCTGGTCGAATGGGCGCGCGGCGGCGGAGCCGAAGCCGTCGAGATGGACGGGAGCGATGCAGTGGCCCTCTATGAAACCACGCGCTCCCTGGCAGAGCATGTGCGCGCGAAAGGCCCGGCCTTACTCCATCTGAAGATCGGACTGCTCGACGCGCACTCCAGCAGCACCGACATCTATGGCTATCGGGAACGCGACGAGGTCAACCAGACCAAGGAAACGCGCGATCCCATCACCAATACCGGCAACCGGCTGATCGAGATGGGCCTGCTCACCAAAGATGACATTGAGCGCATGAAGAAAGAAGCCAGAGCGCAGATCACCCAGATCGATGAGCAGGTGCAAGCCGAACCACTACCCAGCGGGGACCGTTTCTTAGAGCATCTCTACAGCGTTCCCAAGGAGCCAGCCGTCGAACCGAGCAGCGCCCCCAAGACGACGAGCATGCTCGATGCCGTCAACGACGCCCTGGCTGAGATCGCCAGCCGCGACCCCGGCTTCTTCGTCTATGGGCAGGATGTCGCAAGCCCACGCGGCGGCGTCTTCGGCGCGACGCAATCGCTGGTCAGCAAGTTTCCAGGCACAGCCATCAGCAGCCCGCTGAACGAGCAGCTCATCCTGGGGGTGACGGCTGGCGCGTCAATGGTCGATGGCCGCGCACGCTGCGCCGAGATTCAGTTCATCGAATATCACCAGTCGATGGCACAGACGCTGCGCCTGGCAGCGCAGATCGAATATCAATCCTTTGGCGACTGGAACTGCCCGGTTCTGATCCGCACAAAAGCAGGCGGCGGCGGCGGCGGCCCCATCTCATCCGGGGCAGGCGGTGGGGGCTTCGGCCATTCGCACTCCGGCGAACACTGGTTCACCGACATCCCTGGGCTGATCGTCCTCTGCCCCAGCACTCCATACGATGCCAAGGGTCTGCTCATCGAAGCCTCGCGCACCGAGTCGCCAGTGGTCTACCTGGAGAGGGGGCGACTCTATCGCTCCGCGCCGCCCAAGGATGCGCAAGGGAATGTGATCGCGCCAGTGGCCGAACTCTGGCAGGTGCCGGAGGGCTACTATACCATCCCCATGCGTCAGGCGCGTCGCATCCGCATTGGTACGGGCTACCTGACCGGAGCTATCGTCACCTGGGGGACGATGATGCTCGAGGCTGCCATCGCCGCCAGCAACGTCGTGGCGCAGCAGGGCGGCGCCTTCGACATTGTGGACCTGCGCACCCTCATGCCCTTTGATGCAGAGACAATCTCAGCGGCGGTGCAGGAAGCCAACCGCGTGCTGGTTGTGACCGAGGAGCCGGACTACACCACCTTTGGCCGTCATATCCACTCCTGGATCGTGGAGCGCCACTTCGATGATCTAGACCTGCCCGCTGCTTTCCTCTGTGGGAAGGGGAACATCCCCTCAGTCCCTTATAACGGGCCGGAGGAAATGGCTTTCTATCCGACCTCCCAGGATATTGAGGTTGTGCTGACCAACTTCGCGACGGCCTAGCGCAGAGCGAGGAGGCGCCCAGCTTCCGCCTGGCGCCTCCTCGCCACGCCGCTTGACGCGCATTGGAACACTCACAATGGTATCAAAGATGCAAACTGAGATGATGCTACACGAGGGCTTTCGTGCGAAAGAGCGCCTGGAACGACGCTCTGCTCAAAGCGCCAGCGTCAAGGAATTGTTCTTCATCAAGTGAGTTGGAAAGGCAGCTATCTCTATGACAGATAGAGCATCTCAGGCACAACAGTCATTAGATACCTGGAACAAACTGATTGCGAATACTATGAAGGGGCAACCAGCCGCGATGGCTGAGCAGCCATTAGAAGAGGTGAAAGACCCCTGGGACGCGCTGCTCGATCAGCTCTGGTACGCCAACCCATACAGCAGGCTATTGCCGGTGAATCCGGTAGCAGTCACGCACGCCTTCCAGCAGATCTGGCTGGATGCCCTGCGCAACCCGGCTCGTATCTGGGCCAACTATTTCGATTTCGCCCAACAATACACACGGGTGATGACCTCAGCCACGCTCAAGCTCTGGGGAGCGCAGGATGTCGAGTCGATCATGCAGGCGCAGAAAAGCGACAAGCGCTTTAGCGTCGCGGATTGGCAGCAGAATCCCATCTTCGACGCCATCAAACAAGTCTATCTGCTCACCGCCACCACGCTGCTCAAAGCGGCCTCTGAGATAGAAGGGCTGGATGAAAAGCAGCAGCGCAAGATGATTTTCTATCTGCGCCAGTTCCTCGATGCGATCAGCCCGACCAACTTCGCCTTCACCAATCCGCAGGTCATCCACGAGACCTTGCAGAGCGGTGGACAAAATCTGGTGAAAGGTATGGAGCATCTGGTGCGCGACATGCAGGCCGGGCAGATCAAGATGACCGATACTGATACGTTCGCGCCCGGACGCAATCTGGCGCTCACTCCTGGTCAGGTCGTCTACCGCAACAAGCTCATCGAACTGATCCAGTATGCCCCCACCACCGAGCAGGTCTACGCGATTCCGCTGCTCTTTATGCCGCCCTGGATTAACAAATACTATATCCTGGATATGCGTCCACAAAACAGCTTCGTCAAGTTCCTGGTGGATGCCGGCTACACCGTTTTTGTCATCAGTTGGAAGAATCCCGACTCCTCAATGGAGGAGATTGGTTTTGAAGATTATATGACATTGGGGCCGCTCGCGGCCTTTGAGACTATCAAAGAGATTACCAACTCGCCCAAGGTCAACCCCGTCGGCTACTGCATTGGCGGCACGCTGCTCTCGATGACCCTCCCCTATCTGGCTGCCCAAGGGGACGAGACGGCAAATGCCGTTACCTACTTCGTCTCGCTGCAAGATTTCAGCGAAGTGGGCGATACCAGCATCTTCATGGATGAGCCACAGGTAACCTATATCGAAGGGCAGATGATGCAGCGTGGCTATCTCGATAGCCACTCAATGAGCGCCATGTTCAATATGCTGCGCGCCAACGACCTCATCTGGAGCAACGTCGTCAACAACTATTTGCTGGGGAAAGAGCCGCCAGCTTTCGACCTGCTCTACTGGAACGCCGATGGCACGCGCATGACGCGCGCGGCGCACTCCTTCTACCTGCGCAACACCTACCTGGAGAACAACCTCATCAAGCCGGGCAAGATTGTCCTCAGGGGCGTTCCGATTGACCTGCGCCAGATCCGCCAGGACATCTATGCCATTGGCACGGAACAGGACCACATCGTCCCCTGGAAGTCGGCCTGGCGCATCTCTCAGCTTGCCAACGGCCCCGTACGCTTCATCCTCGGCGGCAGCGGCCATATTGCTGGCATCATCAACCCACCCACCAAGGGCAAGGGCTACTGGACCAACGACAAGCCAGCGATCAACGCCGACGAGTGGTTGGCCGGGGCCACACAGCACGACGGGAGTTGGTGGACCGACTGGCTGGATTGGCTCAAGCCACGCTCTGGCGAACAGGTGGCGCCCCCACCGATGGGCAGTACAGTCCACCCCCCGATTACCCCGGCGCCAGGTACCTACGTGCTGGAGAAGTGATGGCGCCCTCTCGCTTCCAGGCAACGGCCAGGCATTGATGAAGCACAGAGCCAGGCGCCGACAAAAGAAAGGGAACACGATCATGGCAGAGGAAAACGTCAATCAAGCCGCATTGAACATGGTTGAATCTCTTCGTGAGGTCAATCAGGCAATCGCGGAAAGTGTTGTTGCCGCTCAGGAGCGCAATGTGAAGTTTGCGCAAAGCATCTTTTCGAGTGGGGTCGAGGTTCTCAAAAGCCACGCAGTGGGCACGCAAGCCCTGCTGCAAGAGTTGCAGCAACAAACCCAGAAGCAGCAAGAGGTGTTCCAGAAACTCGCGCAAGAGCTCGGACAGGAGACGGGGCAGAAACTCGAACAACACCTGAATCAGCAGCAAGAAAACTTTCGCAGGTTGGTGCAGGAATTGGAGCAGCAGTCGCACAAGCAGCAAGAGGCATTCCAGAAGTTGATGCAGACCTCGATGGAGGTCTCCAAGAACCTGCCGAATACTCCGACCTCTTACTTTCGGCAAGCTTTAGATGCGGCTGGCACAGTCACGAGTATCTAAAGCTTGCTCCACAGTGGAGACGAAGAGTCTGTCCACTCCGCTAACAGGCGAGCGACCAATCATGTCCAGGCAGGGAAAGAAACTCCATTACCCTGAAAAGGACCGGAACGATATGAGCGAAGAGACGAAAAATCTGGCGCCGCTTCCCACAGTAGGAGCCAGAGCAACCCGTGTTCGCACATTCACCGACGCCGATATTGCGCGCTTCGCCGAGGTGAGTGGCGACCGCAATCCCCTGCACCTGGATGACGCCTATGCAGCAACCACTCCCTTCGGCGAGCGGATTGCGCATGGCTTCCTCACAGCCTCCATGATCTCCGCCGTGATCGGCATGGAACTGCCCGGTCCAGGCAGCATCTATCTAGGCCAGACGCTGAAGTTTCTCGCCCCCGTCCACATCGGCGATACGGTGACGGCCAGCGTCGAGGTCATTGGCATGCGTGAAGAGAAACGCCTGCTTACACTGCGAACTGACTGCACGAATCAGGCAGGAGTGCTGGTGATCAGCGGGGAAGCGGTTGTCAAATATATGCGGGAAGCTTGAGCAACAGGCTGCACATGATGCAAAGGAAGGCCATATGGAGAAGCGACTGGATGGAAAAACAGCGATAGTGACCGGGGCAGGCCGAGGAATAGGCCGTGCGATTGCCAAAGAACTGGCCCAAACAGGGGCCAATGTGGTCATTAACTACAGCACGAGCGAGGGCGCAGCCCGCACACTCGCCGACGAGATTCGAGCGCTTGGGCCGCAGACGCTCGCGGTCCAGGCGGATGTGACCGATTTCGCTCAGGTAGGCCAGATGATCCGACAGACCATTGAAACCTTTGGTCAGATCGATATTCTCGTCAACAATGCGGGCATCACCCGTGATAAGACGCTGAGAAACATGTCCCAAGAGCAGTGGGATGACGTAATCCACGTCAACCTCAGCGGCCTGTTCAACTGTACCAGGCAGGTGCTTCCCTGTATGCTGGATCGCAAGTACGGCAGAATTGTCAACATCAGCTCGTTTGTAGCCCTGGGCGGCAACATCGGGCAGGCAAACTACGCGACGACCAAAGCGGGCATCATTGGCTTCACCAAATCGGTGGCGCTCGAAGTCGCCCGGCATGGGATTACAGTCAATGCCGTCTGTCCTGGCTTCACCGAAACCGACATGCTCTGGGAGGTGCCTGAACCTATTCGCCAGCGTATCCGCGATAAAATTCCGATGGCGCGCTTTGGGACTCCAGAGGAAATCGCCTCTTGTGTGCGCTATATCGTCACCGAAGGTGAGTATATGACGGCTCAAGCGATCAGCATCAATGGAGGCGTCTATATCTAACCAATCAGGGTACAGCAGGACAGTTCTGAAGGAGCGGTTCTCGAATACCCACGCCATGCCACAGAAAGAGAGCAAAGCCATGTCAGAGAATAACGTGCATGAGGCCGTCTGGACACTCATCAACATTTTCCAAGAAACCAACCAGGCAGTTACCGGAAGCTTTGCTGCTTCCCAGGAGCGCAACCGCAAAATTGCCGAAAGCTTCTTCACCGAGGGCATGGAGGTACTCAAGGCCAATCAGGAAGCTGCCAAAAGCCTCTCCACTGCCCAGGAGCGCAATCGGGAACTAGCCCGCCGCTTCTTTAGCGAGGGGCTGGAAGTCCTCAAGGCCAACCAGGAGGCTGCGGAGCGTCTCACTGCCGCTCAAGAGCGCAACGTCCAATACGCGCAGCGGTTCTTTACCGATGGCACGCAGATTCTTGAGCAGCAGGCGGAGGGCATGCGCTCGCTCATGAAGGCATTAGAGCAGCAGGCCAAAAAGCAGCAAGAAGCGCTCCAGACGCTCGCGCACACGTCGGTGGAGACCTACATTGACTTCCTGCGTACCCCGCTCTCCTACTACCAGCAGACGCTCAATGCTGCTGAAAGCCTCACGCGGCAGGGAATGGAGAACTTTCAGAAAGCGACCCAGCAGATGTATGGCGCTGTGCAGCAGATGAACGCGCAACCAAACTCGTAGTTCGACGCACTGGAAACCATCTGTGCCAACATGCAGGCTAGCAAAGGAATGCGAGGAGCGCCATGACCTATTTACCAACCTATCCTTATCGAACAGGATAAGCATATTGGCATCATCACCCTGAACCGCCCACAGGAGTTGAACGCGCTGAATCTGCTGCTCATCGGGGAGTTGGTTGATGCGCTGGAGGAACTTGATCGCGATCCCCTGATCCGCTGTATCGTCATTACCGGAGCAGGGGAGAAGGCTTTTGCCGCCGGAACAGCCATTAAAGAGATGGCCCACTCATCGACGGCGGCCTCTGGGATGCCACCGGCATTCCGGCGCTGACCTTTCTTCCCATCATCCTCGCCAGCTTCGGGCAGATCATCCTGGGCGTAGTGCTGCCCACGCCAGCCAGCGAAGCCGCTGACGCCGCGCAAGCACAAGACCGCTCCTACACGAACGTGGGTTCGGGATAACACTCCTCACGGTTTTGATACCAATCGCAGCATCATTCGTTATCGATTATACAACCATGCGTTTCCAGACTCATCAAAGGGAGGTTCTTTAGGGAGGTTCTTTCTCGCAAAGGCGCACCCCGTTATCCAAAACTCAGGTTCATGGAGAGACAGTGTTGTCTATGAGAAGAATGTCATCAACGTATGAGGCATGGTCTTCCTATGTATTGTCCTGTTGGCAAGGCGCCTTTTTGCTTCCCCCAGCCTCGTTGAGCGCCACTGCCAGAGGCCAGAGCTGGCAGAAGTATAGTTATAGCACCCCCACTGGGAGACATCCCTACTTTGTCTACACCCCAGCGAATTATCAGCCAGGTGCCCCGACGCCGCTCATCATCATGCTGCACGGCTGCACGCAGACCCCAACAGATTTCGCGGCTGGTACCGAAATGAATCGCCTGGCAGACCAACATCAGTTTATTGTCGCCTACCCTCAACAGACAAGCGCTGATAACGGCTACGGCTGTTGGAACTGGTTTGACCCGGCCCATCAAGCGCGTGGACGCGGAGAGCCTGCCCGTATTATCGGCATCATCGAGGCGATTGCGCGGCAAACCACGCAATGGACCATTGATCGCCAGCGCATCTATGCCATCGGCTTCTCTGCTGGGGCAGCAATGGCGGTGACGCTGGGCGCGACCTACCCAGACATCTTTGCAGCCATTGGTATTCACTCAGGCTTGGCCTATCAGGCGGCCACAAACCTGAAAGATGTTGCGCGGGTTTTACGCCAGGGCGGACCAACCCCGACGCAACAAGGACTGGTAGCCCATCGGGCAATGGGCAGTTTTGCGCGGGTCATCCCCACGATAGTATTTCACGGCACACGGGATAGCATCGTCCACCCCATCAACGGCGATCAGGCCATCCAGCAATGGCTGCACACCACCACGCTGGCATCGCGGGGCAAAGATTCCCTGAGCTTTGACCAGCCTACCAGCACACGGGTAGAAGAGATTCCCGGTGGTCGCGCATACACCATCTCTACCTGGAAAGACAGCGAGAAGCGCGAGACCCACGAATACTGGAAAATCACTGGAATGGGCCATGCCTGGTCAGGAGGCAGCCTCAGAGGTTCTTACACCGATCCCCATAGCCCAAATGCAAGCCGGGCTATGTACGAGTTCTTTCTCAAGCACCCGCTGAGGCAAGATACCATCATCCCTCCTCCCACCAGGGAAGCCTGGAATGAACGATGACAACCAGATGGCTCCTACGCAAGCTAGTTCGTCCTGGGAGACCCCCTCCGCTACACGCTTACCTGTCCCTGGGATGTTCGCTGAAAAAGCGCGCCATCTCGGCGGAGGCGTCAGGGCCTCTAGGATCGGTAAATGAACCACTGGGGCTGCCCCCTGACCAAGCATGCCCCTCCTGATGAACCAGCCACTTCTCTACGCTGGCCTGCCCGCTGCCGTCGTGGTAGATGGAGCGGGTGTAAGCATACCCACTCGCCACCAGCCCTCGCTCCACCTTCGCATCTCGCGCAGACCTGCGCGCGTTCCCCTGCCGAACGGACGCCGCCTGAAGCCATTGGTCAAGTAGGAGGTCAAGATTGACCGGAGCGACGGTCATGTCCCGATCCCCATGAAACGCGATCAGGGGGATAATCTTCGTCAGAGGTCGCAGCTCGCTCTGTGTGCCCTGCATCATCGCCGTAAAAGCAGAGGGCAGATCGTGCGCGGCGCCATAGGCCAGACCAGAATGCACGCCGACGGCGGCATAGAGGTCGGGGTATGTCACCGCCATCGTGACGGCCATCGCTCCACCAGACGACAATCCGGCTATATACACCCGGCGCGCATCGATAGAATACTCGCGCATAATCTGTTGCGTGATCCCGGCAATTAAGGAAGGCTCGCCCACAGCGCGACGCTGGTTGGTTTCCTCGAACCAATTCCAACACTTCGAGCTATTAGCCGAACTACCTTGCGCGGGATAGGCCACCAGGAACGTCTGGCCTTCAGCAAACACATTCATGCGCGTGCCATCGGCAAAATCAACGGGTGTCTGGGAACAGCCGTGCAGCATCACCACCAGGGGCGCTGCCTTTCCCGTATAGCCGCCAGGGATATAGAGCTTGTAGGCGCGTGTCCCAGCCGTATTGGTATAAGCTTTATCTAGAAATTGGCCGCCTGGCTGGATAGGGGAGGCCCCCAGGCCGGGCCTGACCGGGCGTATAGGTCTGCTAGCGCTGGAAATGTCGCCGGGTACTTGCGCGGGGTTCGGGGAGAAGATGCTGGACGCTGAAGGAGGACGCGCTGTTGCAGATACGCCTTCCGTTTTGTGGTCGCGCGCGCCGCCATCTTCTGATGGCTCCAGCGAAGGTGGGTCGGCATCCACCACGCGGAACGCTGCGTCAATCGGGGCGCCATCATGGCTGGACGCAGCCGTTGACACGTCGGTAGCTGGCGAACCCGCAAGGATTCGCTGAATAAGGGCAGTCGCCTCCGCCAGTCGGCCAGCGCGTGTGAGGCGCGTGGCCTCAGCCATCCCGTCCTGCATGGGGACTTGCATCTGAAAGCGCTCCTTCCTGCCGGGCGGCGCCCAGCGTCATACGGACAATATCTCCCTGGTCCAGCGTGTATTGCTGTGTTACCTGGAGTGACGGCAAGCGCGTGGGCATCCGCGAAGTGAAGAGAACACCTGGCTCACCTGATCCGCTCTGCCAACGCCGCTTTCACAGCAGCGCTTGCCCGGAAGGCTCCAAGCACCTCGACAGAATCAATGGTCGCCAGCGCCAGTTCTGGGGAAACATCCTCAGCAATACTGGCGAGGCCGAGGACATTGATCTGCAACAGAACGCCAGCCGCGCGCGCCTCTTCCAAATCTCGACGGGTATAGTGCTGCACACCCAATACGAGCGTCTTGCGCGCCACCGTGCGCTTGACTACCTCCGCATGTGTGGCAAGCTGAGTGCGAATGGCCGTGCGAATAAAGTCGGTGCGGTTGGAATAAAAGCCCTCCTGCACCAACAAGTCAATCTGCCCCAAATCCACCAAGCCCAGATTGATCGTGATCTTCTCAGTTTTCTCCAGTTCAGTCATGGCTCCATCTCCTTACCATCTAACAGGATGGTAACAGGATGGTCATCACCTTGTCAAGGGGCAAAAACTTTTGGTGAAACCGGAGGGAGCAAAGAGGGACGCTGCAACAGACGACTGTTGCAGCGTCCCTCCGTATAGGTCTACTACCTAGCGAAGTCATGAGATCGTCCTCCTCCATTCCCCTCCAGTCGCAACCAGAGTGTCGCCGATGGCGAAGGGACAAGATCATCACTGATCGTGCTTACAGCGCTTCCTTATAGAAGTTGACTGGAGCAGACCACCAGGCCATCGAGGTAGCC
>Ga0070730_10000824_pt1 | contig 32896 bp, 31 predicted proteins | sample Coa_R1_3_FD_66447 | JGI IMG/M metagenome (GOLD analysis project Ga0070730, IMG submission 66447) | Surface soil microbial communities from Centralia Pennsylvania, which are recovering from an underground coalmine fire - Coalmine... | ecosystem: Environmental > Terrestrial > Soil > Unclassified ... | reverse complement strand
CTCGGAAGAGATTCTGGGCCGTGCGGTGGAGGGCAGACGCAGTTCGGTCCTGATTTCCACCAAAGCGACCTTTCCCATGGGCAAGGGGCCGAACGATATGGGCTCTTCGCGCTACCACCTGATTAAGGCCTGCGAGGCCAGCCTGCGCCGCCTGAAGACCGACTACATCGACATTTATCATCTGCACGGCTTCGATGAAGTCACGCCGATGGAAGAGACGCTCAAGACTCTGGACACGCTGGTCGAGAGCGGCAAGGTGCGTTACATTGCCTGCTCCAACTTTTCCGGCTGGCACCTGATGAAGTCGCTGGCCATCTCAAAGCAATACGGCTGGGAGCGTTATGTGGCCCACCAGGCTTACTACTCGCTCATTGGGCGGGAGTTTGAGTGGGAGCTGATGCCGCTGGCCCTCGACCAGAATGTCGGCACGATTGTGTGGAGCCCGCTGGGCTGGGGACGGCTCACGGGGAAGATCCGCCGCAATCAGCCAATGCCCGAGCTAAGCCGCTTGCACAAGACGGCCGAGTTCGGCCCGCCGGTGGAGGATGAGTATCTCTATCGCGTGGTGGATGCGTTGGAGGATATAGCGAAAGAAACCGGCAAGACGGTGCCGCAGGTGGCGCTGAACTGGCTGCTGCAGCGGCCCAGCGTCTCGAGCATTATCATTGGCGCGCGCAATGAAGAGCAGTTGCGGCAAAACCTGGCCGCCACCGGCTGGAACCTTACGCCGGAACAAATGGGGCGGCTGAACGCGGCCAGCAAGACCACACCGATTTATCCTTACTGGCACCAGCGGAGAACGATGAGCCATCGCAATCCGTCGGCGGGGTTGAATATTTGATCATTGACCTGGCAGCAAAATTGGCAAACGTCGTACGGTCAAGGTGTTTTGGGCCAAATGGAAGAAAAAGAGGGACTGCGGGACTGGAGGCTCGGCAGCTCTGAGATAACGTCTCCCCCTCTGAAAGACGTTGTAAAACCAGCCGAAGCCTCCCCTTCCCGTGGTCCAAGGAGCTGACCACTTACTGCATTGGTCCGACGATAGTCGTCAGCCGCTCAGAAAGTCTTTAGTTCGAGTTCAATTCATTATCAAAATTATCAAATTGTGCTTTTTGCCTTCCAAATTCCATAGATCCGATTCCATTTCGGCTTTTTGACTGGACGTGGCAAGATTATGGTCAAGCAGCGTTCCCGGAACGGAACTTTCCCAGGCCTTGAGCGGTCTTTCAGTTGTAATGATGGATGAGAAGTCGAAAATTTACTCTTTTGGCGAATTCCAGCTGGTGCTGGAAGAGCGCACCCTGCTGCGCGGGGGTGAGCCGGTGGCATTGCAGCCCAAATGCTTTGACACCCTGGCTTATCTGGTGGAAAACAGCGGGCGGGTGCTCGAAAAAGACGAGCTGATTAAAACTTTGTGGCCGGACAGCTTTGTGGAAGAGGGCAATCTGGCGCAAAACATCTTTGTGCTGCGCAAGGTGCTGGGGGACGACCGCAACGGCCACAGCTTTATCAAGACGATTCCCCGGCGGGGATACAAGTTTGTGGCTCCGGTGGCGCTGGCGGAGCCAGTCAACGGAAACGGTGTCCCCGCGGCGTACTGGGGGCAGCACAGCCCGTTTCGCAGCCTGCGGGCCTTCGAAGCGGAAGATGCCTGGCTATTTTTTGGGCGGGAAGCCGAGATTGGCGAGCTGCTGGAGCGCCTGGGCCGGTCGCCGGTGCTGGTGGTGGCGGGGAATTCGGGCTGCGGAAAATCGTCACTGCTGCGGGCGGGGCTGGTTTCCGCGCTGAATGAAGGTGAGGGACAAGAAGCGGCATGGCGTATCGCCGTGTTTCGCCCTTCGGCCAGTCCGTTTGATTATCTGGCAGAGGTGCTGCCGGGCCTGTTGGCGCCAGAGCTGAGCGCCAGAGAGCAGGCGGAGCTGATTGCGGATTGCCGCAACCGATTCCCTGCCGACGAAAACGCCCTGCGGGATGCCGTAAGCGCACTGGCCTGTGCGAACCGGACGGAAGCTGGGCAGACACGCGTACTGCTGGTGGCCGACCAGTTCGAGGAAATCTTCACTCTCACCGCGAGCAAAGAAACCAGAGATCGTTATATCGATTCGCTGCTGGCTGCCGCCCGTCCACACGGGCCGGTTCCGGTACATTTGGTGCTGGCGCTGCGGGCCGACTTTTTTGCCAATTGTTTGGAGCACGCCGGGCTGAGCCGCTGCCTGGAGACGAATTTGTACAACGTCCCGCGCATGGGCCGAGAGCGCCTGCGGGAGACCATGGAAAAGCGCCTGGAACTGGCGGCGGCGCAGGCCGAGCCGGGACTCATTGACGCCTTGCTGGAAGATGTGGGTGAGGAGCCAGGCAATCTGGCGCTGCTGGAGCACGCGCTGGGGCAGCTATGGAGCAAGTACGGCGGCTTTGGCCGCACGCTGACCAACAGCGCCTATGCGGAGATTGGCCGGCTTCGCGGAGCACTGGGCCGCCATGCCGACGAGGTTTATCACGGACTGCGCGATGAGAGCCAGAAGCGGCTGGCGCAGAGAATTTTTCTCGAACTGGTGACGGTGGGAGAAAACGCCGGCGTACAGGACACCCGGCGCACGGTACGGAAGCAAGACCTGCTGGCCCTGAGCCGCACGCCGGAAGAGACAGAGCAGCTGCTGACAGCGCTGGCTTCGAGCCGGCTGATTTCGACCAGCGGTGAAGGCGAGGACGCGTTTGCCGAGGTGTCCCACGAGGCGCTGATTCGCGAGTGGCCGCTGCTGCGGGAGTGGATCGCGCAAAACCGCGAGGAGCTGCGCCTGGAGCGCCGCTTGCTGCAGGCGGCGGAGGAGTGGCAGGCGCTGCAGCGCGATTCCGGAGCACTGCTGCAGGGAGCCCGCCTGGTCCAGGCCGAGGAATGGCTGGCGAAACAGTCCGAGATGTCGGCTGTTTTGCGCGAGTTTTTGCAAGCCAGTATTGCGGCGCGGGTGGAGGCCGAAGAGCTGAATTGCGCAGACAGAGGGCTGCCGCAACACGCGCAAAACGGATTTCATGGGCTCTGGCCGTGCTGCTGCTGGCTGGGCTGAGCATTGCATGGTTTGCCCATCGTGTCGAAAGGTCTCGTTCGCTGGCCGCACAATCAGTAGCAACTGTGGCCCATGATCGGACTGCCGCACTGGATCTGGCCCTGCGCGCCTGGCGCACAGCTAAAACAGATGAGGCCCATGTAGCCGTGACCACGGCGTTTCCCCAATTGCTGGCCACGCTGAAGCATGATGGGGTGGTCGCGGTTAGCGTGTTTTCTCCTGATGGCAGCAGAATTATTACTGCTAGTTATGACAACACGGCGCGAATTTGGGATTCTGCCGATGGCAGGCTCCTGGCTACCCTTAATCATGTAAAGAGAGTGGAATCAGCAGCTTTTTCTCCAGATGGAGACCGTATCGTTACCGCGAGTGCAGATGGGACCGCACGAATATGGAATACTGCGGATGGTCATTTACTTGCAGTGCTGCAAGGCCATTTGGGGGGAGGGGTGCAGCGTGCGGCGTTTTCTCCGGATGGCCTGCTGATTGTTACATCTGGCGGAGATACCACCGCGCGGGTCTGGAACTCGGGTGATGGTCGTTTACTTACTACTCTCCATGGCCATTCTAACGGTGTTGGAGTGGCGCAATTTTCTCCGGATGGCAGGAAGATTGTTACCGCTAGTATGGACCATACAGGGCTAGTTTGGCGCGTGGCTGATGGACGTTTGTTAAATATCCTAAAGCATGATGGGGGTATTCAATATGCCGAGTTTTCTCCAGATGGCCAGAGCATTGTAACTGCCAGCTGGGACAACACAGCCCGGCTGTGGAGCAGTATCGATGGCCGATTGTTACGGGTCTTTCACCACGACGGTCCCATACTTAGGGCGGTATTTTCACCACGAGGTGAGCACATTGTTACCGTTGGTTACGACAAGATAGCGCGAGGATGGAATGTCGCCGATGGCCGACTATTGTTCACACTTCAGCATGAAGACCGAGTTGATCATGTGGAGTTTTCCCATGATGGCGAGTATCTTATTACCGCTGGCTATGACCAAAAAGCACGGGTGTGGCGTTCCAGAGATGGTCTGCTGGTGGCTACCCTAACCGGGCATACGCAAGCGGTATATCATGCAGCATTTTCGCCTTCCGGCGACAGAATTATTACCGCAAGTGCTGATAATACCGCCAAATTATGGAGCCTTCACACCACTGGTGTTCCTGTAAATCTTACCGGCCATCATCAATTTATTTCTTATGCAAGCTTCTCGCCTGATGGCCAACGTGTAGTTACCGCCAGCGCGGATCAAACGACGAAGGTGTGGAGCGCCGTGGACGGCCGGTTGCTGGCTACGCTGCAAGGTCAAGCGCGGTCTGTTTATCACGCGGCATTTTCCCCTGATGGCCAAAGAATAGTTACCGCCAGCGCGGATCAAACGGCGAGGGTGTGGAGCGCCGTGGACGGCCGGTTGCTGGTTACGCTGCAAGGTCAAGCGCGGTCTGTTTATCACGCGGCATTTTCCCCTGATGGCCAAAGAATAGTTACTGCCAGCGCGGATCAAACGGCGAAGGTGTGGAGCGCCGTGGACGGCCGGTTGCTGGTTACGCTGCAAGGCCATGCAGGATCGGTTTATCACGCGGCATTTTCCCCTGATGGCCAAAGAATAGTTACTGCCAGTGCGGATGAAACGGCGAAGGTGTGGAGCGCCGTGGACGGCCGGTTGCTGGCTACGCTCCAAGGGTCTGGATCATTCAGTATTGCAGTATTTTCGCCAGACGGACAACGCATCCTTACGGCTGAGGACGATACAGCACGAGTATGGAGCAATACTAATTTTTCATTATTGTTGACACTCAGAGGCCATTGGTATCCACTATCAACTGCCCGATTTTCTCCCGATGGACAGAATATTTTGACTGCGAGCTACGATGATACTGCTCGCGTATGGTCCACTAATGATGGACGACTACAAACTATTGTGCAAACTCACGGCGCAATTTCTGATGCGGCTTTCTCTCCCGACGGACAGCGTATTGTTACTGGAGGCTTTGAGGAAACAGCCCACGTCTGGCGCATTTATACATTGCGTGACATTGAAAATATTTTGAGCCAATAACTCGCTTGTATTTTCGTTGCAGTTTCGCTCTTTATTTGCTATATTGGTTTTGCCGCAGCCGGATGGATTTCCGGGTGCGGCTTTCGTGTTTTTGGGGGAGTAATCCTTTGGGTGGCCATTGGGTCGAATTGAGTTAAGTCATTTGTTTTCCTAATTGACGCTGGGGGAGGGGGTATCCCTATGGGGTGGTACAGACCGGGCAGATACCTGACAGAACGGACCGGGCTGACAAAACCCCTTACCGCGGATTTACGCGGATGGACGCGGATAAAAACCGGGGAACACAGCCGGGGGCGGCTGTGCTACATGAGCCTGGAAAGATTGGGACTCAATCAGCTTTATCGGAAAGGGATTCAATGGTTTATGGCGATATTCGTCAAGGCAAATTGCGCTTCAGTCGCGGCGCTTCCCTGTCCCCGGAAAAGGGCCATTTCATGGTACAATAGACGTTGGCGCAACACCATTAAATTATTGATTTTTCAGTAACTTGGAAGCTATACGGAGTTCCCGCAAGCGGAACCTGCAACCCGGCAAAAAATTGTGCCCCTAGAGGAGTTTGAGTGGCCGCAAAAGAATCCACAGCAATTCTGAATGAGCCTGCCCAGCAGGCGAAACCCAGCAAGGAAAACGGCAACCGTTCCTACACCGCCGACGACATAAAAGTCCTTGAGGGAATGGAGGCCGTGCGCCTGCGTCCGGCTATGTATATCGGCTCGAATGGCGAGATGGGGCTGCATCACCTGGTCTACGAAGTGGTGGACAACTCGGTGGACGAGGCCCTGGCCGGTTATGCCACGCACATTGAAGTGCTCATTCACATTGACAACTCGATCACCGTGATCGACGACGGACGCGGCATTCCCGTGGACGATATGGTGATTGACGGGCAAAAAGTCCCCGCGGCCCAGGTGGTGCTCACCACGCTCCATGCCGGAGGAAAGTTCGACAGCTCCAATTACAAAGTTTCGGGCGGCCTGCACGGCGTGGGTGTTTCCTGCGTGAACGCGCTGAGCCATCAGCTGGATCTGGAGATCTGGCGCGAAGGCCATGTGTGGGAGCAGAGCTATTCCAAGGGCAATCCGGTCAGCAAGCTGCACAAGACGGGCACCACGAAGAAGCGGGGCACGAAGGTCCACTTTTTGCCCGACAAAGAGATCTTCACCGCCACCGAATACAACTTTGACACTCTGGCGCAACGGCTGCGCGAGCTGGCCTTCCTGAACAAGGGCCTGCAGATTACGCTGACCGACGAGCGCCAGACCGACGCCAAGACGGGCGAAGCCAAGCAGCATGAGTTCAAGTACACAGGCGGCATCGCTGAGTTCATCAAGCACCTGAACCGCGGCAAAACCGTGCTGCACGACAAGCCTATCTACATGGAAGCCGAGCGCGACAACGTGAGCATGGAGATTGCGCTGCAATACAACGACGGCTATTCGGAGACAGTGTTCAGCTTTGCCAACAACATCAACACGGCGGATGGCGGCACGCATCTTTCCGGTTTCCGCACCTCGCTGACGCGCACCATCAACAATGCCGGGCAGCAGCTTGGCCTGTTCAAAGATGTAAAAGAAAATCTTACCGGCGACGACGTACGCGAAGGGCTGGTCGCGGTGATCAGCGTGAAGCTGTCGCAGCCGCAGTTTGAAGGCCAGACCAAGGGCAAGCTGAATTCCGATATCGCCGGCGTGGTGCAGGCGTTTGTGAACGAGCGGCTGGGCGCGTTCTTTGAGCAAAACCAGACGGTGGCGCGCAAGATCATCAACAAAGCCATTGAGGCCGCCCGCGCCCGCGAGGCGGCGCGCAAGGCCCGCGACCTGACGCGGCGCAAAGGCGCGCTGGACGGCGGCGGTCTGCCGGGCAAGCTGGCCGACTGCTCGGAACGCGATCCGAACCGCTGCGAGCTGTTTCTGGTAGAGGGTGAATCCGCCGGTGGCACGGCTAAGCAGGGACGCGACCGCAGGTTCCAGGCGATTCTGCCGCTCAAGGGAAAAATTCTGAACGTGGAAAAAGCACGCTACGACAAGATGCTGAGCCACGAGGAAATCCGCGCCATGATCACGGCGCTGGGCACGGGAATCGGCAAGGAAGACTTTGATCCCGCGCGGCTGCGTTACGCCAAAGTGATTCTGATGACGGACGCCGACGTGGACGGTTCGCACATCCGCACCCTGCTGCTTACGTTCTTCTTCCGCCACATGAATGAGCTGATCAAGCGCGGCAACGTCTTTATCGCGCAGCCGCCGCTGTATGGCCTGAAGAAGGGCAAGAGCCAGCAATACATAAAAGACGACCGTGAGTTCGTACGGGTGATGATCAAGCGAGCGTCTGAGGGCATGAGCGTCCGCTATGGAGATGGCGCGGCCAAAATTGAGGGCTCGGCGCTGGCGAAGTTCATGACGACGCTCGACGAATATCTGCGCTTCTTTGAAAAAGTGGATAAGCGCATTCGCAGCGCGAAGATCACCGAGCTGCTGCCGCGGCTGGGACTTGCGCAGCGCGACGACTTTGAAGGCGAGAAGAAGACGCCATCGAAAAAGATTCAGGAGCTGGAGAAAGCCTTGGGCAAGCTGCAGAAAGAACTGCAGCTCAAGTCGGTCTCGACCTTCTTCGATGAAGAGCATAACCTGTGGGGCGTTCACTTTACCGACGCGCAGGGTGCGGAGCGGAAGCTGGACTGGGGCCTGGCGTCCACGCCGGAGTACCGGCAGATGACCTCGAAGTTCAAGCAGATTGAGCAGTTCATGCAGCCGCCGTTTATCGTGGAAGTCGCGGGGAAGAACGTGGAGGAAAATACCGCCGATCTGAGCGATTCCGAACGAGCAGAGCTGGAGAAAGCGGCGCAGAAGTCCACCAAAGCGACGATCCGCCGCACCAAAGCAGAAGCCGTGGTGGTGGAAAAGCATACGGCGGGCGAGTTGTTTGAGTACATCCTGAATGAAGGCCGCAAGGAATATACCGTCCAGCGCTACAAAGGTCTGGGTGAAATGAGCTCGGAGCAGCTTTGGGAAACCACCATGGATCCTGAGCGCCGCACTCTGCTTTCCGTCAGGGCCGAAGATATTGAAGCATGTGAAACCATCTTTACCACGCTGATGGGCGAAGACGTGGAGGCGCGCCGCAAGTTCATTGAAGAAAACGCGCTCGATGTGAAGAACCTGGATATCTAAAGAATTCAGGCGTAGTTATTCAGGTGGCAGACGAAACTGGGCTCATGCCGGTTTCGTCGGTCACCGCAAGAGCGGGCTTTTTGGGCGGATAGACCATAAGCACGGCTATCGCCATGAGCACGAGCAGCAGCAGAGTGAGTGCGCTGCCTTCGGGGCCCACGGTTCCTCCACTGAGCCACACGGGACCGGCGATGTGGGGATTCAGCAGATGGCCGGGTAACTGGGCGCCACTGTCGTTCACGCCATAGAAGTAAGACTGTCCCCAGTCCCACCCGGCGTGCGCGCCAATGGGCAGCCACAGATTGCCGGTGCGCCAGATGGCAGCGCAGGCGAAGAGCGCGAACAGGGCCACGCCGATCAGGCCGAGGCGGGTTTCGCCGCCGTTGGGTGCATGAGCCAGGGCGAACAGTATGGCCAAAATCACGGTAGCCGGCCAGAAACCGATTCCCTCGGCCAGCGTATAAAGCGCATAGCCGCGGAAGAAAAATTCTTCGAACAGGCCGACCGTGAGGAATACGAATCCCCAGAGGATGGCCCAGCTCAGAATCTGATTTCCGTGTAGCGCCACGCGGCCAAAGTAAAAAACATGCAGCGCGCGCATCACCACGAGCAGAACGGTAAGGGGCAGAAATCCCCAGAAGACGTAACCGGTGATGAATCTCCGCAGGGCCGATTTTTCAAGGGGCAGGCCATAGGCGCGCATTTTGCAGTGCTCAATCCGGCTCATGATACAGGTGAACAAAAGCACGATCAGGAAAAGTATGATTTCGCCGGTCATCTGGGCTACGGGCAGAAAATAGCCAGCAGGCTGCGTGGGGGTTGGCCGGGAGCCAGTGCTTTGAACCGCCTTTTGCAGCAGACGGATGACAGCCGTAAAACCAAAATAGGCCGTCGCCAGCATGCTTAGAAAGATCAACAGGCGCCAGCCAGGGCGCAGGCCACGCGCGTTGAAGAAAATCGCGTTACGCCGGGGGGGCGAGGGTAATTCGATCACGGGAAAATGTTCAGGTTCCATCACAGTATTTTGGGTGAAGCAATAGAACTTTAGCAGAAAGCGCTGTTTTGAAAACTACGGTGATCGCCCTTGTATTCCAGGGCCGCTGGCGGTTTGGGAACAAAAAGAGCTTTTGAGGTTTCCAATAGTGTAAGTGGAAAGGAATCGTGGAAATGAAACGAAAGCTTTTGCTGTTTGCTGGTGTGCTGATCCTGATGCTGGTGGTGAAATATGAAACTGCTCAGGATGACGGCCAGGTCGGCTGGAATCTATCTGAAGATTCATACCTGAACGGGTCCATCAGTGATGATCTGGCAGCTTTTATGCTGCTGGCGCCTCTTGCAGGTGCAGGATGCGGTCTGATTCGTATTTTGGCCCAGCGGTCGGCACGTCCGTTGCTGGAACCGCTGCGGCTGAACTAACGGGCGCGATCGGGCAGCAGGCATTGAGCATGATACAAATGTGAATTCATGCTCACAGTCGCCAATGGGTTCCGAATTGGCAGGCAGCAGATGATTGCTGGCCTGATGCTGCTGGCTTTTTTCTGCCAGTGCCTTTGGGTGGCGCAAATGCGCCATCTCTCCGATGTGGAGTTTTCGTATTTGGCGGCCACGCACGCGCACCGGCAGGGCGAGCAATCGAGTATCACATCGCCCATTACGGTGATGGCTGCCTCGGTGCCGTTGCGCGTAACAGACGTGCTTCGCCGGAATGGTCCAGCGGCCCTGCGTGCGGTTTTGTCGGTCCCCCGGCCCTGGCTATTGCGCCTGCCGTTTATGCTCTTTGGACTCTGGCTGGGTGCGGCGTTGTGGTGGGTTGCGCGGCGCCTGTTTGGCGACGAAGGCGGTTACATTGCGCTTGCGCTCTACTGTTTTTCGCCCGCCATGGTGATGATCAGCAGCAACATTGCGCCGGAGATCATTCTGGCATGGAGCAGCTTTGGCCTGATTTACACGGCCATTGGCGTGGCCCACACGGTTTATTCTCCTCCGCGGAAATGGCCGCCGCGAATTGTTCTGCTGGGCCTCTCCATGGGCATTGCCGTTTCCACCACGCTGTGGGCTTTCACGCTGGTGCTGCTGGCATTTGCCTTTATGTTGTACCTGGCGCCGGGAAGGCGGTGCGCCACAGTTTTTGTGTTTGCCTGCGCAGCTGGAATCGGCGTGGTTGTCTTTGCGGTCACGGCGTGGTTTACGGGCAGTGGTATTTTGGCTTTTCGCGCGCTCATTACGCCGCACTTCTCATGGGAGGTGCTGAAGAATCTGGGGTTATTTGCGCTGAGCAAGTACAGTGATGGTTATGTACTGGTTGCTCTCTTTATACTCGTTTTGACCGCATATGGCAGCTGGAAGCGCGCGCGCTATTTTGGCAACTCCGCACCGCTGCTTACGGCTTTTGCGGCTGTGTTCCTGGTTTCGCTGGTGCCGGCCCTGCAGCTTTGGCCGCCCGCGCTGGGGGTGAGTTTTCTCTTTGTGTTTGTGGGCGGCGTGATGGCTGACTTGCTGGAGACGGATGCGCGCCGCTGGTTTCTCTGGATCCTTATTGGCGCGGGAGTCATCAAAGTTGTTGAGGACCTGAAACTGCTGCGCTGGTGGGTCCATCAATAAGTTAGGTAAAGTTCCGGCGCAAGACCGTGGAAGAGATTTATCATTGCAAGCAGCAGTTTCAGGCAGGTGCTTTATGAAGCCAGCTGTCATTTTTCTTCTGTCATTCTTTGGTCTGCCGGCATGTTTCGCGCAGGCTGGCGCCATTCCGCCCTCGGTGACTTCGCCTGCTCCCAATGGGGCCTTGCGGGGGATACCACCGTCAGTAACCTCGCCCACTCCTGACGGCCGTTTGCACGGCATACCCTCTACCATCACTGCTCCGGGGCGAAGATTTCCTAACAGGCGAGTTTTCTTTGGCGACCCGCAGCGCCGCCGCCATGCGATTGCTCCGATACCGCTTTTTTATTCTTCTTATGCATATCCTGTGACGGATCCAGGCGCTTATGATCCACAGCAACCGCCCGCGGAAGATGCGGGCGCCCCCGCTGCCACGGATGATCAGTCCCTGCGTGATGCCTACAATCGCGGCGCACAGGACGCCCTGGCCGCCCAGCAACAGGACCGCTACGGCCAGCACTATCTCGATTCGCGCACGCGCCCTCAGGCTGCTCCCGAACCGCAAAGTCAAACACCTGTACCGCAACAGGCAGCCGCGGCTCCAGCTGAAGATTCCGCTCCCACTGTTTTTATTTTTAAAGACGGACATCGCATCGAGACCAACAGCTACGTGATCATGGGCCAGACGCTGTTTGATCTCTCCAGCAAGCCGCTGAAAAAAATTCAGATGGCGGAGCTTGATCTGGATGCCACCAAAAAAGTGAATGAAGATCTGGGCAATCCGTTGCGCTTCTAAGCGGAACGGCGTTGTGCAGGAGGGAATAGCTGGTCAGCTTCGGGCGGCAAACCGAGACTTCATGGCCACGATCAGCAGGACCAGCGCCAGGGTGCAGGCATTGGCGGCAATGATGGGTGCGGCCCGCAGCACCAGCCCATAGATCAGCCACAGAAAAACTCCAGCGGCGAAAGTCAGCAGCATGGTCCAGGAAAGATCGTCACAGCGCCTGGTTCGCCAGGCCTTATGCACCTGTGGAACAAAAGAGATAGTAGTGAGTGTGGCCGCGGCAAAGCCCAGCATGGTTACATCGCGCATTCAGCCCTTCCGTGTCAGCAGGATTGTTCGCCCTGAACAGTGAAATCTTCTCATGTCTGCTGGCATCATTCAGAGCCGCTTGGGCTCATAAAAACCATGGAGCGCAGGCACTCTTGCCTGCGCTCTTAGCATTCTTCCCGAAATATTCAGGCAGGCCGGAGTGCCTATGCTCCATCGGCCATGTCTCTTGGCTGCGCTTGAAATATTCTCAGGCAATCATGGCGAAGAACTGGTCCACGTCGGCGTCCACGGTAGGCAACTGCATTGCCTCCTGGCGCAGACTGTCAAAGATGATGCTGGTCAGATAGCGCTCGCCGAAGTCAGGAACCACCACCACAATGAGCTTGCCCTTGTTGTCCGGACGGGCCGCCAGCTTCAGCGCCTGCGCCACAGCCGCGCCGCCGGAGATTCCAATGAAGATGCCCTCTTCCTTCACCATGCGTTTGGCCGTTTCCACGGACTCTTCGATCGTGGCCGTCATGACTTCGTCAATCAGGTCGCGGCGCAGGACCTCGGGCACAAAGCCGGTGCCAATGCCCTGGATTTTGTGCGGGCCAGGCTTGCCGCCGGAGAGAATCGGCGAATCGGAGGGCTCCACGGCCACAACGCGGAACGAAGACTTTTTCGGCTTGATGTATTCGGCCACGCCGGTAAGAGTGCCACCGGTGCCCACGCCACTCACGAGAATGTCGACTTTGCCATCGGTGTCATTCCAGATCTCAGGGCCAGTGGTCTCGCGGTGAATTTTCGGATTGGCGGGATTGGCAAACTGTTGCAGGATCACCGCATTGGGAATCTGCTGTTTCAGCTCGTTGGCCTTGGCGATGGCGCCTTTCATGCCCTTGGGACCCGGCGTGAGAACGATCTCCGCGCCAAATGCCAGCAGCACCACGCGGCGCTCGAGCGTCATGGTTTCCGGCATTACCAGAATCAGGCGGTAGCCGCGTGACGCCGCGGCAAAGGCAATGCCGATTCCGGTGTTTCCGCTGGTGGGTTCAATGAGCACGGTTTTTCCGGGAACAACCTGGCCGGACTTTTCCGCTTCCTGCAACATGCTCACGCCAATGCGGTCTTTCACGCTGTGGCATGGGTTAAAGCCCTCAAGCTTGGCGACCACGGTCGCGTGCAGCCCCTGGGTGAGTTTGTTGAGCTGGACCAGCGGCGTACGGCCAATGGTCTGTGTAATGTCCTTATAGATGTTCATCTCTCCACCTTCTCTTTAGATTGTAAAGATTCGAGGCGTCCCGCGAGAGCTTCCACGAAAGTGTATCGGATTCACGCAACCGGGGGAAGGAAGCAGGAAAAAGTTGAAAGCGAAGTCGCTGATTACCTGATCACGGAACTGATTGCCTGGTTGATCTTTTAACCGGAGCCTCTGCCAGATCGAACAAATGCGATTTTTACGGAACCTTACTGGAAGTGCTCTTTTCCGTATGCCGGTCCCGCAGACCCAGCAAATAGAGCAGCGCATCCAGGCCCATGAGGGAAATCGAGTGCTGCGCGTCACGGCGCACCAGCGGTTTGGCGTGAAATGCAATGCCCAGGCCAGCCACGCCCAGCATGGGCAGATCATTGGCGCCGTCGCCGACCGCGACGGTCTGTTCCAGAGAGATGCCCTCCTCGAAAGCAATCTGCTGCAGCAGCTCGGCCTTACGCTTTCCGTTGATAATCTCGCCCACCGGCTCTCCGGTAAGCTGCCCGTCTTTTACGCCCAGTTCGTTGGCATATACATAGTCAAACCCCAGTTCGCTCTGAAGTTTGTGCGCGAAGCAGGTAAAGCCGCCGGAGAGGATGGCAGTTTTGTATCCCAGAGAGTGCAGCGTGCGCATGAGGCGATGCGCGCCGGGTGTAATTGGAAGCCGCGCCGCAATTTCTTCCAGTACCCCAACCGATAAACCGCGCAGCAAACCGAGGCGCTGGCGAAAGCTGGCATTAAAATCCAGCTCTCCGCGCATAGCAGCGGAGGTAATGGCGGCAACCTGCTCGCCCACGCCGGCCATCCGCGCCAGCTGGTCGATGACTTCCATTTGGATCAGGGTAGAATCCATATCGAAGGCAATCAGCCGGCGATTGCGGCGAAAGATGGAATCTTCCTGTACGGCGATATCGAAGTCGGTTTCGTCGGCAGCCGTAAGCAGCTCGCGGCGGAGCGCGTCCGCATCCACGGTATCGCCGGAGATGGTGAACTCGATGCACATGCGCGGCTCCGTCTTCGCCAAAGTCGAGCCGCGCAGCGAGAGCCGGTCCATGATGTCGATGTTCAAATTTCGCCGCGCAAATATACCGGTCACCACGGCCAGCTGAGCTGCCGCAAGCCGAGGCGCCAGCAGAGTAACGATAAACCGCCGTTTGTGCTGCCGCGCTACCCAGTCGCGATACTGCTGTTCTGAAATTCGGCTGATGCGGGCCATAACTCCCAGCCGCTGAGCATGTTTGGTGATGGCCTCTTGAACCGCCTGAATGCTTTTTTCTTCGTCGCCCTGCACATCGGTCGGAATACTCACCATCAGCCCCAGCGCCAGAGCGTCATGGATCACCGCCTGACCAATATCCAGAATCACCGCTCCCGATTCAGCCAGCGCATCGGCAAACGCGCTGGTGAGTCCCGGATGATCTTGTCCGCTGATGGTGATGAGGAGGATTTGGGGCATGGTGGAAGCGGTTTTTATCTTATCGCGAAGAGCCCTTTTACCATTGAGATACACAGATGACGCTGATTAGAATTGCAGATCAGTCTCATCAGTGTGAATCAGTGGTAATTGTCCTGTCTGCGTTTATTTGCCTGCGTAGCTGACTCTCCAAATGGACTTTGAGCCGTCATCGCTTACGAAAAGTGAACCATCGGCCCCCACGGCGACGCCCACGGGCCGTCCCCAGACATTTCCCTCGGGCGTGGTGAAGCCGGTCAGAAAGTCTTCGTACTCACCCGTGGCGCGTTCTTTCTTGAGCGGCACGCGAATCACCTCGTAGCCGGTGCGTTTCTTGCGGTTCCACGATCCGTGCTCGGCGGCGAAGATGTCGCCGCGATACTCGGCGGGAAATTGTTTGCCTTCATAAAACAGCATCTCCAAGGAAGCAAAGTGCGGCTGCAGCAGAACATCGGGAGTGATGACTTTGTTCTTCAACTCCGGATGCTTTCCCTTATGCTTTGGGTCCCAGCTTCCGCCCATGTAGAACCATGGCCATCCGTAAAACCCTCCATCTTCAATGTGCGTGATGTAGTCCGGTGGCAGATCGTCTCCCAGTTCGTCGCGCTCGTTCACCGATCCCCATAGTTGGCCGCTCTCCGGCTGCACGGCGATGCCCACCGCATTGCGAATGCCGTAGGCATAAACGCGTAAGCCGCTGCCATCCGGGTTGTATTCCAAAATATCTGCGCGATGCAGCTCCTGAGGATTGTCGTCCGTGTCGTCGTTGTTGGAACGTGAGCCCACGGAGACGTACATTTTCTTTCCATCGCGGGAGAAAGCTATGTCCCGTGTCCAGTGACCGCCGCCGCGGAGCCGTCCGCCACCGGGAAGCTCAGGCACAATCACCTCCTGCGCGCCACGCGCTTTGAGGTCGCCATTACGGTAAGGAAAGCGCACCACCGAATCGGTGTTGCCCACGTACACCCATTGCGGATCAGGCCCGGGAGGATAAAATGCGATCCCGAACGGTTGTTTCAGGTCGGTGGCAAAGACTTCAATCTGCTGTGCTTTGCCTTCTTTGCTCACTCCGTGAAATACCTTGATCTCGCCCCTATGGCTTTCTGCCAGAAACAAATCACCGTTGGGCGCCGTGCGGATCAATCGCGGATAATCGAGCTCGGAAGCGTATAGCTCAACTTTGAATCCCGGCAGAGTCTGTGGCCAGGCATGGGCGGGGCGGGAAACCAGATCAGGCCCGTTATCCACCGATTTGCTGGCAAAAGGCGGCGGCAGGTCCGCGAGGGTTATTTTGCGAAACGTGCCAGGCTTTTCCTGAGTGTAATCAGCAAAGGCCTCTTTGCCGGTGGTGGTCTGGTGTTTGGCCGAATCAGCGCCGGTCGATTGGGCCGTAAGCAAAGCTGGCAGAAGCAGAAGTAAAAGTGCGACGCGTCGACGCATAAAGAGAGTGGATGAAGTGTAATGTACGCGGGATGCAAAAATATATTCCTGCACCAAGAAAGTGCTTTATAAACCTATGATCGGATGAGGATACGCCATCTTCCTCGCAGCAGCATTCGGTCAGGCGGTTTTAGGTTTGGCTTTGACGGTTCTGCCTTTGCCACCAACTCTCTGCTACTTGAAATAACTCGGGCTTGCCGATTTCGCTGGCGAACTCATCCAGCCAGTCATAGAAAAGCGCAAACGCACCGGTGTTTGTGTGGCCGCAATCGCCGCCAGTGCCGTAATAAGAGATGATTGCGTACCAAGGTCTGGGCAGATAGGCTTTATTTTTCTTTTCCTGTACCCACAGCTTGAAATCTGAAAAAATATGGCGATCCTCTCCAAGAGTCAATCCCAGATCCTTGTAGGCTCGCTCATCGCCCATGAGGTACAAGCAGCATCTGCGAAAGCTGATTATCCCTACATACATCGCTGGGCGTTCACGGATGCTCTGTAGCAACTCAATCAAATTGCTGCATTTGACTGACAGCGCGGGGTTCGGTGCTTCCGACTGCGCTGGATACAGTTTTAAGAATTCATCGCGAAGAGAAAAATAGTTATGAAAGGCTTCATAATCATTTGCAGAAAACGAACGGACAATTGAAATGACGTGAAAATGGGATGGTCCGACACCAAAGCGTTCTCTGATCCAGGCATCAAATTGGCGCCAATTGCCACCCAAATCATCTTCGACCGAATGGCCCTGCTGCCGGCATCTATGCCGGTATCCTGATTCGAAAAGTTCCAGAGCTGTTAACGACACCTCCGGCAGATAATTGAGCGGCGTCTGCCGGATCGCATTCAAAATATTCAATGCCCACCTCAGCGCATGAGCTTTTTTACTGCAGCGGCAATCCGTTCTCTTCCACTTCCTTCTCCTGCAGCACCACGGCGGACGCTACGCGGTCGCCTTCTTCCAAATTCAGCAGGCGGACGCCCTGTGTGGAGCGGCCAGCTTCGCGGATGGTCTTGGTATCGATGCGGATGATCTTGCCGAACTGGCTGATCAGCATGATTTCCGACGCTTCGTCCACCAGCATGATGGCGGAAACTTTGCCGTTGCGGGTGGTGGTCTTTACGTTGATCACGCCTTTGCCGCCTCGGGATTGCAGGCGGTATTCTTCCACCGGCGTGCGCTTGCCGTAGCCCTGTTCGGTGACCGACAAAATCAGGCTGGGGACATTTTCTTCGACTGCGTCCTTGCCTTTGCCGTTGGTCTTCTTTTTGCCGTCTTTGGGTGTTACGGCCATGCCCACCACGTAATCGTCTTTATCCATGTCCATGCCGCGGACGCCATATGCCGGGCGGCCCATGGCGCGGACGTCTTCTTCGTTGAAGCGAATGGCCATGCCTTCATGCGAGGCGAGGAAGACCACCTGATTGCCATCGGTCAGGCGTGCGGCGACCAGTTCGTCGTCTTTCTCGATGCCAATGGCGATAATGCCGCGCGCCATCACGTTGGAGAAATCTTTCACTGGAGTTTTCTTCACCGTGCCGTTACGCGTGGCAAAGAAGACGAAGTTGTTTTCATCTTCGAGGTTGCGCACTTCGAGCAGCGTTCTTACGGTTTCGCCCGGCTGCAGCGCCACCAGATTGCCAATGTGTTTGCCCTTGCCCGCGGCGCCCACATCGGGAATCTCATATACCTTGAGCCAGTACACGCGGCCGGTGTTGGTGAATATCAGCAGATACGAATGCGTGGAGGCGCTGAAGAGGTATTCGACGAAATCCTCTTCGCGGGTCTTCATGCCGGTGCGTCCGGTACCGCCGCGCCGCTGCTGGCGATAGGTGGAGATGGGCGTGCGCTTGAGATATCCGCTGTGCGAGACAGTCACGGCCACCTGCTCGTCGGCGATGAGGTCTTCGAGCGTGATCTCGGTGGATTCGTCGGTGATCTGCGTACGCCGTTTGTCGCCGAACTGCTCTTTGACTTCTTCCAGCTCTTTTACGATTACGCCGCGCAGTTTCTTGTCGGATGCAAGAATGGCTTCGTACTCGGCGATCTTTCCGCGAATCTCGTCGAGTTCTTTGAGAATTTCGTCGGTCGAGAGGCGGGTAAGGCGATAAAGTTGCAGTTCGAGGATGGCGTCGGCCTGTTTGGCGGAGAGCCGGCCTTCGGCCCCGCCAATCCGCTTCTGCATGTCTTTGTCGACAATTTTAAAGGGCGCCGCAAGCAGGGCTTCTTTGGCTTCCGCGCGTGAGCCGGAGGCACGGATCAGCTTGATGACCATGTCCAGATTGTCGAGCGCCATCTTGTAGCCTTCCAAAATGTGCTCGCGCTCGCGGGCTTTCATCAACAGATATGAGGTGCGGCGGCGGACAACGTCCACGCGATGATCGATGAAATGCTGGATGGCCTGGACTAGGCCCATCTCTTTGGGCATGCCATTGACCACGGCCAGGAAAATCATGTTGAAGGTTTCCTGCATCTGCGTGTGCTTGTACAGCTTGTTGAGGATGATCTGCTCTTCCGCGCCGCGCTTTACCTCGATCACAATCCGCATGCCATCGCGGCCCGATTCGTCGCGGACATCGCTGATGTCGTCAATGATCTTGTCATTCACCAGTTGCGCGATGCGCTTCACCAGCACGGCCTTGTTCACCTGGTAAGGAATCTCGGTAACAATGATGGACTTGCGGCCCTGGGGCAGGTCTTCCACGGCGGCTTTGGCGCGCATCACGAAGCGGCCACGGCCATTTTCATAGGCGCTGGCGATTCCGCTGCGGCCATAGATGTATGCGCCGGTGGGGAAGTCCGGACCTTTTACGATTTTGAGAATCTCCGGGAGCTTGGTCGTGGGATTGTTCACCAGCAGGATGGTGGCGTCCACGATCTCGGTGAGATTGTGCGGCGGAATCTTGGTGGCCATGCCCACGGCGATGCCTTCCGATCCGTTGACCAGAAGATTGGGAATGCGGGCAGGCAGGACCGTCGGTTCCAGCGTGGATTCGTCATAGTTGGGGACGAAGTCCACCGTGTCTTTATCAATATCTTCCATCAGCGCGCCGGCAATGCGCTCCAGGCGGCACTCGGTATAACGCATGGCCGCGGGCGGGTCGGCGTCCACGGAGCCGAAGTTGCCCTGGCCATCCACCAGCGGATAGCGCAGAGAAAAATCCTGCGCCAAACGCACCAGCGTGTCGTAAATCGGAGCATCGCCATGCGGATGAAACAGACCCATGGCCTGGCCCACCACCTTGGCGCACTTGGTGTACTTTTTGTTGTGCTGCAGGCCCATGTCCTGCATGGTGTAGAGCACGCGGCGGTGCACCGGCTTGAAGCCATCCCGCACGTCTGGCAGCGCACGCCCGATAATGACCGACATCGAGTAGTCGAGATACGACCGGCGCATCTCATCTTCAATGTTGATGGGCTGTATGTTGCCGCCGCCGGGGGCGGGAGGAAGTCCTCCGCTGTCGCCGCCTGGCGTTAGTGGGAGCTGGGGATTCTTGTCATCTGCCATGTTTTTTTCCGTTCCTTCGCGCTGTGATCTGCGGGCCGAAAAGAGGCGCACCCAGCGCACTCAGGAGTCTGCCTGAAGGCGCCCTGAAATTGCCTAAATAACTGTATTTACAAGGGTTACGCACTGCAAGATTACAGGCAATTATAGCACAATCGGCTTACATCAGGGTGGCGGTCCGTGCTGAACCCGTCCTGGCTTATGAAGTAAAGAGGACGTATTTTCGGCATCCACTTGTTTCCTAAGCAACTGCATTTTCCACTAAACTGATTTGTGAGCACGTCGGACGTCATACTTCTTTTTTCCGCTGCCCTGGCGGGCGGCGCCGTGAACTCCGTGGCCGGTGGCGGAGGCTTCATCGTGTTTCCCACCCTGCTGCTTACCGGGATGCCTCCCATCAACGCCAATGCCACCAACACCGTCGCTCTTTGGCCAGGCACTGTTGCTTCAACCGGCGCCTATCGCAAGGCGCTGAGCGCGGACCTTCTGCGGCGCATGATTCCGCTGATCGCCATCACCTTTGCCGGCAGTCTGGTGGGATCGTATTTGCTGCTCAAGACTCCGCAGAGCACTTTTCTGAAGATGGTCCCGTGGCTGCTGCTGGGCGCCACGCTGCTGTTCAGCTTTGGCGGCAAGGTCACGGCGTGGATCAGCCAGCGCCACGCTGCCCATGGGCCTTCCCCATGGGCGGTGACGGGAGTCACGCTGGTGCAGGCCTGCGCCGCGGTTTATATCGGCTACTTTGGCGCGGGCGTGGGCATTGTGATGCTGGCCCTGCTTTCCATGATGGGCATGCAGAACATTCACAGCATGAACGGCCTCAAAACCCTGCTGGCCACCTGTGGAAACGCCGTGGCGGTGGTGGTGTTCATCATCGCCCACGCCGTCTACTGGCCACAGGCGCTGCTCATGGTGGTGGGCGCGGCCATTGGAGGCTACGGCGGGGCTTACTATGCGCAAAAGCTGAATCCCAAGATCGTGCGCGCCATCGTGATTTTTGTCGGCAGCAGTATGACTGTTTATTTTTTCTGGAAGAACAGAGGCATGTGAGAAATGCTCATCTGCAATCAGAATTTGACCTGTCACCGGCTATCACGCTAAAATTGCAAGGTTTGCCGGTACTTTCGGTCCCTGCCTTGTGAGAGCAAACCGTAGCGTTCTGCAAATCATAAAGTCCACATAAGCTCCTTTCCTGCCTGCGGGCTGGAAATGGACCATCGGAGAAAATATGTACGCGGTGATTCGCGCCGGGGGTAAGCAGTATCGTGTCGCTCCGGGAGACATTGTAAAAGTTGAAAAGCTGCCCGCCATGAGTGGTGACAGCGTGAAGTTTGACGTGGTGGCCGTCTCCGGCGACGAGGGCTCCATTGCCCCCGCCAAGGACGCGGTGGTAAACGCCCAGATCGTTGAATCCGGGCGCGCCGATAAAATTCTGGTCTTCCACTACAAGCGCAAAAAGCAGTACAAGAAGATGTATGGGCATCGCCAGCCCTTTACGGCCGTGAGAATCACGGAGATTGCCTTCAACGGCCAGCGCTTTACCGCGCCGGAACTGCCTGCGAAAAAGGTGAAGAAAGCCGCTCCAGCCGCGGCAGAGGCAGCCGAAGCATCAGCCTCCGGCACAGCCGCGAAAAAGAGCGCTGCCCCCAAAAAGAGCGCGGCGAAGAAATCGGTCGCCAAAAAGCCGGCTGAGAAAAAGGCCGAGACGAAGGGCAAAAAGAAGTAGGCGGCCCGAGCGCCGCTAAGATTTTGAGTTAAAAAGGATTTGCTATGGCACATAAAAAAGGATTAGGCAGCTCAAGAAACGGCCGTGACTCCAATGCGCAGCGACTCGGCGTAAAGGCATTTGGCGGACAGCTTGTGCACGGCGGCACCATCATTGTGCGGCAGCGTGGCACACCGATTAAACCCGGCGCCAACGTTGGCCGGGGCAAGGATGATACTCTCTTCGCCAAGGTCACCGGCGTGATCAAGTTCGTGGACAAAGGCAATTCCGGCCGCTTCGTCGTCATCGAACCGGCAGTCGAAGCCGCCAAAGCTTAGTTTTATCCATTTGTACAGCCCCGTCCCTGGTGACGGGGTTTTGTATTTTTGGCGAATGCTCTGGATTGGAACTGGGCCTTACCCGGAACGTAGAATTGCTGCATGAAGCCCCCGGCAGCGACTGATATTTCGATTGTCCCCATGTCGGTTGACGACTGGAGCGCGGTGCGCGCCATTTATCTTGAGGGCATCGCCACCGGTAACGCCACCTTTGAAAAATCGGCTCCTGAATGGCCAAAATGGGACTCAGGTCATCTTGAAAAATGCAGGCTGGTGGCCCGCTCGGGAAATGACGTTTTGGGCTGGGCGGCTTTGAGTCCGGTTTCCTCGCGCTGCGTGTACGCCGGCGTGGCTGAGGTCAGCGTGTATGTCGCGGAGCGTGCTCGCGGCCACGGGATCGGGCAAAGACTTCTGGAAGCGCTGGCCGAGGCTTCCGAGCGCGAAGGAATATGGACTCTGCAGGCGGGAATCTTTCCTGAAAATGCGCACAGCATCGCAATCCATAAGAACTGCGGGTTTCGCGTTCTCGGTACGCGGGAGAAGATTGGCTGCATGGACAGCCGCTGGCGGGATGTAGTGTTGATGGAGCGCAGAAGCAGGATTGCAGGTGTTTGATCGTCCAGGTACGAAGCGCAGGCAGCAAGGCGAAAGTTCAGGTGTTTGTGCCATGCCCCGCATGATCGCGGGGCGTTGTTTTTGGCGGGGCTTGAATGGGACGATACAATCATTGAACGACTCATGTTTATAGATGAAGCCATAATTCGCATTAAAGCTGGTGACGGCGGCAACGGCTGCATGGCCTTTCGCCGGGAAAAATTTGTTCCCCGAGGCGGTCCCTCCGGCGGCGATGGCGGCCGGGGCGGCGACATTGTGATGGAATCGAGCGAGCGCCACAACACACTGGTCCATTTCCGCTTTAATCCGGAACACAATGGAGAGCGTGGACGCCACGGCGAAGGTTCCAATTGCACCGGGCGCGATGGCGAGAGCGTGATTCTGAAAGTTCCCGTGGGCACCATCGTCTATGACCAGACGACCGGCGAAAAAGTTTACGACTTTGCCAATCCCGACGAACGCATGATCGTGGCCCACGGCGGACGCGGTGGACGTGGCAATCAGCACTTTGCCACCAGCACGCATCAGGCGCCGCGCGAGCATGAACTGGGCAAGCCGGGTGAAGAGCGGGTACTGCGCCTGGAATTGAAGCTGCTGGCTGATGTGGCTTTGGTGGGATATCCCAATGTGGGCAAATCGACTCTGATCTCGCGCATCTCGGCGGCGCGGCCCAAAATTGCCGATTATCCCTTTACTACTCTGCAGCCCAATCTTGGCGTGGTCACCATCGGCGAAGCGCCGCATGAAGAGAGCTTTGTGGTGGCCGATATTCCGGGGCTGATCGAAGGCGCGCACATCGGCACCGGCCTGGGCATACAGTTTCTTCGCCACATCGAGCGGACGCGTGTGCTGGCGCACCTGATTGATGTTTCCGATTCGAGTGGACGGCCTGATCCGGTGAAGGACTTTAACGTGATCATGGGCGAGCTCAAGAGCTTTGGCGCGGAGCTCGAAAAGAAGCCGATGATTGCCATTGCTTCCAAACTCGACTCCGTGAACCCGGACAAGCTGGCGAAGCTGCGCAAGCACTGCAAAAAGCTCAAACTCGAACTCTACGAGATTTCCGCCGTAACCGGCGAAGGCGTGCAGAAGCTTAAGTACGCGCTGGGTAAACGGGTGGCGGAGATTCGCGCTGGGACTTACGTGCCGAGCCGTCCGGCGGCGCGCAAGAAATCATCGGTACGTGCGAAAAAGGTAAAGACCGCGACGCGCAGAATTCCCAAACGCGCCGGCTTCAAAAAGAGGAAGAGCGGATAATCAGGCATGAGGATTGCTCTTTTTGGCGGAACCTTCGATCCGGTGCATCTGGGGCATCTGGCGATTGCCGGTGCGGCAGCCGACAAGTTTCATCTCGACCAGGTCCACTTTGTTCCCGCCCAGCTTCCTCCGCACAAGACCGGCAAAGCCATCACCGATTTTCAGCATCGCTTCGCCATGCTGGCTCTGGCCACGGCGGACGATCCGCGCTTTATCCCGTCATTGCTTGAGGCCGGTCAGGATGCGCCGAACTATTCCATTCAGACGGTGCGGCGGTTGAAGAGCCAGCTGCGCAAATCGGACAAGCTGTATTTTTTGATCGGCATGGATGCCTTTCGCGACATCGCTATCTGGCGGCAGCCGGTGGAGCTGCTTGCGGAGTGCGACTTTATCGTGGCCAGCCGTCCTGGGCATTCTTTGGCCGAGGCCGGTGCCGCCCTGCCCGAAGAGCTGCGCTCGGCGGAAGCGGCGCTCAGAGATCGCGAGAGCATCAGCCTGCCGAATTCGACTATCCATTTGCTGGCCGATGTGAGCAGGAAAATCTCTTCCACGCAGATTCGCGCGGCGGCCCACAAATCGGCCAAACAACTTGCGCGTTATGTTCCGCGCCTGGTGGCCGAATATATAAAAAAAGAGCGGCTGTACATTGAAAAAAGCAATACATTGCATAGAGCGCCCCGAGAGGCCCTTGCTTCGGCAAAAGTGGTATCTTTTCGCGGTGCGCGCATTCAGGAGCGGTGACAACGAATGATCCAAAATACCAGGCAGCAGGTGGCACAGGCAGTCCGCGCGGTTGAGAGCAAAAAGGGCGAGGATGTGTCCATTCTTGAGATGGACAAGAACGCAGGGGCCTTCACCGACTATTTTGTGGTGTGTACCGGCACGAATCCCCGGCAAATCCAGGCCATTGCCGACGAGATCGAGCACAGCCTCGAGCAGGATGGCTCACGCCCCACCAGCCGAGAAGGCTACGGCCAGGCAGAGTGGGTTCTGCTGGACTACGTGGATTTTGTGGTGCATATTTTTTCCGAGAAGGCGCGCAAGTTTTACGATCTGGAGCGGCTGTGGAAGTCGGCTAAGCGGGTGTCGCTCGCGGACCTCGCGAAGAAGCCGGTGATCGAGAAGAAAGCGCCTGCGAAGAAAGCTGTGAAGACTGCGGCCAAATCCGCAGGCAAAAAGGCAGCAGGCAAAAGCGCATCAGCCAGGAAAAAGAAAAGTCCAGCAGCGCGTGGGGCCAAAGGCAAAACCAGCCGGGCAGCGGCCAGGTCTGGAGGCGCTGGCCGTAGCGGAGCATCCACCCGTGGCGCGGGCAAAAAACGCTCCGGCACGAAAACTACCAGCAGAAAAAGGAAGTAGTCCTGAGCGAGCGATCAGCAGAAGCCACGGCCGTTCTGGCGCAATACATTGCCGCCGATCCGGCGACACTCCGGCTTCTGGAGCAGGCACAAAAACTCGCCGATGCCGGCAGCACACTGCTGATTCGCGGCGAGAGCGGCACGGGCAAAGACCTGCTGGCTCTGGTCATCCATTATCTGGGCCGCAACGCGGACGAGCCATTCATCAACATTGACTGTGCCAGCCTGCCGCACGAGCTGATTGAGTCCGAACTTTTCGGCTACGAAAAGGGCGCATTCACCGGCGCGGTGGAGATGAAGCGCGGACGGGTGGAGATGGCGGGCGAGGGCACGCTGGTGCTCAACGAAATCGCCGCGCTTTCCCCGCCGATGCAGGCCAAGCTGCTGCGGGTGATCGAAGAGCGCAGCTTTGATCGTCTGGGAGGATCGCGGTCTATACCTTTAAAAGCCCGGCTGATCTCCATCACCAACGTGGATCTGGAGCAGGCGGTGGAGCAGAAGGCCTTTCGCCAGGATCTTTACTATCGCTTAAATGTGGTGCCCTTGCTGCTTGCGCCCTTGCGCGAGCGGCGCAAGGATATCCTGCCGCTGGCCGAGCATTTTCTGGCGCAACTCTCGGCGCTTCATCATCGCGACAAAAAGCTCTTGGCGGAAAGAGCCGGCGAGGCGCTCGAAAAGTATGACTTTCCGGGAAACGTACGCGAGCTGCGCAATCTGATGGAGCGAGCGGTGGTGCAGGGGACAGGTCCGCGCCTGGAACTCGAAGAGCTTCCGCCGCATGTTCGCGGTGGCGGCGCGCGCCGGGCCACGCTGGAAGAGCGGGAGCGGGACTACATTGCCGAGATTCTCGACTACACGCGGGGCAAGAAATCGAAGGCGGCGGAGATTCTGGGCATCACCCGCAAGACGCTGCTGGAAAAGCGCAAACGCTACAACCTGGACTGACTCTGGATTTACAATCGCTGAACAGTGAAATTACAAATTGCCTGGATTGGAAAATCGAAGCAAGGCGCGATTCGCACGCTGACGGAGGAGTATCTGCAGCGCATTTCGCGCTACGTCCCCTCGGAATCGCATGAGATGGCCAGCGAATCCGCGCTGATGGAATTGACCGGCAAAACCGCTACGCGTACCGCGCCTGTCGTGATCCTGCTCGATGCCCGCGGACGGCAGTTCACCTCGGAAGAGTTCGCCGAGCTGCTGCGCGACCAGCAGGACCGAGGCACGCAAAATCTCTTCTTCGCGGTCGGCCCGGCGGACGGATTCAGCGACCAGGCCCGGCACTCGGCCGACCTGATCCTGTCGTTCGGCAAAATGACCCTCGCCCACGAGCTGGCGCGAATCGTGCTGCTGGAGCAAATCTACCGGGCGTTTACCATCTTAAAAGGCCATCCGTATCACACGGGACACTGACAAATAGTTAAGCGCGCTTGAAAGCTTGTGGGCTTTGGCGGTGCGCGATGCCTTTAATCCCTGTCATCCTGAGCGAAGCGCCGCAAAGCGCTTTCATCATGAAGCAGATGGGCGCGTAGTCGAAGGATCCCGAAGGTGTTCGCAGCGCCATGCTGTATCAAGGCGTTTTCACGACGCCGTGCGCGCAACACCCGTACGAGGGAGAGAGCATCGAGAGAACTCCCTGAATCAGCATGGGCGTGTCAGCATACTCGGGATCTTTCGACTTCGCCGACGTACCGCGTTGCGGTACGCCGGCTCCGCTCAAGATGACAGCTGCGGGCGGCATCGCTTTGGCGTTGCGTCTTTACTGTGTGCGGTATGAATCAGCCGAGAACGGTCGCCAGGGGAATGGTGAAGCCGGGAAGAAGATTTTCCTCGGTAAGCGATTCAGCCTCGCGCAGAACGCGAGGCTGTTGATTCTTCTGGAAGATGTGGGCTTCGCGCACGTTGGGGTAGATAACCCAGACGGTGAAAGCGCCAGCCTGCAAATACTGTTCAACTTTCTTTAGCAGATCGGCGGCGCGGTCGGTGGGCGAGACCACTTCGATCACCAGCGCCGGTGGAACGGTGAGAGGCCGGTCGGGGTCAACCTGCTGAATGTATTCCGCAGTTACAAAGGCGGCATCGGGAATACGCACGGTGTCCGGCGATAACTGAAAGTCGGTTTCGATTACGATTTCGCCCAGCCGGTTGGCCTCCACGAATTGGCGAAGACTGAAAGCGATTTTGTCGCGAACGCGATTGTGGCGGAGCCGCCCTGGCGTTCGCTGAATTAGCTCTCCCTGAGTAAGTTCAAGGCAAACGCCTTCGTGTCGCGGAAGTTTTTCAAACTCTTCCACAGTGAAATGAGTCATGGCAGAGCGCACGGCATACTCCTGCCATGAGTGTAGCTAAAATTCTGGCCCGCAATGAGTTGCGTTGCGCGATGCCGTTAATGTCTTGTCATCCTGAGCGAAGCGTCGCAAAACCGTTTGCGCCGAGAAGCAGATGGGCGCGGAGTCGAAGGATCCCAAAAGTGTTCGCAGCGCCATGCTGCATCAAGGCGTTTTCACGACGCCGTGCGCGCAACACCGGTACCAGGGACAGGGCATCGAGAGAACTCCCTGAATCAGCATGGACGTGTCAGCATCCTCGGGATCTTTCGACTCCGCCGCCGTCCCGCGTTGCGGTACGCCGGCTCCGCTCAAGATGACAGCTGCGGGCGTCGTCGCTTTGGCGTTGTCTGGTTTTGCCGTGTATGGCGTTACGCTACAGCCCTCGCAGCAAGCGGGCCATTGTCGTATCGAAACACCTGGCGATGGTTTGCAGGGTAACAATGGTGATGGCGCGCTTCCCGGTTTCCATTTCCGAGATGTGTCCGCGGTCGAGGTTGGTATGGGCTTCCACGTCCGCTTGAGTCCAATTCCGTTTTTTACGCAATTTGCGGATTCTCGCGCCTAATTCTCTGGTGAGTGGGGTCGGTTGACGGCTGCTGGACATCCCTTGATCATCGGCATATTATTTTCCGTTCGTGTGGGAAAGTTCCCACATAAAATAATAACGAAAGAAATGCTATGAGAAACGAGAATCAGCAGTCCTCAAAACACAGGCTTGTGGCGCGTTTGATGTGGGTTGTGCTCCTGGTCGCACTGTACGTGGCTGCTCTGTTTCTTTTGTGGCCCATATGGCCAAAGGACAGGGATGGGATTTACTTCGGCCACGATGGCTTGCCTGCGCCATGTCCTGACGGAAAGGGATATTGGCCAAGAGATTGCCCACCCTCGCATCTGAGGTGGCATTGACGATATCTAAACGTACTGAATTCCCGTGTTTGGTATTCGCATAGATGGTGAAGGCATTTCCTGCAATTTGACGGTTCTAAAATATTTGTGTGCTTTTTGTTTTAGATGTTTGTTAGAATCTGATAGACCGGATTGCCGGCATGGAGGTGTTTTGTGACTAAGCTTTTAACCAAGCTTATTTCCCACCTAGTGCGACAATCCTGTTTAGCTAGGTAGTGCAGGTAATCCACAGGATTAAGCAGTATCGGGCTTGACGGCGTGAAGGCTCAGGATTATCTCTCTAGGTCGTGCACGACCTTGTGTCAGACGCTTGATTTTTGATTCTGCTGAATGACGTTTGCGGATTCGTCATCCGCAACTGAGAAGCTCTTAAAAGACGCAAACGGAATTCGTCGCCCGTAATAAGAGTTGTTTTCAGAATTGACGCTGCGGGAACCGTCGGCCCGTGACAGAATTTTAGGTAAGGCTACAAGCTGACCTCCTAGCAATCGCCGTCGTCGGTGAAGTGCCCGCAGCCTCCAGATTGCAACTGGGGGGAGGGTGCGAAGCCCGCCGTTAAAGGAAAACGAGCAGTGTTTAGTTTTCCTGAATTTGGACAAGTACTGAAGGGGCCGGGGAGCAGTGCTCTCTGGCCCTTTAAAACGTAGCAATCTACTTTACATTCTGTAAAAGCCATCTCTTGGATTATTGCATCTGCGCAAATAGGAGGAATAAAACATGGTGTCTCCTACGTACCGCTTTATATCTGGCAATGGAGATGACAATCACGCCTCAGCACTAACACAAGCAGCTAAAGATGGATGGACTGTCGTTAAAATGATTTTTGACCCTGACGGCGTTGGCAATAATCAGCGAGTGATTGTTCTGCTTGAGAAGCGATAGTTTTTAGAGCGGCCATAGCAAGTTCAAGAGCTACCCAGTGCCTAATTCGTGTTGACTCTTCGCAATTTCTTTGCTATCATCTTTTCTGTTTCGCCGCACTCCGGTCTTCCCGGTTGCGGCGTTTCGTGTTTTTAGGGGGTATCGCTTGTGATATCCCTTGCGATGTTTGGGGCTAACCCCTTTAAACCTTGTGATGGGGATCGACCAGGAGGGGGGTACAAAGTGATCCCGGGGCGGCCCCAGTCAGCGCAAGTCCTGCCGCCAGGATTTAGAATCGTAGCTGCTTATTTATGACTGACGTACATCGTGGACTCATAATCGTGAATACCGGCCCAGGCAAGGGCAAAACCACGGCGGCCATGGGCACGGGGCTGCGGGCCGTGGGCAACGGGCTGAAAGTGCTGATGCTGCAGTTTTTGAAAGGCTCGTGGCATTACGGCGAGCTGGATGCCGTGCAGGCCTTCAACGGCAACTTTGTGATGAAGCAGATGGGGCGCGGCTTTGTGAAAGTTGGCGGCGCGGAGACCGATCCGGAAGATATCCGCATGGCCGAGGAGGCGTGGGACGAGGCGCGCGAGGCCATTATGTCCGGCAAGTGGGACATGGTGATTCTGGATGAGATCAATTACACCATCAGCTATGGCATGCTGGACCCGGCCAAAGTGGCGGAGACGCTGCGGCAGAAGCCGGAGCAGGTGCATGTAATCTTGACGGGCCGGAACGCACATCCGACAATCATTGAACTGGCCGATACGGTCACCGAGATGAAGCAGGTGAAGCACGCCTATGAAAAAGGCGTGCTGGCGCAGCGGGGAATTGAGTATTAAGAAGGCGGCACACTTTGGCATGGTTTAAACGAGAAGCGAGCGAACTGCAGGCGTCCGATGAGAAGAAGATCCGCACGGAAGGGCTGTGGGTGAAGTGCGATGGCTGCCGGCAGATTATCTGGAAGAAAGACCTCGATGATAATCACAGCGTTTGCCCCAAATGCGAATATCACTTCCGCATTGACGCGCCCAGCCGCCTGAGCCTGCTGCTGGATGAAGGCTCCATCGAGCTGCACGACGAGAGCCTGGCTTCGAACGATCCGCTGAACTTTACCGATACGCGGCCTTATAAGGCGCGTCTCGAGAAGAGCCGCAGCCAGACCCGGCTGCAGGATGCGATCATCAATGCCACGGGAACGATGAACGGGCGCCCGGTGATTGTGAGCGCCATGGAGTATTCGTTCATTGGCGGCAGCATGGGCGCGGTGGTGGGCGAGGCCATTACCCGGGCCATTGAACGCGCCTGCCAGCAGCGCAAGCCGGTGATTGTGGTTTCGGCTTCGGGCGGCGCGCGCATGATGGAGGGAGTGGTGAGCCTGATGCAGATGGCGAAGATTTCCGCCGCGCTGGCCCGGCTGGACGATGCCAAGCTGCCTTACATCTCAATATTGACCGACCCGACAACGGGCGGCGTGACTGCTTCTTACGCCATGCTGGGCGACCTGAACATCGCCGAGCCGGGAGCGCTGATCGGCTTTGCCGGGCCGCGTGTGATCGAGCAGACCATCCGCCAGAAACTTCCGGAAGGCTTCCAGACCAGCGAGTTTCTGCTGCAGCATGGAATGCTGGATGCCGTGGTGCATCGCAAGGAAATGAAGAATTACATCTCCCGCGCGCTGAACTTCATGTCACCCAAAGCCGCCTGAGTAGAGCGGGGAAATCTCGTGCCTGTTTCCTATGAATTCGCAGTTGCCCGGCTCATGACCCTGGGGCATGAGTTGGCGTCGCAGCGCAAGTTCGATCTGGCCCACATGCGGCGGCTGGCGGAAGCGCTGTGCCATCCGCAGCGCCGCCTGCCCTGCGTACTGATTGCCGGGACCAACGGCAAGGGCTCCACGGCGGCCACGCTGGCCAGCATTGTGCAGGCTGCGGGTTTTCGCACCGGGCTCTACACTTCGCCGCATCTCGTGCGGGTGAATGAACGGATACAGATCAACCGCGAGCCGATCAGCGATTACGAATTTGCCGAGATGTATGAACGCGTGGAGAGCGCGGCTGAGGCGCTGGTGGCGCAGGGCAAGGTGCCGTGGCATCCGAGTTTTTTTGAGATGATCACGGCGATGATGTTCGAATACTTTGCCAGCGCGGGCGTGGAGTTTGCCGTGCTGGAAGTGGGTATGGGCGGCAGGCTCGATGCCACGAATATTGCCGATCCCTGCGTCTCGGTGATTACCGATATTGATTTTGACCACCAGAAATTTCTGGGTGATACTCTGCCGGAGATTGCGCGGGAAAAGGCGGGAATCATGCGGCCGGGCGGCGTGGTGGTGCTGCTGCCGCAACATCCTCAGGTGAATGATGCTTTGGGCCATGCGGTGCTTGAATGCAATGCAAAGCCGGTGAGCGCGGTGAAATATATGCCTTCGGTCACGCCCGCAGCCGGGCTGGGGCCGGAGAACCACTTTCCGCTCGAGTTTATGGGAAGCACGCTGGACGTGGATTTCCCTTTGCAGGGCCGCCATCAGTTGCGAAATCTGGCGCTGGCCATTACCGCCGCCGAGCAGCTCAATGATTTTGGCTTCCGCATATCACCGCAGCATGTCGCGGATGGTATTCGCGCCACGCGCTGGCCGGGACGGTTCGAGGTGCTGCCGGCAGAGAATGGACGTCCGGAGATTGTGCTGGATGTGGCGCACAATCCGGCGGGCGCGTGGGCGCTCCGCTCGCTGCTTTCCAGCCGGTATGAAGACCGTCCGCTGACTTTTGTTTTTGGCGCCATGCGGGACAAGGCCATACAGGAGATTGCCGACATACTTTTTCCCCTGGCCGAGTGTGTGGTGGCGACACATGCGGACAATCCGCGAGCCGCATCACCCGAGGAAATTGCCGAGATGGCCGAGCGCACGCATACGACAGTGATTCAGGAACCCGAGACCGAAGCGGCGCTGCGGCGTGCTTTTGCGCTGGCCGGAGAGAAGGGAACCGTGGTGATCACTGGCTCGATTTATTTGGTGGGTGAGGCACTGGCGCGGCTGTGCCCTGCGCAAAAGCAGGATGAAGTCCGGCATAATATTTTGACGTGAGCGAAACGCAAATCCAACCCAGTGCATTAGCGCGAAAGCATGGCGGCCTGCCCGTGTGGCTTTCGCGCCTGAGGTCTTATTTTTTCTGGGACCCGCTGGTGTGGATTTACACCATTGTTCTGGGCACGCTGTCGTTGCTGTCGTCATTCTTCGATCAAGAGGGCAGGATTCAGCACGGCTTTGCGCGGTTCTGGGCGCGAACCATTCTGGGCACCATCGGCGCACGCGTCGCGGTGGAAGGTCTTGAGGCAACGCTGAGCGGCCCGGCGCGGGTGTACGTGGTGAATCATCTTTCCGCGCTGGACATTCCTGTGCTGTACGGGCATTTGCCGTTTCAATTTCGCATTTTGGCCAAGCGAGAGTTGTTTCGCTATCCATTTATGGGATGGCATTTGAGCCGCTCCGGGCAGATTCCGGTGGACCTCGAAGATGCCAAACGATCGCTGCGCAGCCTGAACCGAGCGGTGGCCACGATTAAGAGCGGCATGTCCCTGGTGGTTTTTCCCGAGGGCGGGCGCTCGCCCAACGGAGAGCTGCAGCCGTTTATGGCGGGAGCTTTTTATGCCGCAGTGAGGGCGCAGGCGGAAATTGTACCCATGGCTCTGGTGGGAACCTATGAGACGCTGCCCATGAATACCTGGCATATCAAGCCGCATCCGATTCACCTGCTGGCGGGCAAGCCGATACCGACGCAGGGGAGATCTGTGCGCGAGATGGAGCAGTTGGTGCACGAGGCGCGAAATACTATTGCGCACCTGTATCGCTCGGTGCGAGCGCAGGATCATATGCACGAGACAGTGAATGAAACAGTGAACGAGTAACTAAGGATGGCGGAAAACGTGCGGCTAAAAATTGCCATTC
>Ga0070730_10000823_pt1 | contig 32900 bp, 27 predicted proteins | sample Coa_R1_3_FD_66447 | JGI IMG/M metagenome (GOLD analysis project Ga0070730, IMG submission 66447) | Surface soil microbial communities from Centralia Pennsylvania, which are recovering from an underground coalmine fire - Coalmine... | ecosystem: Environmental > Terrestrial > Soil > Unclassified ... | reverse complement strand
CCGGCATCTTTTCCGACGTGCTGGACCAGTGTAATACCAGCGGCTTGCGCCTGCACAAATGCTCCGGCAAACAGCAGGAGCGGCAAAACCAAAAGTAAGCGCGTGAGACGAACACCAACCGCCAAAGAGTTCATGCGGCGCAAGCTAATCGACATCTGACATCCTCCGAGGATAAAAATGCTTTTTTTTGCTCACAGACCCCTCGTGAGCTTCAGTGGCACGGGGTATACCCTGCCTCTGGTTGCTGACAAAACCTTCCCTGCGAGAAACCTTGGTTCGGTCGGAAATCTCTAAACCCCACACCCCTCAGGTTAGGCTGGCCCCGAAGCCGAGCGAATCTTTGGCCCTTAAGCGGCTTTGCCAGCCCCAAAACACGCAATGCTGTGTCATTCGGTAATGAGGACAATACCGGCGGAGTGCGTTGAAGCAATCCCCTTTCCAAAGGGCTTCTTCTCTAACTAGATGAAAAGGTGAGACTTACATCCCGCGTGATGCGTGACCAACAACCTTGTGGGAACTGAGCAGGAGATAGTGAGTATCCCGTTTCCGCTCAAAGTTTGCACAACTCTCCTGCTGCCCTGGCCTAGGACTTTCAGAACTTGGTTGCGGCTACGAATGCACTTTTACTTCGGGGATGGGGACCACGAATTGGCCTCCCCACTCGCGGATGTAAGCGTTGGTTTTGATCACTTCGTCCTTCAGGTTCCAAGGGAGAATGAGCAGATAGTCCGGACGAGTTTCCCGGATGTGCTCGGGAGGATAAATGGGGATGCGCACCCCAGGGAGAAACTTACCCTGTTTGTAAGGACTGCGATCTACGACGTAATCGAGAAAATCCGTTCGAATCGCGCAGTAATTTAGAAGCGTGTTGCCTTTGGCGGCGGCGCCATAGGCGGCGATTGTCTTGCCGCTTTGCTTCGCCTGAATCAGGAATTCGAGGAGTTTACGCTTGGTTTCCTTAACCTGTTCGGCAAAACGGGAATAAGTTTCGAGTTGATCGAAGCCTGCGGCTTGTTCGCGCGCGCGGAGTTCTGTAACGCGAGGGCCGACCGGCTTGGAAGCATCTTCGGCATGCCGCGCGAAAATGCGCAGCGAGCCGCCGTGGGTTGGCAGTTCCTGAACGTCGAAGAGCGTCAGGCCATGGGCGGCAAAAATCTTCTCCACGGCGAGGAAAGAAAAGTAGGAGAAATGCTCGTGGTAAATCGTATCGAACTGGTTCTCGTCCATGAGCCTCATGAGATGAGGGAATTCCATGGTGATTACGCCGGTGGGTTTCAGCAGGATTTTCATGCCTGCGACAAAATTGTTGATATCCGGCACGTGAGCGAGCACGTTGTTGCCGAGAAGCAGATCCGCCCGCTGCCCTTTGGCGACAAGTTCGCGCGCGGTGTCGCTGCTGAAAAATTTCACCAGCGAGGGAATGCCCTTCTTGGCGGCGACAGCGGCTACGTTGGCCGCTGGTTCCACGCCCAGAACAGGAATCTTTTTTTCAACGAAATACTGCAACAAATAGCCGTCGTTGCTGGCAATTTCGACGACCAGACTCTTCTCGTCAATTGCGAAGCGCTGCATCATCAGGTCGGTGTAAGCCTTCGCATGCGCGAGCCAACTGTCCGAATACGAGGCAAAGTAGAGGTAGTCGCTGAAAATATTTTCAGGAGCGACAAACTCCTGAAGCTGGACCAGGAAGCATTTTCCGCAAACGTACACGTGGAGCGGATAGAACGGCTCCATGTGATTCAGCTGGTCCTGGCCGAGGAAGCTCTGGGCCAATGGCGAAGCACCGAGATCCACAAACGTATGCTCGAGTGTGGCGCCGCAAAAACGGCAGCCCGAATGCTTCTTGGAGCTCGTTCCTTCTCTCGATGAAACTTCATTAGATTGGTCAGCGATTTTTGTCATGAACCTCGTCACCGTCCGTTTCGAATCAGAGTGCCAGCCATTGTCCGCAAAGTTGCTGTAACGGTTCTGGCGATCCCCTCACCCGTCAGTCCGTGCTGTTCCTGCATGTATTCTTGTGTGCCGATGTGGGGAGAGAAGGCGGAAGGAAGGCCAATCCGCTTGAAGGGGACTTTGACGCCGTCGGCTTCGGCTAAGACTTCCGCGACGGCGCTGCCAAGACCGCCGAGAACGCTGTGCTCTTCGACCGTGAAAATTGCTTCCGTCTCGCGCGCGGCAGCAAGAACCGCTTCAGCATCCAGAGGCTTTACCGTGTGCATGCTTAGCAGTCGCGTTTGGATACCTTCTTTCGACAGCAAATCCGTGGCGCGCACGGTGTTGAGCAGAATGCCGCCGGTGGAAATCAGCGTGACGTCCTTCCCTTCCCGCATTCGAATGGCCTTGCCTAGCTCAAATTCGATGGGGGATTGATGGACCACCGGCTCGCCGGCTTTGCCCAATCGGAGATAACAAGGGCCGGGATAAGCGATGATTGCGCGCGTGGCGGCGCGAGCTTCGACCGGATCGCCGGGGGCAACAACCACCAGATTCGGCAAGGCGCGCATGACGGCAATGTCTTCGACCGCATGGTGGGTCGCACCCATGGCGCCGTAGGTAAAGCCACCCCCAACGGAAACAACCTTGACGTTGGCGTTGTGATAGCAAACATCGTTGCGCACGTGTTCGAGGCAGCGCAGCGTGGGGAAATTGGCAATGGAATAAGTAAGGGCAATTTTTCCGCTAAGAGCCAAACCCGCGGCGATGCCGGTCATGTTCTGTTCAGCGACACCGGCATTGAGGAACTGCTTGGGGAGCTGTTCCATGAAGGGCGTGACCACGCCAAATCCCAGATCGCCCACCACAAGGACAATGCGCTCGTCCTGCTTGGCCAGTTCAAACAGTTCTTTGATAAATGCGGTTCTCATTAGCAGTTGTCCAGTTCGGCGAGAGCCTTAATCATGTCCTCGCCCATGGGCGCGCGGTAGTGCCAGAGCAGCTTGTTTTCCATGTAGCTGACGCCTTTTCCCTTGATGGTGTGCGCAACGATGCAGCTGGGGCGGCCGGTCTCGAAAGGCACTTGTGTGACGGCTTGTTCCACGACATTCACGTCGTGGCCATCGAGTTCGCGAACGGCCCAGCCAAAGGCGCGCCATTTGTCGGCCAGAGGATCCAGGTCGATGACTTCTTTGACCGCGCCGAGGCTTTGGATTTTGTTGTAGTCGACAAGAACGGTGAGATTGTCGAGCTTGTGATGAGGTGCAAAAAGCGCGGCTTCCCACACGGAGCCTTCATCACATTCGCCGTCACTGATCAAACAAAAGATGCGGCTTGGGCGGCCGTCGCGCTTCGCAGCGATGGCCATGCCTGTGGCGACGGGAAGTCCGTGGCCGAGCGAGCCGGTGGAAAGTTCAACGCCAGGAACATTTTTGTGCATGACATGACCGGCCAGCGGCGAACCGTTTTGATAAAAGGTTTCAAGGCGCTCCACCGGGAAATAGCCGCTTTCTGCTAGGACGGCATACAGAGCAGAGCAAGCGTGCCCCTTGCTCATGATGAAGCGGTCGCGGTCGGGCCAGTCGGGTCGCCGGGGATCGTAGCGAAGCGCGCGGCCGTACACAGCGGCCAGCAAATCCGCCGCGGATAACGAGCCACCAACATGCGAGGCGTTGGCCGTGCCGGTCATGCGCACGCAATGCTTGCGAATCCGTTTGGCCAACTCGGCAAGATTAACTTGGGATACTTCGCTCATGCGGCCTTCTTTCGTTTTCTTAAACGAGAGAGCTAAAAAAAGATTCATCGTTCATACGGCGCGCGACGGCATCCAGCAGGAGAGCAGCCGGCGCTCCGTCAGTGACGCGATGATCGAACGTCAGGCTCAAAACGCAAGTGTGGCCCACGGCCAGTTGCCCGTTGCGCACGACGGGACGCTCCGCGATTCTCCCGATGCCGAGAATGGCGGCTTGTGACCCATTGAGAATGGGCGTGAAAGCGTCAATCCCATGAACGCCAAGATTGCTGATGGTCGCGGTTCCGCCTTCGAGATGCCCCGGCTGCAAGCGGCCTGAGAGAGCCCGGTCAGCTAAGTCTTTCACTGCGCTAACAATTTCGCGGAAGGAAGCAGAATCTGCGTTGCGGACCACAGGAACGATCAAGCCGCTGGGAGCCGCCACAGCAAAGCCGAGGTTGATATCTCTGAACCGAACGATGGAGTCGTTCTCAATGGTTGCGTTGAGTTCGGGCCGCTCGCGCAAAGCAGCGGCAAAGAGCTTGATAAGGAGCGCGTCATAGGAAGGAGCACCACCCAGTTTTTCTGAGAGCGCGCGACGAGCGGCAACCAAGACATCTGCATTGACCTCGCGTGTGAGCGTGGTGGAAGCCGCAGTGGACAATGTCGTGCGCAAGCGGTCCGCTAAAGAACGCCGGAGACCGGCGAGCGGGATGCGTTCGGACGGCGGCTTATCGGCCGCAGACGCGGGCGCTTGACCTCCCGAAGGTCTTGAAACAAGCGCCAGAATATCGGCTTCGACGATGCGACCACCGGGACCGGTGCCCTTCACCTGCTGGAGATTGATTCCATGTTGCGCGGCCAGTTTTTTCGCCAGAGGACTTGCGCGTAGAGGCCCAGCGGAAGGCGCATCCGTTTTGGGGCTCGACGAGCCTTCCCCAAGCGGCACATTCGTCTGGGCTGCGCTAGCGGCATCCTCGACACCCGAGGGCGCTGCTTCTCCGTTGTGCAAGATGTAGCCCATGAGAGCTTCCACGCGAAGACTCGTGCCGATGCCGGCCACCTGGTGCAGAATGCCTTCTTCAGGAGCGGGAATCTCAAACGTCGCTTTTTCCGTAGTGATTTCCGCAACGGGATCCCCCATGGCAACACGAGTGCCGGCGGGGCGCAACCATGCGGTCAGAACGCCTTCTTCCGTATACATTCCCATGCTCGGCATAACAATCGCTCGGGCCACGCGATTCAGGCTCCTGTCCCAAAGAGTTCATGCACGGCGGAAATAACTTGCGCCGGGCCGGGCGTGTATTGGGCTTCGAGAATTGCCGAGAAGGGTACCGGCGTATCGGGAGCCGTGACGGTCTTGATCGGCGCATCGAGATTGTCGAAGCCTTTGTCAGCGACCCGCGCGGCGATATCGCGAGCGACGGAACAAACAGGCGTGTCTTCGTCCACAACAACCATGCGGCGCGTGCGAGAAACGGATTCGAGAATCGTATCTTCGTCGAGCGGAGAAAGGGTCAAGACGTCTACGACTTCAGCCTCAACGCCTTTGGCTGAAAGCGACTCGGCCGCTTCGCTGCAAATATGAGTCATGCGGCCGATGCCGCAAAGAGTCACGTCGCTGCCGCGGCGCACGATTTCCGCGCGGCCTATAGGCACAGTATAGGATTCTTCGGGGACGGGGCCCTTGGCGCGCAGTCCCAGGAATTTGTGTTCAAGGATAATCACTGGGCCATTGTCCCGGATGGCGGAAATCGTCAGCCCTTTGGCGTTGTACGCCGTCGAAGGCACAACCACTTTCAGGCCGGGAATGTGCGCCAAGACCGCATAAAGCGTTTGGGAATGCTGCGCGCCCGCGCCTCCGCCGTAAGTCCGGTTGTCTCCGCCTCGCGTACCATAAGCGGTGCGAATCACAAGCGGCAGGTCGACCTGGCCCCCCATCATGTAATGCATTTTGGCGGCCTGGTTCATGATCTGGTCGTAACAGCAGCCAATCAAATCCACGAACATGATCTCAACAATCGGCCGCAAGCCGGACATCGCTGCGCCCACGCCTGCGCCGAGAAAACCCATCTCCGCGATGGGAGTATCGAGAATGCGCTCCGGGCCAAATTCGGTGATCAAGCCGCGAGTGGCGCGAAGCGGCCCGCCCCAGGCGTCCACGAACCCAAGATGCGCGCGGCCCGCGGCACCAGCGACGTCCTCGCCCATCACAATAATGTTGGGGTCGCGGCGCATCTCCTGTCGAATCGCTTCGTTGATGGCCTGGCCGAAACTGAGTTCTCGCAAGGCGGCCGTGGTCATTTCTGCTCTCCGTCGTGCGCCGGTACATAAACGTCGGTGAAGAGATCCGCTGGCTGGGGCAAGGGGCTGGATTCAGCAAAAGCCACAGCTTCGTCAATCTTTTTGCGATTCGCCGATTCGATAGCGTCGAGTTCTGTTGCCATGAGCAGATGTTGATCGAGCATTTGTTCGCGGAAGCGGCGGATGCAATCGCGATCGCGGGCGGCTTGCTCTTCCTCCCGCGTGCGATAACGGGCGGTATCGTCTCCCTGGTGATGGCCGTAGTAACGATAGGTCATGCACTCAACGAGCGATGGTCCTTCGCCGCGGCGGGCGCGCTCGACGGCAGTTGAAGCAGCTTCCCACACCGCAATGGCGTCCTGGCCGTCAACAGTCACACCGGGCATCGAGTAGGCCGCAGCACGGTCAGCGATGCGCGGAACAGAAACCGCGTACTCCACCGGAGTCGCTTGCGCATAACCGTTATTTTCACAAACGAAGACGACCGGGAGCTTCCAAATGGCCGCCAGGTTCATCGCTTCGTGAACGGCGCCGATGCTGGCGCCTCCTTCGCCGAAAAATGCCGCGGCCACCTGGGTGGTCTTGCGAACTTTCGCCGAGAGTGCTGCGCCAACTGCATGTGTTACACCCATTCCAACGATGGGGTTCACACCCAGCATGCCCACCCGCACATCGGTGATGTGCATCGAGCCGCCCTTCGCGCGATTGCTTCCCGTGGCCTTGCCGTAAAGTTCGGCCATCATGCGATGGACTTCCACACCCTTGGCGATGCAGTGGCCATGGCCGCGATGCGTGGAAGCGATCCAATCGGTCGGTTCCAAAGCAGCGCACACGCCAACAGCGCAAGCTTCCTGGCCCGTGTAATAGTGCACCGCGCCGACGGGCACACCCGTCTCGACGAGCCACTTCAGCCGCTCTTCAAACTCCCGGATGAGCGTCAGGCGCTCGTACATCCAGAGTAGCTTCTCGCGAGGCGGGAGGCTCTGCGCGAGTCCCGCGGCGCGGCTGGATGAACTCAAACTGGTCTTACTCTGCAATGTCCAACTCCCCTCTCACAGGGTTACCGCCCATCACTCACCACCGCCACGCGCGCCGCCTGAGGACCAAAGTTCTCCATTTTCCGCGCGGCCTGCGGGTTACGGTAGCATTCCAGAATTTCGCCTGCTTTTGTCCAAACGTTAAGCTTGTTCGAGAATCGCTGCCACGAGCCAAAGGCCAGCATCCATTTCAGCGTCCACACCACAAGATTGCGAAACAAGTATAAAGGAACGCCCGCGACGTAATATTTCGTGCCTGGTCTGACTCCAAATTGCCTGATGCTTGCGCCGCCTTTGTGATACCACCACGCCAGAAAGAATTTCTTGTCAATGCGGTTGTCCGGCACGGGATGATGAACGATGGCGGAAGGCTCATAACGCAGCCTCTCTCCTGCCGCCAGCACACGCGCGCCAAACTCCGTGTCTTCGTTGCGAATCTCACTTCCGGGGCGCGGCCCCAGCTCAGGAAGGAAGTCGCCACACTTTTCAAAAACAGATTTGCGGAAGGCCATGTTGGTGCCAAAAGGAGGCTCGAAAAGCTCGCCGGCTTCGTCACCGAGATCAAACTGGACCAGCGGACCGGCCGCATACCAGGCTTTCGGGTTGAGCCAGCGCGGAACAGGGCGAAACCATTCTGGCGCCACGCGGCCACCCGCCCCCGACCATTGCGGATCCTGCAATGGAGCAGTGAGTTTTTGTACCCAACCCGGCTCGACGCGCACGTCGTCATCCATAAAAGCCAGGATGTGGCCGCGCGCCTCACGAATTCCAGTATTCAACGCGTTGGATTTGCCTTGCTTCGCCTCGAAAATGTAACGAACTCGAGAGGGGTTTTGCTTACGGAAGTCCTCAACCACATCGCGCGTCGCATCCTTGGAGTTGTTGTCCACCACCAGGATTTCCCACTCGACGGATTCCGGAAGTACAGACGCTGCGGCGCTATTCAACGCCGTCACCAAGGACTTGCACCGGTTGTAGGTACACAGGACGATCGTGATATCCATTTGGTGCGGTCCTTAACTAACTGCGAGCCTCAACGCGCGACTCGCGCGCGTCCAGAACCAAGCGGCGGACGTAATTCCCGAATCCACCGGTTTTCAAAAGCAGATATTTCGCCCAGGCTCGCGTCCACCAGGGGCGGAGCTTGAGCGCCGACCAATAAGCTTGCGCAGCCTTCTTGTTCTGGCCGTGCCAGTATTCCTCGTCTCCAATCACCATTTGGACGCGGGCGCGCATGTCCTTTTCATCTTTCGCGTCTTTGGCATGCTCACGAAGGAGCGATTCGAAATCGGCCTCCTTCAGACCCGGCATGGAACGGCCTCGCGGCCCGTAGGTCAAGGCGCGGCCCGCCATGGTTGCGATGGAATCATTGAAGGCCCTCCGGTCGGAAATAACGCCAGCGACCTCAGCCAAATGCGCGGCACGCCAGAGCGCGGTAAGTTCATCAATCAAGCAGAGAGGGTTGCCGCCTTGATTGAACGCCGAGGTGAGGCTTTCTTCGTGCATGCGGACGAACACGGACGGCTCCGCGATGTAGCCCACCTGATAATGAAGCGCCAGGACGCACCAGAGGTACCAGTCGTTGGCATGCGGCATCTCGAGCGAAAACATGCCGTACTTTTCGTAGCACTCTTTGCGCACCATGGCCGCGGAGAGGACCACGCAGTCTCCCTGAATTAACCACAGGAGAAAACTCGGGCCATCCCAGACGCGGTCCTGGTCGCCGAGATTCGTCCAGCTGGCAATGCCGGCTTCTTTCGAACCAAGCACCTCGATGGCGCGGCAGAAGGTATAGCCGACCCCTGGATTCCGCTCCATCAAGTCAACGTATTTCGCAAGCGCATCGTCGCCGCGCAGCCAGTCATCCGGCGAAATCAGCCAGACATATTTTCCGGTGGCCAGCGTGATGCCCTTGTTGAAATTGCGGACATGCCCGAGATTGGTTTCATTGCGAATATGCTTTACTCGCGGATCGCCAAAGGATGTGGCTACTTCCGGAGTGTTGTCGGGCGAGCAGTTGTCCATGATCAGAATTTCATAATTCTTATACGACTGCCGCAGGATGGAGTTGACGCACTGTGGCAATAGGTGTGCCAGCTTGTAGCAGGGCACCACAAAACTAACGAGCGGGTTCATAGCATTGTTCTCTGAAGAAGTATGGAGCATGACGCGAGAGTGCAACGGAATTTTCACTACCGAGTTGCGGAATCAATTTACTGCGGCTTGCGCTGTCGCCATCGAGTGACAAACAGATCCCTTCTTTACAAACACCAGGACTTCCAGAGGTTCGAAGCGCCCCATCTGTAAATGAATCGCAGGCTGGAACAGCGGGTCTTTGGCGAGCCGGTCCGCGAATTCGCGATTGTGCTCGTTGTCCAGATTCTGGCGGTCGGTGGCTTGCCCGACAAAAGCCGGAGCTGTAAGGACAATATCGCTTAGCTCCGCGGAACTCATGACCTGGTTCCAATCGAACGAACTTTGCTCATACCGGTACAACCAGAGCGGTTCGTAGAAACCGGTTCTATCCGAGGGTGAAGCCCCCTTAAGAAACCAAGGATAGAGAATCTGTGGCGGATTCAGAGGACGTCCCATGCCGAGAAAAGCGATCTTGGGCTTCTCCAAACCACAGCTCTGGGAAATCTCCTGAAGTGGCTTCCAATTCCACTGTTCAAAGCGAACCATGATTCGCCAGGGAAGCCCGCCGTTGTAAAAGCCCGGGTCCACGGGCTGCTGGTTCGGAAAAGCCACTGGAGCCACAAGCATGAGTAACTGCGCCGCGGCCAGCGTGGCAGAAATTACAACGGCACGCCTGGAACGAATCCAACCGGACGCTTCCGCGAGGATTCCTACGCCTATCGCGAGAGGAATGAGCACGGGACACAGATAACGCAGCAAATGATTGGTCCCCGAGAGTTGAAGGGCAACGAGCGGCAAAATGGCGAAGCCGCAGGTTGTCAGCGCAGCGCGATGAACGGGATCGAGGCTAATCTCTTTTTTGAAGACGAGCTTCCGGAACGCCAGAACCGCGACGACTGCAATAAGAATGGCAAGCGCAGGACCAATCAAACTCACCACAACAGTGAAGAACCATTTTGCCCAGACTGCCGGCGACGGGGAACCCAACGAATTGCGCGGCTGCTCTCTTGCAAATTTCGTATAAGCCAAGGCGGGTCCCAGATTCTTAATCCACCACGGAGCGGCGACGACAAAGGCGAGAGCGCCCGCTTTAAAGAATGAAAACCATGCGGAAAGTCCCCAGTGATTGCGGCGGAGAAACAGAATCATGGTGACGGCGACGACTGGCAATGCAATCAGAAGGAACGAGCTTTTTGCCAATAAGCCGAGACCGATGGCCGCCCCTAATCCAATCCAGACACGTGGAAGCTGTGGCTCACCACTCCAATAAAAAGAGGCAAAGTAAAGCATGGCTGCCGTCGCAATGAAAAACGGGCCTTCCGTGCTGAAGAAAATGCTCGCGGAAACGACTTCGGGTGACAAACAAAAAATCAGAACAGCAAGGGCTGCCGCAGCCTTTCCGGTCATTCGTCGCGTAGTGAGATAAACGAGCCAGCCGCTGAAGCCCCAGCAAGCCAGCGTCACAAGCCTCGGTATCACAGTGTGAAAACCAAAAGTGGCGACAAATGGGAGCGCGAGAAGCAGGTTTGCGGGCGGGCGGCGAACGTCTCCGCCAATCAGAATCGAGCCAAGCTGGCGCAGGCTTCCGCTATGCAGGTTATGGAGGTCGCGCAAAAGGTTATTGAAGTAAAGCGCCTCATCCCAGTGGATGCCGTACGGATGGTCGAGCATCCAACGAATAGCCGCAACAACGAGCGGAAGAAGCAGCAGGCCAGTGAGCCAAAACCAAGAACGCTCTTGAGAGAGAGTTTGCTCCCCCGAAGAGCTGAGTTCGTTCACTACCGGTGTAGCCAAGGCGGAAATGTGCTTCTCCTTTGAGGCGATAGCTGCACTTTTATACATCTTGTTGAACGCCAGTCGGCGTGGTCAGGCTGGGACCAGCGTATCTTCTTCCACTGAGGAACTCCGCCGGAATCCGCGAAGGAGGTCCCAATAGACTGCCTTTTGGCCCATCACATAAAACAACATGCCGAGGTACGCACCCAGAAGGACGGCGACTTCAAGAATGAGCCTGGGCAAAGCAGGCAACGAAGGCCCGAGGAAGAATTGCACTCCCAGGGCAATTCCTCCGGCCACGATACCCGAGATGAAAGGCTTGCTCGCGCTGACCACAATGTCGCGCAAAGAAATGACCGTGCCGTGGACGCACCAGGCAATGTGGGGAACGCACCAAATCGTCATCAATGCGGAGTAGCCGATGGCAACGCCTCGCGGCCCGTAAGGCAAGCCCAGAACGTATCCGGTAATCACCAGTGGAGCGAGGACCAATACGATCTTCAGGTTTCGGCCGATCATACCCAGCGAAAAAGTCAGCCATGCCAGGGGATTAATCAGCGCAAAGATGAGTATCGTCGGAGCGAGCAACCGAAAAATTCCAGCCACGTCATTCCACTTCGGACCGAGGAGAACGAAAATCATGTCGTGTGCGAAGAGGGCCGCGCCGATCGTCATGGGGATGGTCAAAGCGAGAACCAGAGAGTATCCCCTTAGAAAGTAGCTGCGGAATCGTTCGGGTTCGTGACGCACTCTGGAAAGACCTGAGAACGCGACACCCCAAAAAGCGGAATTGAGGTTCTCCGTGGGAAGACTGATGAGCTGATAGGCGCGCCCGTACAAACCCAGCGCGTTGGCTCCCCAGTATCGCCCCAGCAGAACTTTTTCCAGGTTGTAGCCAACGTAGACAATCAAATTAATGAGCGTAAACGCGCCGCCGAAACGGAGCATGGAATGAACTTCCTCATGCAAGTGAATCCTTCCCGGCCTCCAGTCGGTGGCAAACCAGAGGCATAAGGTGCTGACCAGAGGAAGCGTCACTGCGGACGCTACGAGGGCCCAATAGCCGAAGCCCGTAGCGGCCATGCCGATTCCGATAGCCGTGCTGACAACCAGCGAGATGATGTCGATCGTGGCCAGCGCCGTAAACCGCATCTGCCGCTCGAGCAGCGCTGTATGTTGCACGCCCGCGCCATTGAAGATGAAAGAAGTGGCTAGAGCGATGGAGACCCAAACAAGCCGAGGTTCGTGGTAGAAAACAGCTACGAATGATGACAACCCGGCCAAAATAAGGGCCAGAATTGATCCCACCAGGATGTTGATCCAGAACAACGTCGAAATCTGTTCGTCGGTTACATGTCCCCGCTGGACCGTCGCCGTGGAAAGACCAAAGTCCCGAAAGAGATTCAGCACTCCCGTGAACGCCGTCACCATTCCGACCAGGCCGAATTCCTTCGGTGCAAGCAGACGTGCCAGTACCATCAAAGAACCCATGCGTAAGACAAGCCCGGTCCCTTGAGCGAGGGCTTTCGCGACGCCGCCTCGGATGACTTTATGTTTCAGATCTTTCATTTGAAAGGTGAGACGTTTCGATTCTTAAAAGGATGGAGGCAATACATATTCGGACGTCAGCTTTGGAGCGTGGACACAATCCAACGCAGTGAAATATCCAGCTTTCCAGATTCCAGAAGTCGACGGATATGGTGTATCCGGAAATACTGGCCACCCTGCAATTCGTCAGCTGACAATCCATTCGCCCGGTATGCGTCGTAGAGTTCTTGAGCGCCTTTACGCGCGGTCCATTGAGGAACAAACGCTGGCAAAGCTTTCCTGATTTTGTCGCAGTTGACGCGATAACATCGCTTGTCGGGCCCGCCGCCGGGAGCGTATTCGATGCGGCTGCCGGGTACGACCTCTGCAACAATCTGGGCGAGTTCGCTGATGCGGTAGTTTTCGGAGGTCTGGCCCACGTTGAAGGTCTGATTGTGAACAGCATCTCGAGGTGCTTCGAGCACGCAAAGCATGGCGGACATAATGTCGCGGATGTGGACGATGGGACGCCAGGGCGTCCCGTCGCTCTTGATGTAGATGCGGCCCGTTGACATGGCTGACGCAACGAAATCGTTCAACACGAGATCTAGCCGGAGGCGTGGCGACGCTCCGTAGGCTGTGGCATTTCTCATATACGTCGGGCTGAAATCTTCATCGGCAAGCTGGGCAAGATCGCGCTCCACGAGGACTTTGGAAACTCCATAGGGAGTCACGGGATTCAGCTCGGCGTTTTCGTCCAGGAAGTCATCTCCCGCCGCGCCATAGGTGCTGCACGAAGAGGAGAACACAAAGCGCTTTACTCCCGCTTGTTTTGCCAGTTCGGCGAGATGGACAGATGCTTTGTGGTTGACGTCATAAGTCAAATTGCCGTCGAGGTTCCCCAGCGGATCATTCGACAGAGCTGCGAGATGGATCACCGCATCGAATCCCTTGAGATCGGATGCCGTCAGGTCCCGAATGTCCTTGCGAATCTCGGGAATGCTCTCAAGCCCGTCCCCAAACTCGCAACCTTCAAAGAGATCGGTGTCATATCCAACGACTTCGTGGCCGGCAGAGCGCAACATCGGGACGGCGACCGCTCCGATATAACCCTTATGGCCTGTAAGCAGTATCCTCATCAGCGTTCGGCTCCTCTGGAAAAATAGATCAAGACCGTTTTGTAATGCGTTTCAAGTAACGCAAAAAGTCAGTGTGGCTCTCGTTCAGGACTGGCCTCGGCGAGCTACTGCCGCATTAGGGGCGGCCTCGAGCGAGGATTTCTCTCTCGCAGCATCTTCGGAAACAACCGATAGCAAGCCGTTTTCATGCAACAGGTCAGCGGCGCCGCGAATCATGGGGAACGCAATCTGCGAGCGTTCGGCAATGTCAAGCAAAGAGTGCTGCCCGTCAGACAGATTCAAAACCCAGAGACGCGCGTTCAATTCTTCTTCTATTGATCCGCCGCCCGTAGGGCGATAGAGCCCCCGTTTGCCCAACTGAGGTTCGCAGTGGGGATTGAGGTTGCGATAGCTGCGGTTGCTCTCCAAAACATCGAAGACCGCGGTGCAAACACGAAGCGACTCCGCAAGTTGAGCGGGGTGAATGAACTCCAGGTTGTCCGCCGAAGTGTGATATTCCGGAAAAGTTCCCCAGACACTGCGCATCAGGCAACCAACAGGCAGATTGAATCCGGGGGAGCAGTATTGCCGCTCGTCGTAGCCGTAGGGAGAAAATTCCAAAAACTCTGGCGACGCCGTTTGGTGAGAGAGCACGTGCATCACCGCGCGATCAATCTCCGCATTTCCACGCCGGCTCTTCTTATAGTGGAAGGAGCCTTTGTCTCCAATGCACGTCAGAACCAAGCCGTGGCGAATCCTTTCCGCAGCCGCTTGATTTCGGGCTAGCCAGGTGATCGCCCCAATCGTTCCCGGAATGAACAGAAACCTGTACGAATAACGAAGTTCGCGGCCTGCGAGAAGCTGTGCCAGGTGCGTGGCGACGGTCAAGCCGGAGAGATTATCGTTTGCCAACGAAGGATGACACACGTGGCACGAAATCAGGACTTCGTCGGTTGTACGTCCGGGAAGATAGCATTCTCCCAAAGTCAGGCTTCCGTCCCGGAGCGTCGAATCGATGCACACTTCATATTGGCCGTCTTTCAGCGCCAGCAACTGGTTGTGCGAAAGGCAAAAGCCCCAATCTTCTTTGTAGTAGGAAGTGCGGTAAGGAATCCAATCCGGCTTCTCGGGAATGCTGTAGAGGTGCGGCCTGAGTTCTTCGAGGGACATGCTGGCGTGCACCGGAACGCTATAATTCATCACGTGCAGACTGCACTTCTGAAAGTCCACGACGCGTTCTCCGCCGGCGGACTTAATGAATGCATCGCGGATGTTCCACTCCCTCGGCACGTTCCAGTCGAAAACCTGGGTGCGCGACGGCACTTCCGTAATTTGCAGAGGAATCCGATCTTGAATCCGCGCCAGGGTGCGGCGAAGGCCATCCCCGGTAATGCTTCGGCAAATCGGATAAAGCTCAGTCGCAAAAGCGTGCAACTCCTCGCCGTGCGCGCGGCGATCTCTTTGATCGAATTCTGTCAGCAGGCTCATCAATTGACTTGGAAATCCGGATAAGTACGATCGCGTTCGGAAATCACTTCCACTTTCGCCGGCCACTTGATCTGAAATGCCGGATCGTCCCAGCGGACCCCCCGCGCGGACTCCGAATTCTGAAACTCGGACATTTGATATATCACTTCAGACTGATCTTCCAGAGTAAGGAAGCCGTGGGCGCAGCCTTGCGGCACATACATCATGTTGCGCTTCCCGGCCGTCAGTTCAACACCGATCCAGTCTTTAAAAGCAGGAGACCGTGGCCGCAAGTCGAGCACCACGTCATAGATTGCTCCTTGCGTGCAGCGAATAAGCTTCGCTTCTTCGTAGGGCGCAATCTGATAGTGCATGCCGCGCAAAGTTCCCTTGTGTTTGTTGAACGACAAGCTGCACTGCACGAGGTTTCCGGCAAGTCCCTGAGCTTCGAACTCCGTCCGGCACCAGGTGCGCGCAAAGAAACCGCGTTCGTCTGGCTTTGTTTCGATACGGATTTCAAAAACTCCAGGCAGCTTGGTTTTGAGGAATTTCATGACCGAATGCGCCTAGTGATTGAACCTCATTGAGGCCGCGCTGACGGCGAGAGCTCGTAGACGATCTTGCCATCCACGTTCTTCGCATAAGCCAAGAGTGCGCGCTCGGAACCCTCGCCAACGATTCGCCAGGACCCTCCGTCCTTGACCACGGACATCTTGTTCCGCGCTCTCCACCACGCATTGATCTCCGACGGCAGTGCGAACCAAATCGGCGTTTTGTCACGCAGCCCTTGCAAATGACGCAACAGGTGCTTGTAAACAGAGAGCGTGTCGGGCTGCAAAGTGTAGTCCGGATGAACAATAAAACTGAGGAGGCCGTTTTTCTTGAGGACCAGGTCGATTTGTGACTTCCACAATTCGATGGAGCGTTCGTTCATCACGTGGAAGAGCGTGTAGTCTTGAACCGTGGTTACCGGGATCTCGAGCATGTCTCCGATGAAAAACGGCAACACCGTGCAACATCCGCCTTGTTGCGGATCTAATGGCGCGACATTTGGGAACGACATATCGAAGGCAAAATCAAGTGCGTCGTACCATTCCGGCTTGCGATAGAGAACCGCTGCGCGAAAACCGGTCGCTTCAAATTCGCGCCCATATTGGTTAATCCTTTTGGCTCGGCGAAGAAATTCCTGTTTGTCGTCAAAGAGCCTGCCGTCGTGATTCAAGTCTTGCACAATGACTTCGAATCCGCGGCTTCGCATAGATTTCAGCAAACCCGAGGGGACTTCGTAGCGCTCTTCGGGAACAATGCCGAAAGCAGCCTTGATTCCAAAAGCCTCGTCCACGTCCATCAAGGTCGGGCAAAAGTCTCTCCCTGCGCTGGTTTCCACATCGTGCGTCATTGTCAAGCAGCCACTCGCACCATTGGGCCAAAACCAAACGAAAGGAATCTTCTCCTGTCCGCTGGCTTTCATGGACATCTGTAAGACGGTTTCGAATACGTTCTCAACCGTCGTGTCGATGGGCCATTGAGGAAACGACTGCTTCTTCCAGTTGCGCGCGTGAAACTTCTGCACTTGCTTGCGAACCATCTGATTGGTGAACGGCCGCAAGCGGTAATACAGTTTCTTGCAAAGCCGGAAGAGAGTGCCCTCCGCAGCCTCTCCGTTCGTGTAGCGTTCCAGGCGAAGATTATCGACGACTTCTTTTAAATTGAAAGGCAGCAGAAGCTTTGCATTTTCAACGGCGACGTCGCTAGTCGCATCGTAGAGCTTGGAGTTAGGCCGGGACGACAGAACTGCCGCACGGGAGCGGCCGTAGCAAATGCCGTTTTGACCGAAGCGAAAGAAGCCGCCGCTGGACGATAGCGGCCCGCTGGAAACGACGTCTACGAGTTCTCGGGGACAGCGATAACGTTCAATCACAGCTGCACTCGGCAGAACCTGAATTCCCGAGCATGCCTCAGAAGCAGCAGAAACATCATCAGCCAAAGTCAACTGACAGTCCCGAACCAAACTGGTTTCCAGCCCTGGTCCAGTTCTCATCGGTTTTCCTTTTGTGACACGTGAAAAGGAACCGGCGCAACCCTCGCACCAGGGCAGGTTGATGGGTTGTTACAATATCGTAAAGACAAGAATTCAGCCATAGTCAGCCCAAGTGCCGGTACAAGATTCTGCCTGCGGCGGAACAAACCGTCTCCGGAAGCAGGGAAAAGAACTGCCGAAGCGCCTGCGAATCCGAAAGGGCCGCAACGCCCTGCTTTGCCGCTTTTGTATAGCGGTAGTAAGTCAACAAACGCTTGCTGGCTCCGAGCCGGTCTTTAAATGTGATTAACCCCTCGTTCGTCAAATCCGTTCTGCCCAGATCAATTTTTTCAGCGCCTGAGCCTTTGCTTTCCTCGACGAGCTTCCAGAACAAAAACGGCATCCCGCCCAGACTGTGGAATTTCTCGTCTGAGCAGCCGTACTTGTAAACCACGGACGATCCGTGATGCAGCGTGAGCATTGCCGCGACGGGAGTTCCGTCTTTCCTGGCAACCCGGATTCGGAGCTTGTCTCGCATGCACTCAAGAAGGTTCCTGAACCATACGCGCGGCTGAGGGAGTAACTGTTGCCGTCTTCTCGTCCTCATGAGCAGCCGGTAGAACTCGTTCATCAGATGTTCCGAACGGCCTGATTCGTAAGACAATCCCTCCCGCTCCGCTCTTTGCACTTTTCTCTGGAAGGAATTCTTATGCAATTGCTCAAACATCTGATCCAGACTCGGACTCAGTCCCAGCTCATGAAACCAGTAAGAACGGTTGGGCTGCAAGCCATGCCTTTCGCGGTACGACGCGGATAGAGGCCGAAGTTCCACATATTTCCACTTTTGCAGGTCACACGCATCTTGCAACCAGTGGATGAAATCTTCAGACTCTTCGCTTTCGTGGAGCAGCGGCTCGCAGTGATCGGAGAATGGCAGAGACACCAGGCGGGCGCCCGTGATCCAACTGGAAACGCGGCACACCACGATGCCATTTTCCAGGGGTTGGCCAAACGGCGCGCTGGTCAGCACGTAGAGCTCGTAACCGTAAGTCCGCGCCAAGGCTTCGAGCCACCCTCGATCGTGGAATATCGAGGCATTGGGATGACGGGCAACAAATTCATCCCAACGGCTGTCCAGCAAGGGATCTAAGACGTGAATTCGCACTTTTTTCTAACAGGAGGGGCCCGGCCTGCCTAAGTGGCACCTTACATTGACTTCTGGACAGGCTACCGCCGATTGCCACATCGGCGAATCTGCTAAATCTAACGCAATCGCCCTACCATTTGCCCGAGGAAAACTGCCATCTAACACTTTGAAAATAAGGTAGTTACAAACGGACGCACCCTATTCCCAGGAAATACGTTGGGTAGCTATAGTCCTTCCAGGCTGCTTGTGGGAAAACAGTTACCACTCGATAGGCGGACAAAATGCGCTTTTGGTAGATGCGCTCGAGGCTGCCCTTATTTCGCGGAAAAGAGCGCCATATCGGAGGTCCGCTCCGAAAGCTGGTAATCGGTCAAGAGTTCTTTCATGAAGTCCGGTGAAAACCTCCGCATTTTTTCAGGGTCTTTTTGGTCGTTCCCAAGGCTCGTCTTCAGCTCGGCGTCGCTGAGCTCCTCTTCGTCGGAACGCAGGGCGACTTCCACGCTCTGAAAGTGATGCGTCTCTAGCAACTGGAGGACGTCGGCCTCATGAATTTTGCCGGTCATCATCTGGTCGCGCACAGAAAACGGCTCAAACTCGAAAGGTTTGCCTGCCTCGTAACAAAGCAAATGACTTTCACACAGGGATGGGCCGGGGTGTGTTTTTAGGAAAGCAACCGCCGACTGAAACTCTTTTTCCAGAACAGGAAGAGCGCGCATCTGTGCCCGGTCACGCTTAAGTTGCCCCGGAACAAAAATCATGATGCTGATAATAAACAGCCCGAACATCATGGCCGCTGTGGGGTTCAGCCCGCCGGGCCGTAGCGCAACGAGCGCCGAACCAACATCGGAGAGTGCAAGGCCGCAAATGATTACTGTCACAGCGAACCCGTCGAAGAAGATATTCAAGTCAACACCGTAGCCGCCGCCAAGAAGAAAGGCCAAGCCGTGGCTCAAGGCGAATGCCGCCACGAGCAGCGTTCGCGAACGGAAAGAGCGAACCGACCAGGCCGTTGCGATCACCAAGAGAGTCTGAAATTTTTCAACGTAATGGTGGAATTGGCTCCAGGCCATCATGACGGAATACGTTCGCCCGCCCCCATTCCCGAGCAAATGGACGAAAAAATATCGGCCATCCACCATCATGGTGGCGGCCGTAAGCAACCCCGCGGAAAGCACCATAGCAGCCACCCAGGTAGCGAGCGATTTCCACGAGCGGAGCAGGAGGTCGATAGCCACCGCGGCAGGTAGGGCAATCAAATTATGCTTTGTGAATCCCCCCAGGCAGAAGAAGAGGGCTGAGAGGCACAAAAGACGTTTGGAATCCGGGTCGCGCACGTAGAAATAGAGGCCCGCAATCGACAAGGCTTCGCCCAGCAACTGAGGATCATACATTCCCACGCGGTCTGCCCTTAACAGCACGATGCCGAGTTCATACAACAAGAAAGAAAAAGTGGCGGCTAACTTCGACCCGCCTGCTTTCCTGACGATGAGGCCGATCAACGCTCCAGCTGCTATGAGCGACAGGAGAGAAACCAGGCGGCCTGCCACAACATAGGTATTCGTGCTTCCCAGCCAACTGATTAAATGAAATGAAATCGGCGGATAAGCCGTAGCGGTTCCAAAACCGTGTGGAGGCTCCCCATAAAGACGGATTCCCTTTGCCACCATGTCCGCGCGGTACGCGTTCCAGCCCTCGTTATAGTTAACCTCGACATTTGCGAAGATGCGCTTCACGGGAAACTGAAAAAGCGCAAGCATCGTAACCAGCATGAGGCAAATCACGGTTACAGAAAGCCACGCACCGCGCAAAGGCTCGCCGAGAAGCAAGACGTGCGAGGCCGTGCTTTTGCGGTCCTGAGATAGTTCAGCGCCGGAGCTCAGAGCCGCGGTCGATTGCGAGACGGAGGAATTCATTGAGATTTTTCCTTCTTCTCTCAAATTGTTTTGTTAAACATAAAATGAACTGGTTCAGAGCCGTGAAGCGCCTAACTTATTGTTTCTCGAGGACCAGGAATCGGTGATGGCCCCAGCGTTTCTTTAGCCAATTCGGCGAATTCTCGAGATATCCATACTTCAGAATGTTCTTCCCCATGTCCGGAGACTTGCCGCTGAAATAATCCAGAATGCAAAGTCCGCCGTTTGTCTGCTTGGTTTCCATCGACTTTGCCAGACCACCCAGCCCGACCATCTTCAGCATGTTTTCCTTCTTCATGGCGATATCAGGCCAGGGAGGAACATCGAAGAACCCGGTCTCCATCAATCGCCAGCCACGCGGGGTAAGGCAGGAAAGAATCCAATCTGTATTGATGTGCTTCAGCTCGTACTCTTCGGAATCGTGCGGGCGCAGCACCCAGCAAACATTTTGCTTGTTGGGAACGCAGATGAAGAGGGCCTTTTTGGCCACGCGGGAGAGTTCCGACAAATACTTCTCGCCATCCTTGACGTGCCAAAGGGCGGCGAAATTCCAGGCTAAGTCAAAAGTGCCGTCAGCAAAAGGCAGTTCTGCGGAATCCGGCGACTGAAAGACGCGTTCGGCAGAAAGACCAGCCTCTTTCCATACTTTTCCGATGGCCTCCAGGCGTGGCGTGGATTGATCCACGATCGTGACCTTCGCACCTTGCGACGCCCACCAAAGGCTGTTAATTCCAGACACCCCGGTCATTCCAAACGAAGGAGCCTCCAGCACCGTCTGGATGTTGTAGCGATTTTTAAGCGAGTCGAAATAATTGTGCAGGATGAAGCGTTCGTATGTTGTGCCCAGCCCTTCATCGTGCTTCTTAAAATAGTCTTCCCAGCAATGCGAAATCGTAATGGTCGCGGTCTTCGTCACAGAGCCTCACCTCGGGGCAATTGCGGTTTCATTTAAAAAACGATTAAAACCTTCTCGCGTTGGCACGGGCCGAATTCCCAACAAACGGTATGCATCAGCGGACTGATAGTGCCAGTCATTCGAAAGCAGTGCTACACGCGCCATCCACTTCTCGTTTCGGATGCCTTGGAACACTCGAAAAGCCAGGTTAAAAGCCCAGTCAGGAAGGCGGAAGTAGGTTGGGTACGGACGGCGGTAAAAATGAAGATGAATCCAATCGGCCAGGTCCCGCAAAGTTGTCGGCTCTATATCACCAACGACAAACACCCGTGGGGACGGGTAATCATTCGCCAGGAGATTGCAAAACGCTTCTGCAAGCCGCTCCACGTCAACTAAATGAACTCGATGATTGCTCCGAGGTAGCCACAGAAGGCGCTTTCTGACCAGATGAATGAGAGCATGGGGGAAGCCGTCATCGCCTGCCCCATACGTGATCGTCGGACGAACAATATAGGCGTTCAGCCCCTTCCGAATGTAGATCTGAACTGCTTCTTCGCCCTCGATCTTCGATTGATGGTATTGATTGTCTCCGCAAAACGGGCTCTCAAGCCCCGCGGGCATGTTCGCGGGAATCGTTCCATAAACACCGACCGAACTGCAAAAAATAAACTTCTGCGCCTTCCGCTCGTACGCCGCACGAAGCAAGCGCTCTGTTCCTTTGACGTTGACTTCCTGGAAATCCGCCGCAGCCGCCTTACCGCCACCTCGGATTGCCGCCAGATGGATGACCTGCTGGATCTTGTGCTCTTCGAAAACCTTCTCAATGACCGCCGAATCGTAGAAATTCCCGGGAACTACCACGGCACCCTCGTGAATCAGCGCTGGCGCCTGAGGGTGCCGCTCCCCCTCTCGAAGAATGCACACCAGCCGCGCCCCATCGAGTGCTGCAATTTTCTTGGCGACGTGACGCCCAATCAGACCGCTGGCCCCGGTCAACAGAACGGAATACTGGCTCATCTATTTCGTTGACCCATTCGCAGCCGGAGTAAAGCCCTCGGAGGCCGTGAAACCGGACCATGTCGTGGCGAAGCCCGCCAGGTTCCCAATAAGTCCGGAAACCGCCATAACCGTGGTCATATGCAGAAGATTGTCGCGGCCAAGCAAATACATTCCAGCGCCTTGACAGATCAGCACGCCCATCAGAATGTAAATGAATGACAAACGCTTCAGTGACAAAGCATAATTCAGCCAGATGTTCAGTCCCGCGTAAGAGCTCGCGGCAAGATTAGCCATTCCCAGGACCAATCCTGGGTTCGCGTAAGCCGCCGTGAAAATCGTTCGAACGATGAAGTTGGGATAAAGAAGATAAATGGCCGTCAGCGCGAACCCCGGCAGCAGCGTCGCGGTCAGAGCGAGCAACAAGATGGGGCGCGGATCGCGTCCGCTGGCGCGGCGCTGCGTGGCCTTCGGCAGAACCACAATCCCCAGCGCGAGTGGAATGAACAAACTCATTTTCGCCAAAGTAACCACCGGCCCGTAGTCGCCAGCTGCGCTGGGGCTATAGAAATGCTTCACGAACAGCGCATCCATATTCGCAAGAATCGCAAAGGCTGCAAGCCCCAGCAGCGTATGCGCCGAGTAGTGCCAGCTCACCTCGCGCGCATCGACTCCGCCATGATCCGCAAATTGCGGTCGCAGCAGCCATAACGCAAGAAGTAAAACCACCGCCATCGCCAGCGGCAATGCGACGATAGCTCCTGCTGCCTGGAATCCCAGCCAGATTAGCCCCGCCGCCAAAAGCAATCGAAGCAACGATTGAATCACCTGCACCACGCCGAAGCCACCGAAAGATTGCAGGCCCTGCAGCGCCCCGTCCGTAATTGTTCGAACGAAAAACATCAAGACAACGGGGCAAGCCACCCACAGTGGCCAAGCGTTCGGCAGTCTGAGCGCCTGCGCAAGCGCAGAACTGAACAGCGCCATCGCCGCCGTTGCCAACAAGCCCCACCGCCAGCCCCAGCGCCAGGCCCGCTGCACAAACGCGCCGACCCCGTGCGAGCCATCCTGATGCAAACTCAGTTCCGCCGTGTAAAACGCCACGACATTCCGGATGGCATTTGTGAGCTGAGCCAAAACCTGCATCACCGCCGCGACAGCGATGAACACTCCATACTCGACAGGCACAAGCCAGCGGCCGGCTACAACGTTGACCGCGTAGTCGAGAACGCCGGCCAACCCCATGGCCACCGCCATGACCAAGCTGTCGCGCACGCCGATCGAGCGCAACAGTGTAAGCGCACGCGTTAAGGCGCTGAGCTTCTCCGACGAAGGAGCGCTTGTCGGGCTCGCGACTGCGTATTCAGTGGATTGGGGAGTTTGCACGGGTAACGTTGCGGGCAGAACGGTGGACAACTCTATACTTTCTTAGCTTGCTCGTAAGTCATCACCGGCCGGTAGACGCAACCGCAACGCCGTCCTTGTGAACATTCGGGCAGGGGCAAACGGGGAGCTTCATCGGGATGGTAGATTTTGTCTTCCGGAAGTTGCCGTGCGGCATCACAGCAGCCTTCCGCTCGCTGAATCCTGACGCCGACAATCGATCCTTTGCCTCTCATCCCCAGGCGATAAGCAGCCAAAGTTTTTTCGGCGTAATTCGGCTCCTTCTCCATCCCGCCGTGAAACTTGTTCAACCAATCGAACGCCATCGGTCTCATCCTCGAAATCCACCAACCCGTAGATTCTTGCCTGTCCTCGTACCTAGGCTGCTCGAGGCAATCGATACAATCGCCAAACTTGTGACAAATAGGCAAGCACAATTTTATTGGAGAGCTTGGATTCTCCCACGGCGCGCGGACCAAACGTGTAGGGAACTTCGCCTAACCTTCCGGGCCGCATATGGGCCGCGATCTCCAGCAGAATCTTGAAACCTCGGACATTCACGCAGTCGCGAATCTTCAGAAAATCGTCCTTGCGCATCATAAAGTAGCCGGACATCGGATCGCGCAGTTTCACTCCGAGCAGCACCTGCGCCAGCTTGGTGCAAGCCCAAGAACCCAATCTTCGAATCAATCCCCAGTTGGCCGTTCCGCCGCCCGGCATGTACCTCGTCGCCACGACGAGATCGGAGCCGTTCTCCAATTCCTTCAGCATCTTCGGAAGAATCGTGGGGTCGTGCTGCAGGTCAGCGTCGATACACGCCACAGCTTCGCCCGTTGCGGCACTGAAGCCGTCCACAACGCTGGGGCCAAGACCTCGATTGCAAGTTCGGCGTAGGGCGCGCACGCGAGGATTGTGGCGGCCAATTTCCTCCACGCGAGCCCAGGTTCGATCGGGAGAATCGTCGTCGCTGATTAGGATTTCATAGTCCATGCCATGGAGAATCTTCTCCAGCTCGCTAATGAGGCGGACAACATTTTCTGCCTCGTTATAGGTAGGTGAGATTATGCTTAGTTTCATGGGATTTGAAGATATTGCAATCGAGAAGTGGAATCAGAAGGTGGTTAAATCTACGTTTCGGCTTCGACGTTGGTGGCTTCCGCGCGCGAAGGGGCAGCAAATTGCGGCCGCGTTCCGGGCTTTAATACTTTTGCGGCTACCCGCGCCAGCGTCGGGATGTCGTGCAGGATGTTGGTGTAAGTGGCGTTGGCCAGCGGGCAGTGGCATTCATGAGCGGCAATGCTCCGGCGCGCTTCCTTGATCTTTTCTCCGAACCAAATCTCCTTGAAATCGTAGTTATGATCGCGCAGGTTGCCAAGATTATCCGCGCGCACGCAACAAGGCCAGACGGTTCCGTCCGCGTAAATTTGGGCGCTTACCCAGCCCGCATAGCATTCAATGACCTGGTCTTTCTCGTCGAGTATGCGCTTGACAAGCTTGTAGTATTCCACGCGAATCGCTTCAGTGACCTTGGCCATGCCGCTGAACTGCTTGCTCTGGACGAAGGCAATCAGCCGATCGATCGCTTTCGAGTAAGCCTCTCGGTCCGGCGTGATCGGCAGGCCTACCGTGTCCAATTCCACGCGCGGCTCCGCGATTTCCGTGATGAACTGATCCGCGCCGGATTTGTCCGCATAGGCGATCAGCTCATCCAAGTGTCCTACGCTGAACACCGAAATCACCGAGTGAATTCCAACCGTCAGGTTCTTCAGGGACTTGCGCAGCTCCAAAAGCTGTTTCAGTCGTTCTTCAAATTTTGCGAAGTTTCCGGGAATGCCGCGAATGTAGTCGTGCTTCGCCCCGATGCCGTCCAGCGATAGATTGATGATCAACTGGCTATTGGGGCACGACTTCGCAATCTGTTCCACGCGGTCTGGGATGTTCGGCAGGATGGCGTTCGTCGGAATGTTGATGACGCCGGGAGCGCAGTGTTTATAAGCCGACTGCGCCAGTTCCACGACGTGCGGATACATCAGTGGCTCTCCGCCGCTGATCGTGAACCAATACGGCGCGCGGCCCAGCGACGCAAGAACCTTGTCCCATTCGTCGATGCTCAGCTCGTTCTCGCGCTTCATCCAAATATTGCAAGTCAGGCAGCGCGAATTGCACTTTGGAGAAGGAGAGAGTGTGAGATTCAACGGCAGGATTTGCGGCCAGCCGAACTTGCGGTAAAGCTTGAATAAGGGAATCCGTGCAAGGATTCCCGCCCCGGAGTTCATATTTTGGGAATCCCTTTGGTGCTAGGCGCCATTTTCAGCTGCTTGGTCGTCGTTGCCATTTCCCAAACCGCATGATCGCGGCGCTTCTTGTAATCGCGCAGCCCGAGTAAACGGCCATACACTTCCAGTCCGACGATGGACCAGGTCCACGCAAACTGCTTGGGGCGCCAGTCAAGATTTTGCAGGAGGGTCATCAGAATTTTCCGTCCGCTCATTGTGCTTACGTTGTAGCCCAGCGTATCGCGCACCGCCAGATGGCCGGCGTAAATGCGCCGGCGCTGCCGCAGAAAATCGGCCAACGTCTCTGGCCCTTTGTTGTAAACGATCGCCTTCGCCACGTACTGTGCCTGGTACCCTTGGCCGCGGATGACCGGTTCCATGCTGGCTTCATCCACTGCCGTGTGATAAGGAATGCGCTCGAAGATCTTGCGGATGGCGATCATCTCGCCTGCTTTGAAGCTCTTCATGTTGATCGCGTGATGCAGACCCCACAACATATGTGCGGCATAGCCCATAAATTGGCTGGCGTCATTCACCGGGACGGGCCGCGAACTGGTCATTCCCACTTCGGGGTCCGCGAACGGCGCTACCAAGCGCTCGATCGCTTCCGGTTCGGGCAGCAAGTCAGCGCTGCACAGAACCAGAATCTTTTCCTGCGCCTTGGGAAGATAATCGTTAATCGCCGAGGCCTTCCCTGCCCGCTTTTCCTGAGAGATCAGGCGAATACGGGAGTCACGCTTGGCCCATTCCAGCACTATCGCCTCAGTATTGTCGGTACACCCGCTCGCCACCACCACGATCTCGGTCAGCGCCACTTCCTTGAACTTCTGAGTAGTCACCGCTTCCAGCAAGCGGCCGATGTTGGCTTCTTCGTTGTAAGCCATGATTCCCATGGAGCAGTTAATGGGCATTGAGGCTGTCTCCTCGGCGATCAGTCAAAACCTTGCGAAAAAGGGGCTACCTTGTGCAGACAAAAAAGGATTCGGCGGAACCGTCGACCGAAAACCGCCTTTAGGGGCACGACGAACAAGCTACCGCCATTGCTGGTCAGGCCACGCTGAAGGAACTAGCGCAATCGAACTACCAGAATCTCCCTAAGAGGAGCCCGGCAACTGACGATTGAATTTTTGTATCGTATTGAAAATACACGACTTACTAAAAAGACCCCTCTGACACTCAGAGGGTCTTCGACTAGGGCCTTCTCCCCAAAAACCCGGTGGGGAAAATCCTTACCACGAAGTACGAACCCCTTTCCCCTACCCTTCGCCAAAAGAGGGCAACCCCCACCTAGATGCTTGTCGACAAACTCTAAGTCCAGGACCAGGTTAGGGGTGGGTGACAAGGCCAAGCGGAACCTACTAGTGTTCAGCTCAGGAGGGACTTTTCAAAAACCCGGCGTAAACGGCGGTGGTGGCTTGGCCGACGATATTCCAGTCGTGCCCCTGTCTCGCGTAATCCTGTATTTCTTGGCGCCGCCGGCTCAAGTCTCTGTACAAATCGCTTGCAAAGTACTTTTCTATGGCTTTTGCCAAATCAGTTGGGTCTTCAGGCTTAAAAAGGAAGCCCGTCCGGCCTTCGACCATTTCATCCCTCAGGGAGCCTACATCTGATGCAAGAGACGGAAGCCCAAAGCTGTATCCGAGAAACAGAATCCCGCTCTGGTAGATATCTCGATACGGCAACACAAGTACATCGGCGGCTTTGAAATACAGCTCCGTTTCTGCATCCGGAATGTGCTCCGCCCGAAGCAGCGCGCGACCCTTTTGAACCTCTGCGCCAAGCGCCTCTCGAATGGGAACCCAATATGTCGCTTCGGTCGCCTCTTCCGGCCTGCCCGCAATGATCAGGCGGTAGTTATCGGCGGATGGCAAGTTCTTTTGAAAGGCCTCGACAAGGATTTCCAGGCCTTTGTACGGCGTGATCCTTCCGAAAAACAAAATTGCCTTTTCATCTTGTCGAAGGCCCAGGCGCCGCTTCGCCTCGTCCGGAGTCAGGTCCGTTTGGGGAGCAAAATTATTGATCCCCAGCGGGATTACTGAAATCCGCGTTGGCTGCACGCCAAACTCGCTGATCAGCTCCTGCTTCATCTTTTCCGTATGGACGAACAAGTGGTCGGCGAGCCGGTATTGAATGCGCAGCGTAAGCCGATTGAGAGCGGAATCCCTGTTATCGCGCTTCTCTGCGTTCACATTGTGTACGGTGAGCAGAACTTTTTTTCCCAGCAATTTGTAGTAATACGTGAGCAGCGTTCGATCGAAATGCAGGAATTTGTTGTTCCACAAAATGTGGAAGATCCTCGGCTTCGCTGTGGCACCGTAGCGGATCAGCTTCAAGTAGTAGCTCAAAATCCTTACGGTCTTCTTCCACAGACTGACATGCGGATTCTGATCGCCCCTGAACTTTAGGAATGTTAGCCGAGGGATGCTGCGGAACTCCGGGCTATCAAGCTCATCACTGGCTACCAGGTCCAGCATGACTCCTTTGGAGCTGAGCTCTGTCGCCAATCCGAATACGTACGGTTTGTCGCTTCCGCCCGTAAGCAGACTCACCGAAATATCGCGGCTTGCGCCTGAAGCTTGCAAATCAGGGGATCCCATCGGCTTCGACTGCTTTTGATCGATATCAACAGGCATGCTTATTTCTTAAGAACGGAGAGGAGAGGTTCGCCAGTTTTTGAGGACGGCGGATTCGCTTGAATCGCGGACAACTGCCGCTCTACCGCTGCTGCCACCATGTCGGTGGAAATCAAATCCATGCAGTTGGGCACAAAATCGCAAGCGGGTTTGTAGCACACAAGACATTCCATCTGCGGAACGACTTTCTCTCCGAGCCCGTACATTTCAATTTCAGCAGAGCTTGTCGGGCCGAACAGAATTACCGCTCGCCTTCGCAGCGCCAGCGCCAAGTGCATCGCCAGAGTGTCTCCGGCGACAAGCAAGCTGCACGCGGCAACAATAGCAGCGAAATGCCGCACCGGATTGTCGCAGCCACTATCGATTAAAGGAACTCGCGAGCTAGACTTGAGCCGCTGATGGCGTTCCCGCTCCTCCGGCCCTCCCAGCAGCACAAACTGCACGCCGTACTTCGCCAGCCGCTCGACGAGTTCCAGATAACCTTCCTCGCGCCACTGCTTCAGTTGCCAGCGCTGACCCGCGCCGGTGTTCAGCCCTATGACTGGCCGCGACAAATCAATTCCCAGGCGCTCCAAATGTGCTCGCCCGCGCGCCCGCTCCTCCTCGGTCAATTCGAGCACGTAGCGGTGATCCGCTCCGGAGCAGCCGATGATTTCCAGCATGATCTCCTGGTAGGTTCTTGTACCTCGGCGTTTGAGATCGTCGAAGACTCCCATCTCCAGCCATTTTCTCGCGGCTGGATTTGTGGCCTGTACGTAACCTCCTGCGTCGAGGACGAAACCATCTTTCTGTTTCGCATTGGCCATGCTGGCCAGGGCGGCGCTGGTCTTGCCCGCGTCCAGATTGATTACGCGATCAAAAGCTCGCGTCTGAAGCTGAAGTAATGCATCCGGCCCATATTCGAAAACTTCCGTGATGTAAGGGTTTCTCTCCAGCAGCGGGCGCGACTCCCGGCGCGTAATCCAGGTGATGGCCAAGCCAGGGTGTGCCTCGGCAAGCGCAGGAAGCAACGCGGTGGTCCGCAGCACGTCGCCCATAGCGTCGAGCTTTATGATGAGCAGGCGCTGCTCCACCTTTTGATAATGGTCGCAGGTGCAAAGGACCCCGTCTGCCTTGTGCCAAACGCAGGGGCGATCGCCAAGGAAAAACTTGCAGTCAAAAGCGATCTCACGATCGCCGGCGTTGGTTTGCAAACGGTCTGGATTCTCCGAGTCCGGTTTCATGCCTGGGTCATTCCCTCTTCGAGAAGCTCACAAATCGTGTGCCCTATCATGATATGCATTTCCTGAATTCGCGCTGTGGATTTTGACGGGACACACAGACACAAATCGCACGCGGTGCGCATCGCGCCGCCGGATTCGCCGGTCATGCCGATGACCGCAACTCTCTTTTGCCGGGCCTCTTCAATGGCCCGCAGGATATTCTTGCTGCCGCCGCTGGTGGAAATCGCCAGCAGCACATCCCCCGGCCGGGCATGCGCCGCCAGCTCGCGCGCAAACACATGCTCATATCCATAATCATTTCCAATGGCCGTGAGTGCGGACGAATTCGCGTGCAAGGCGAGTGCGGGGAGCGGTTCCCGTTCGCGCAGAAAGCGACCGGTCAGTTCCGCGGCAATGTGCTGCGCATCCGCGGCCGAACCTCCGTTTCCCGCGATGAGAAGCTTTCCGCCGGCGCTCAATGAGGAGTGAATCATTTCTACGGCTTTGGCAACATCGGATGCCAGCCGAGGAAGTGCTCGAGCCACTTCCAGGTGCTCGTTCCAAATTGCTTTGATCTTGTCTATGTGTTGGCCGGACATTGCGCCGTTCGCGCTCCTTGCTTAACCTCTCTGCGTGTCTGCGGCCTTCAGGGCATGGCCGTGAGCCGCGCCTGCAGCCTCAAGCTTATACATTGCCTTATCCCAGCGCCTGATCAAGGACGCCTTGAACTGCGGAAGCGCCATTTGTGCCCATTTCGCAACTTCCCACCCAAACACCGGCTTCATCCAGGCGTACTTCCAACGAAGGCGCGGCTCCTCCATGGAACCGTCAAGCTGCTCCGCCAGGTTCTGCAGCTCGGCCACCAGATCCGGCCGCTCGGGATAAAAATTGTCGTACCAATTCTGCAAATAAGTCAGGCAAGCCTTTCGAACGCGCTCGCTGTCTTCGAGCGAACGCAAATACCGAACGTGTAATTGCATCGAAAGCAATAACGCCACCCGTTTTCTATCGGAAGTGCCAACACGACTAAGTCGCCCCGAGGAGGTGATTCTGTAAAACACTCTCGCTTCTGGGACGAAGCGCGTGCCTTCAGATGCCAAAAGCACGCGGCAGAAATATTCTCCGTCGTCGTCACTTAGAAGCCGCGTATCCCAAGGCCCCGCCGCTTCAGCCAACTCCCGGCTAGTCAGCCAGGTTGCAGTTTGCATGTGCTGGTTCTGGCCCATCTTCCTGAGGAGCCACTCGGTTGGAGTAAGGTCTTGCCAAAGTGGAGTTGGGACGAACCGCGCGCGATGTGTCCTGTAATTAAAAAAGGCCCATGGAGATGAGAGGAGTATTCGCTTGTTTCCGTCAACTTCCCGAAGAGCCTTCATTTGGCTCTCGATTTTGTCAGGTGCCAAAAGATCATCGCCGTCCAGCCATTGGATGTAATCGCCCTGGCTGAGCCGGAAGGCATGATTGCGGGCAGCTGCCGCACCTTGGTTGTTGGTAGTAACAACCAAGACCTCCTTCGAGGCAAACCGGCGAGCCACTTCCGCCGTGCGATCCTTGGAGCCATCATCAACAACGATGATCTCCCTGCGGGGCCAGGTTTGGTCAATTGCCGAGCGAAGTGTATCGCCAATCCACTCCTGGCAGTTATAAGCAGGAATGAGGATGGACACGAGTGGTTGCATGGAATGCATAGATTCTAAAGGATTTCCTCCTGACTTAGGTTGGCGAAAACGCACTTCGTGACGCAAAGTACATAGTTTGGCTATCTAGATAGCGCCGCTATCTCCATAGCGAAAGTGGAACGTGACTTTGCGCTGCAAAGTAGCTTACACCGTAAGCTAGCTTATGGTTTCCTGGTTGCGCAACCTCAGAATAGGTCTAAGACTGACCGCGATGCGGCAACTCCATGAAAAGAAAGTTACTAAGAGACGCGTCGCCGCCGTTGTGCACTAGTAGTGGTACCATGTCCTAAAACTGTCCCCCAAGACAGTGTATTGGGGCATTTTCCGGGCGCATGATGGACTCGGGATGAGGGGGCAAGCATTGTGTCGACGATGAGGATAAGAGTGTCCTGGCGAATGATTTGGGGGCTGTTTGCGTTTCTATGGTGCCTTCCCCTCAGCACCAAGGCGCAGGCCACGATTAACGCCGCAACCTGCTCCAGCACCGATGTCCAGACCGCTTTAAACTCCGTAGCTGCGGACAACACAACCGTTGTTTTGCCGGTCTGCACTGCCTCTCAAAACGTCCAATGGACAACGACTGTCACCTACAATCAGGTCTTCTCCACAGTGATCCAGGGCCAAGGAACGACGTCTACGCCCGATAGCCTGGGCAACCCGACCCTCTACAACGACCAGACCGTAATCTTTGACATGGTATCGAATAGCTCGAATCCCACTCTTGTCATCAACACGGCCGCGAACAAGTCCTTCCGCATGACCGGCATCTCGTTTTTGTTCACATCCTCTCAAACAAACGCGCGCAACAGCGGAGTTGTCAGCGTAAAGGGAAATTCTCATTCTTTCCGGATGGATCATAACCACTTCAACGCCGGGATTGGTTTCCGCATGGTGAACATCGGAAGCGGAAACGTTTGGGGCGTCGTCGATCACAATCTTTTTGATGTGGCCAACGGCACGAATGTAAACCAAATCGAGATTAACGGAGCGAACTGGAACGGCAGCGGCGACTCGTACGGGGACGCGTCCTGGGCAGACTTGTCCAATTTTGGAAGCGGAAACTTTCTGTTTGCCGAGAACAACACGTTCAGTTCACCTGCAGGCGCGACTGCGTTTGACATAGAACAAGGCGGGCGCGCGGTTTTCCGGTACAACACGCTGCTCAATACGAGAACGCAAACTCACAGCCTCGGACACGATGGGACGACAGGCCGTGATCGAGGTCCGCGGGCTTGGGAATTTTACAAAAATAGCGTGACCTACCCTGTGGGGCCATTTGCCTTCTTGATGGACTACGAAGGCGGAACGAGTCTTTATTGGGGCAATACGGTTTCGGGATTTAATACCTTCATTCGAGTCGACTACCGCAGGGAAACCGGAGATACCTATACGCAAGGAACCCCTCCGAATGGTTGGGGTTACTGTGGCACAACCCACGGTCCGAGCGTTTGGGACCAGAACGCTGACTCCACTGGACAAGCTTGCCTGGACGGAGTAGGGCGCGGAAAAGGCGACCTGCTTGTAGGCAGCACCTTTCCGAGCGTGACCGACCAAGTGACCGGAACGCAAACGTGGCCGAATCAATTGGCGGACCCTGTGTATGTGTGGGCTAACACGATTGCGAGTGGGAATTATTTTGTGGCAGACGCTTCGGCGGTCAATAACCGCGACTACTACCTCGAACTCCCCAATATCAGCAACCTGACGACTTTCGATGGGACAGCTGGGAT
>Ga0070730_10000822_pt1 | contig 32907 bp, 33 predicted proteins | sample Coa_R1_3_FD_66447 | JGI IMG/M metagenome (GOLD analysis project Ga0070730, IMG submission 66447) | Surface soil microbial communities from Centralia Pennsylvania, which are recovering from an underground coalmine fire - Coalmine... | ecosystem: Environmental > Terrestrial > Soil > Unclassified ... | reverse complement strand
TTTGGGCATCGACCGGAGACGACCGGGATTCTCATACGGCAAATCGCGCCTGGCGCGCCATGGCACTCGCAAGTCCGACACGTCGGATGCGGAGAGATGCACTCCCTGTCCGCCCCTCGAAGGCGCGGCTGGCAGGTCGCCACCGCGGTGCTCGGTGTGACCTATGTCGGTGTCTGGCTGGCGAATGGAGCGAGCGAAGCGATGCGGTGGGCAACACTCGCCGCCACCGCGGTGCTTGGTGTGACCTATCTCGGTATCTCGCTGGCGAATGGAGCGAGCGAAGCGATGCGGTGGGCAACACTCGCCGCCACCTTCAGAACGAAGGACCGATCCGTACGGGCCGGTTCTCGCGGTAGGACTGCAAGGCGGCGAGGCCGAGCACGACGGCGGCGCGGCCGTCATGGCCTGTGACGAGCGTGGGCGTGTCGTCCAGAACGGCGTCGACGAACGCCGTCATCTCCATCAGGTAACTCTGCGTGTAGCGCTCCATGAAGAAGTTGAGCGGCAGGTCGCGGTGAACGCTGCGGCTGTCGCTCAGGGTGGCGGAGTTGGGAAACGCATTTGCGGTCGAGATCATGCCGCCGCTGCCGAGGATCTCGGCGCGCTGGTCGTAGCCATACACCGCGGAGCGGCTGTTGTCGATGGTCCCGATCGCGCCGTTCGAGAACTTGAGGACCGTAACCGCCGTATCGACATCACCCAATCTGCCGATCGCCTCGTCGACCAGCACGCCGGCCGTCGAAAAGACCTCGTCAATGTCGCTGTCGATGAGAAACCTGGCCATGTCAAAGTCGTGGATGGCCATATCTAGAAACAGGCCGCCCGACACCTGGATATACGCCAGCGGCGGCGGCGCGGGGTCGCGACTGATGAGATGCAGCCGCCAGGGCCGGCCGATCTCGCCCTGGTCGACCGCCTGTCGCAGCCGACGATAGCTGGCGTCGAACCGTCGATTGAACCCGACCTGCAGTTTGGTCCCCGCGCGGGCGACCGCCGCCAGCGCGGCGTCGATCCGCGCCAGCGTGAGATCGATCGGTTTCTCGCAGAAGACATGCTTACCCGCGCGAGCGGCCTCTTCGATGATCTGGGCATGTGTGTCGGTGGCCGAACAGACCACTACCGCCTGAATGTCCGGATCGTCGAGCAGCGCGCGATACGCCGTGACCGCGCACGGCACACCGTATTCGGCCGCGCACCCACGAGCGGCTTCCTCGACCACATCCGCCACGGCCACCAGGCGGGCGCGGGGGATCTGACGGGCAAGGTGTGCAGCGTGCAGACGCCCGATGCGGCCGGCGCCGATCAGGCCAAGATTCAGCATGGCCTACGTCGACAGATCCGTCCGGCTGAACTCGGCCAGCTCCGCGGACAGGCTGTCGAGCTCCTCCCCGCCGGCCATCATCTGCACCACCTCTTCGCGCGTGACGTCCGACTTCTTGAACGTGCCGTAGCTGCGGCCGCGATTCAAGAGCGTGAAGCGATCGCCGATCGGATACGCGTGGTGGACGTTGTGGGTGATGAAGATCACCCCCAGTCCACGCGCCCGCGCCTGGGCGATGTACCGCAGCACCACCGCGGCCTCCTTGACGCCCAGCGCCGCGGTCGGCTCATCCAGGATGAGCACTTTGGCGCCGAAGTGCACCGCGCGAGCGATCGCGACCGACTGCCGTTCGCCGCCCGAGAGCGTGCCGACCGGCTGGGCGGTGTCCCGAAGCTGGATCCCCATCCTGGCCAGTTCGTCGTGCGTCACCCGGTCGGCCGTACGGATGTCGAATCGGCGGAATGGCCCCCAGCCCAGGGTCGGCTCCGAACCGAGGAAGAAGTTGCGCGAGATGCTCAGCAGCGGAATCATCGCCAGGTCCTGGTAGACGGTGGCGATGCCCACGTCGAGCGCGGCGCGCGGCGAAGCAAAACGCACCGGGTGGCCCTCGAAGAGGAAGGTCCCGCGCGTTGGCTGGTGCACGCCCGACAGGATCTTGATGAGCGTCGACTTGCCGGCGCCGTTGTCGCCGAGCAGGCACATCACCTCACCCGAGTAGACGCTCATCGAGACGTCCTCCAGGGCAATGACGTTGTCGAACTGTTTCGAGATGTTCTGCACCTCGATGAGTGGCGTACGTCCGTTGGTCGGGTGCATCCTCAGGCCCTCATGGCGCGGTCGCGGACGAATCGGTTGATCAGCACGGCAATGAGCAGCATCGCGCCGAGGACCACCTGGAACCAGTCGGCATCGACTCGAGCGAAGACGATGCCCTGCTTGACCATGCCGAAGATGAGCGCGCCCAGCAAGGCGCCAATTGCCGAACCATAGCCGCCGGTCAACAGCGTGCCGCCGACGACGACGGCGATGATCGCGTAGAACTCCTGCCCGTCACCGCGCAGGACGTCGGAGCCCGTAAACGTGACGGCCTGGATCAGGGCAACCAGACAGGCGGCGGCCGCGGTGGCCATGAACAGCGTGATCTTGACGCGGTCGACGGGGACGCCGACGTTGCGCGCCGCCTGGACATTGCCACCACAACCGAAGATCCAGTTGCCGAACGAGGTCCTGAGGAGGATCCAGGTCGCCACGGCCGCGACCAGCAGCCACCAGACGATCGAGATCGAAAAACTCGCCCCACCAAAACTGACGGTGCTGGCGAAGACGGCTTTCGCGCTGTCGAACCCGGGCGCTTTGTCGAGTCCGCCAATCTGGGTTCGGCCGGTGAGGAGTCGCGTCGCGGCGATGGTCGCGCCGCGAATGATGTACAGCGTGCCCAGGGTGACGATGAACGACGGCAGCCCGGTGCGCAGCACGAGATAGCCGTTGAAGAAGCCGATCACCAGCGCAAACGCCAGCGCCGCGGCCATCGCCAGCCAGATGTTCCAGTTGAGCTGCACCGCCAGCACCGAGACGATCATCCCCGTGGCGCCAAGGACGGAGCCGACCGACAGGTCGAACTCACCGCCGATCATCAGCAGGGCGACCGCGACCGCCAGGATGCCCAGTTCGGCGGCGACCTGCAGATAGGTGGCGGTGCCCGCCAGGCTCAGGAATCCGTTGCGGCCTGCGACGGCCGCAAAAAAGAGCCAGACGGCGACCGCCCCCGCCAGCGCGCCCATCTCCGGCCGGACCAGCAGTCGGCGGAACGAGCCGCCCCTGGCAACGCGCTCGTCAACCGGCGCCGCCGGCCGCCCAATGGCAGGCTGCGAAACACTCATGTCGAGATCCCCACCGTCGATCCCCCTGTGCGATATGGCATCCAAAACCCCTGAACAGTCCCGCCCACCGCTTCGCTGCGCTCGCTCCTTTGTAGCGCCCGATCGCGAGTTTCGGCGTAACGAGCCCAAGCCTGCACTTTGCGATCGCTACGCCGCGCCATCACTACGCCTCGCCGTCGCTACCCTTCGCCATTGCTGCGCTTCGCCATTGCTGCGCTCGCCGCTGCTGCGCTCGCTGCCGGCGGGGAGATGCGACCCGGTCGGAGCGAGCGAAGCGATGCGGTGGGCGGGATTTCGGCGAGATTCCGAAAACGCCTAGCGCGTACCAGCCTTCGACAGATCGATGACCCGCAGGGCGTTGTCCTTGGTGACGAAACCCGGGCCAGTCATCAGGACTGGGTTGGCAATCGTGTTCAGGTTGGCCTTGTACAGCTTCAGCAGCACGATTGGCAGATACCCCTGCTCATACTGCTGCTGGTCGATCGCGAACAGCATGTTCCCCTGCGAGATCGCCGTCAGCACATCCGGCGACAGATCAAAGGTGGCCAGCTTGATCGTGCCCAGTTTGCCCATCGAAGTCAGCGCCGCCAGCGCCGGCGCGGCGCCGGTGGGACCGAGCGTCATGATGCCGTCGATGGTCGAATCGGCCGAGAGCGCGGCCTGAATGCGCTGCTGCGAATCCGTCGGGTTGGCCAGGTCAACGGCCAGGACGTCAACGGTCGCGCCCGCCTTGGTGATCGTGTCCTTGAAGCCGTTGCAGCGCAGGTCGAGCGCGGCGTTGCCCACTTCCTGGTTCACGCACAGCGCGTGCTTGACCCCGGCGGCGCCCATCTGCGTGCCGCCGCCCTGGCCAGCTTCGAACTCGGTCTGGCCGATGTGCGTCAGGATGCCCAGACTCTGGGCCACGTCACTGCCCGAGTTGATGGAGATGACCGGAATACCCGCGGCAACCGCGCGTTTGATGGCCGGCCCAAGCGCGTTGGCGTCTGGAATCGAGACGACCAGACCGTCTGGATTCGAGGCCACCGCGGCGTCGATGAGTTGCGACATGGCCACCATGTCGAACCGGCCGGGCGCTTGATATTCGACGCTGACGCCCATGTCCTTGGCGGCCTGGTCGACGCCATTCTTGACGACGGACCAGAACGGATCGGACGCCTGGCCATGGGTGACGACCACGAAGCGATACGTGTTCTGCTGTGCGCTACCCGCCGCGGGTCCCGCACCGAGCACGAGCAGCCCTGCAACGACCGGCGCCAGAAATCTGAAGTAGTGAGACGTAATACGACGCATGCAATCTCCCCGAATGATCAGTAGCTCGTTGAGCCAAAAGTGCCGAAGTGTCGGTGCGAATCCTCCTTTGGTCGGGCTCAGAAAAAGTAGCGCTCGCGGGCACGCATGTCTTCCCACTCCTGACGCGCCGCGTCCACAGCCGGCATGTCACTGACTTCGGCGACCGGCACGTCCCACCAGCTGTCGTAACCCGGCACGCTGTGGAGCCGGTCGTTCTGAATGGCGATGACCGTGGTCCGCGTCTGCGCCCGGGCCGCTTGCAGCGCCGCCGCGAAATCGGCATGGGTGCGGCATGCCACCACGTGCGCCCCGAGACTGCGCGCGTTGGCCGCGAAATCCACCGGCAGCGTCTCGACCGCGCCATCCTCTTCGTCGCCAGGCAGCGCACCCGCGCGCGGGTAGACATACCGCGTGCCGAAGCCAGCCTGGCCCAACGAGCGGCTGAGCGCGCCGATGCTCTTGAAGCCGGCGTTGTCGATCAGCACGATGGTCAGCTTGTAGCCTTCCTGGATCGAGGTCACGATCTCGGACGACAGCATCAGGTACGAGCCGTCCCCGACCAGCACGTACACCTCGCGGCCCGGGTCGGCCATCTTGACCCCGAGTCCGCCGGCGATCTCAAAACCCATGCACGAGTAGCCGTACTCGAGCTGGTACTGCTTGGGGTGCCGCGCCCGCCACAGCTTGTGCAGGTCCCCGGGCAGACTGCCGGCCGCGCACACCATCACCGCTTCCGGGTCGCCCAGCTCGTTGACCGCCCCGATCAGCTCGCCCTGGCTGACCAGCGGCGTCAGCCGCACCGCGTAGATGCGCTCGACTTCGCGATCCCACTCGGCATGCAGTCCTTCCGCCAGCTGCCGATAGCTCGCCTCCACCTGGTAGTTGCCCAGAACCTCGGCGAGCTCGTCCAGGGTGACCTGGGCGTCGCCGATCAGCGCCAGCGCGGCCTGCTTGGCGGCATCGAAGCTCGCGACATTGACGTTGACGAAGCGCACGTCGGGATGCTGAAAGGCGGTCTTCGAGGCCGTCGTGAAGTCGCTGTACCGGGTGCCGACGCCGATGACCAGGTCAGCCTCTTTTGCCAGGCGGTTGGCGGCGAAGGTCCCGGTCGCACCGATAGCGCCCAGGTTCAGGGGATTGTCGTAGCGCAGGCTGCCTTTGCCGGCCATCGTCTCGCCCACCGGGATGCCGGTGCGTTCCACGAACCGGCGCAGCGTTTCAGAAGCTTCGCTGTACAGCACGCCACCCCCGGCCACCAGCAACGGTCGCCGGCTGCGGCGAATCCAGTCCGCCGCCTGTGCGAGCGCGTGCCGATCGGGGCGGTTGCGCGGGACGCGCCAGATACGTTTGTGAAAGAACGCCTCCGGATAGTCGTACGCCTCGGTCTGCACGTCCTGCGGCAGCGCCAGCGTGACCGCGCCCGTTTCGGCGGGACTGGTCAGTACCCGCAGCGCCGCCGGCAGCGCCGTGAGCAACTGCTCCGGCCGACTGATGCGGTCCCAGTAGCGGCTGACCGGTTTGAAGCAGTCGTTGACCGAGAGGTCCTGCGAATGCTCGGCCTCGAGCTGCTGCAAGACCGGTGCGACGTTGCGCCGCGCGAAGATGTCGCCGGGTAGCAACAGGACGGGCAACCGGTTGATCGTGGCCGTGGCGGCACCGGTGACCATGTTGGTGGCGCCCGGACCGATCGACGACGTGCACGCGAACGTCTGCAACCGATTTTTCATCTTTGCGTAGCCAACCGCGATGTGGACCTGGGCCTGCTCGTTACGCGACTGGTAGTAGCGAAAGTCTCGGGTCTGCTGGAGCGCCTGGCCGATGCCCGCCAGATTGCCGTGGCCGAAGATGCCGAAGCAGCCGGCAAAGAATGGCTGCTCGATTCCATCTCGCTCCACGTGCTGCTGTCGTAAGAACATGATCAACGCCTGGGCCATCGTCAGACGGGGCATGTGTGGTATCAGACCCTCGCAGGCTCACTGACGGTCACCGGTTGGCCGGTCTGCCACGACCGCGTGGCCGCCAGTGCAATCTCGAATGCTGCGAGCGCATCCGCACCGCCAACCGACGGCGGTCGCTGGTGCTGAACGCACTCCACGAAATGCTCGATCTCGGCCCGATAGGCGGTGCCGAATCGTCGTACGAAGTGGGGCGTGTCGTCGCTCTGGTGGTCACCGGCTGGCAACAGCACCTGGATGCCGCCAGATCCGGCAGTCCGTCCGACGACGACGGTGCCTTCCGAGCCAAGAACTTCGGTCCACACGTCGTAGCCGTAGCGCGCGTTGCGGCTAACCTCGACATTGCCGAGCGCGCCGCTCGTGAAGCGCAGGTTGATGACGGCGTTGTCGATGTCGCCGACGCTGGCGAAGTGATCGCACACGCACAGCGCGCCCTCGGCGGACACGCGCTCCACTTCGCTGGACATCAACCACCGCGCCAGGTCGAAATCGTGGATGCCCATGTCCACGACCAGCCCGCCACTGTGCGCCGGATTGGCGTACTCGAGCGGCGGACAGTTGGGGTCGCGGCCGACGGCTTTGAACGTGATCGGCCGACCGATGCGACCGGCGTCGATGAGCGCGCGGGCCTGCTGGTACGCCGGGTCGAACCGCCGCATGAAGCCAATTTGCAGCAGCACGCCGGCGCGCTCGACCGCCGCCAGCGCCGCGTGCGTCTGCTCGAGCGAGAGCGCCAGCGGCTTCTCGCAGAAGATGGCCTTGCCAGTCTGCGCGGCGGCAACCACTAACTCGGCATGGGTGCTGGTGGGCGTGGCGATGATGACGGCGTCGATGTCGCCGCGAGTGAAGATGTCCCCGGGCTCGCCGGTGGCCAGCGCCACGCCGGGACCCGGAAGAAGCTCTTTAGCGACGGCGGCGCGGGCGACCGGATCGGGGTCGGCCACGGCGGCGAGCTGGATGGTGGGGCCGAGCGCGGCGATGGTCTGGGCGTAGAAGCGCCCCATGCGCCCGAGCCCCACCACGGCGATTTTCATCGGGGGTCGACGCCCTTCACGGGCCGTGGTAACGTTCCCTGGGAACGTTCCCTAATTCAGCCATGCGGCCCACTCTAGACCACCCCCAGAGCCCTGTCAAGCCAGCCCCGCGCCTCCCCGCCGACGCCGCCAACCGACCCCCCACCATCATCGACGTCGCCGCCTACGCCGGCGTCTCCAAGTCGGTCGTCTCGCGCGTGCTGCGCGCCGATCCCGCCGTCAGTCCCGCCCGCCGCGAGGCCGTCCTGGTCGCCGTCGACGCCCTCCGCTACCGGCCCAACGCCGTCGCCCGCAGCCTCGTCCAGCGCCGCACCTTCAACGTCGGCGTGATCGTGTCCGATCTGCACAACCTGTTCTTTGCCGAGATCCTCGACGGCATCGCCTCGGCCGCCGCCGCCGCCGGCTACAAGGTGCTGATCACCAGCGGCAACCTCGACGCCGCCGTCGAGTCCGTGGCCCTCGAAACGCTCTTGCAGTTGCGCACCGACGGCATCATCCTGGCGGGTTCGCGCCTGTCGGCCGCCGCGATCCGCGCCGCCAGCCGCTCGGTGCCGATCGCCCTGGTGACTAGCGGGATGCGGGCGCCGGGCGTCGACACCATCGCCACCGACGACGTCAAAGGCGCCTGGCTCGCGGTCGAGCATCTTGTCAACCTCGGCCATTCCCGCATCGCGATGGTCGACGGTGGCGCCGGCGCCGGGTCCGAAGAGCGGCGCCGCGGCTATGGCGCGGCCATGCACCGGTTTGGCCTGGGCCGCCACATCCTGGTCGCGCCTGGCGACTTCACCGAGGACGGCGGCCGGCACGGCACGCAGAGCTTGCTGGCCGGCCAGCCCTGGACCCGGACAAAGACGCGGCCGACCGCGATCTGTGCCGCGAATGACATGGCGGCCATCGGGGCGCTCAATGCCATTGCCGAAGCCGGTCTCGAGGTCCCCCGCGACGTCTCGGTCGTCGGCTACGACAACACCGCGCTGGCGGCCCTGCGCCACGTCTCGCTGACCACGGTGCACCAACCGCGCTTCCAGATTGGCGAGATGGCGATGACGGCGCTGCTGCGGCGATTGCAGCGGCCCGCTGCCCGCTCGAGGCACGATTTGCTGGAACCGAGCCTGGTGATCCGCCAGACCACCGCGCCGCCTACACTGTGATGTGCAGGCGCCTGTCGATCTCACCTCGCTCCTGGCGCTACGACGGCTGCAACGGCCCGATCGCCCCGATGGCGTAGCGCGCATCGTCACCAGCTTCCTGGCCGAGAGTGGCCTCCGCCTCGAAGCCCTGCGCCGCGCCGTGGCCGCGGGCGACGCCCGAGCGCTCGAGGATGCGGCGCACGCGCTGAAGGGCATCACCGGCACGGTTGGTGCAAACCAGATGCATGACCTCGCGATGCGCCTCGAACACATCGGGCGTGACGGGCACACCGCGGGCGCGGCGACCATGCTGACCGAGTTGGAATCGGCTCTGGAGAGCGCGCGGCCGATCTTTGATCGGTTGCGGGCCGCTGTCTGAAGGCCGGATCTTGCGCTTCACAGCTGTTGGGGGACTGGACCTGGTGACCGGTGTGCTCATGCTGAGTGGAGTCGTGTTGATCGCCGGCTCCCTGGTCGCGGCCACAACGCTGCTGACGCCCGTGCAGTCTGGCGCTGCCGCAGAGGCCGCCACGCGTACACCGGCACCAACGCTCGGAACGCGGCCGTCCGTGGTCCTCGCGGCCGATCAGGTTGCCACGGTGCTGTTTGTCGATGCCTCGACCGGCGCGGGCAGCGCGACGCGGTCCGGCGATCGGGTCGACGTGCTCGGCTACTTCTCGCGCCAGGTCATCGGGTCCGAAAGTGAAACGCGCCTGCTGTTGCCAGACGTTCCAGTGCTGACGGTCGACCATTCTGGTTCGGGCGTCGCGCTGACACTGGCCGTCTCGCATGACGGGGCGCTCCTGTTGCAGGAAGCCCTCGCCATCGGCGCGCGTCCGTTCGTGACCCTGCGCGCGATGCCGGCCATCCCCGACGCCGCGGGCGTGCCGCGGAGTTTTTCGGATTCCGATCTCGCCGATCGTCTCGCGGGGCTTCGCTAGCGTGTTCGTCGGACTCGTCGCTGGCGCTGGTGCAGTCGGCGTGGTGGCGCTGACGACTGGCATCTATCGGCTCCGGCGCCGCGGCATCACGTCCCGGCGGTACGCCGCCCTCCTGGCCAGCGAACCGTTGTCGGTGTACGTTGACCCGAGCGTCCAGGCGGTCGCTCCGGAGCGATCGCAGTGGCAGATCCAGTTCCGGCATGCGCTCGCGGTGATCGAGGCACGCAGTAGCCTCGTCCGCGGCCCGACGATCGCCCTGGCGTGTGTCTGTGGTCTGGTCGGGTTGGCGACGGTGACCCCCGCCCTGATCGCCGCGGCGGTGCTCGCCGCCGCGGCGGCCTACGCGCTTGGGACAACGGAGCGTCGCTGCCGACGCGTCGAGGCTCAGGCGCTGAATGCCTTGCAGTTGCTCTCTCAAGGTTTGCGTGCGGGCTACAGCGTGCCGCAGGCCATCGCGCTGGTGGCGCGGCACAGCCCAGAGCCGACCGCGTCCGAGTTTTCACTGGCGGCTCAAGAGATCTCGATTGGCGTCCACCTCGCCGATGCCATCGCTCGGCTCGCCCTGCGCACCCGCAACCCGGACTACAACCTGGTGGCGATCATCGTGCGCGTCCAGTACGAGGTCGGCGGCAATCTGGCCCAGATCCTGGACTCGGTCGGCAACACGCTCCGCGAGCGGTTCGATCTGCGACGCCAGCTGAACGCCCTCACCGCCCAACAGCGCCTGTCGTCGATGATCCTGACGGGGCTGCCCTTCGGGCTCCTGGCGTTCTTGTTTGTGATGGATCGATCGTTCGTCGACCCGCTCTTTACCCAGCCGATCGGCCAGCTGCTGCTCATCGTCGCCGGGGTGATGGTGCTCATCGGCTGGACGATCATGCGGTCCATGGGCCGCATTGAGGTATGAGTGTCGTGACGCTGGACCCGCGGGTGGTTATTGCGATTGGCTCCGGGCTGGGCATGGCTTTGCTCGGTGCGGGGTTGGCGCGCTGGCTTGGCCGTCGTCACATGCAGCTTCGATTGCGGACGCTGGCGTCGCAATGGAGCCAGACCGGTGCGCTCGAGGAACCATTGCGCGGCCTCACTCTGCGCGATCTCGCGCGGCGGCTCGGGACGCGACTTGGCGCGCGTCTCCCTGGCGAAGTCGGGTTGCTCGCGACGCGCGTCGACCGTGCTGGCCTGGCGGGCCGAGGCCTGCAGGTGGAGATCCTGGGCTGGAAAGCCGTCGGTCTGGCCGTTGGCGGCGTGGTTGGCCTGATCGGGCTGGCGAAGCTGGGCGCGCCCGGCGCGATCGTGCTGCTGATCAGCGTGCTCGTCGGCTGGTTTGGCATCGACGTCGTGCTGGCGCGGCGCCACGCGCAGCGTCGGCGGGCCATCTTGCACGACCTGCCGACCGTTATGGACCTGCTGGTGCTGAGCCTGGAGGCTGGCATGGGTCTGGATCGCGCCATGCGCACCGTTGCGCGCGAGTACCGGTCGGCCCTGTCCGACGAGATGGGGCGCGTCCTCACCGACCTCGACCTGGGCGTGGGGCGCGGCGACGCGTTCGAACGCATGGCCGCACGGGTCGGGGTCGAGGACCTGCAGGCGGTCAGTCGGGCGATCGTCCAGAGCGAAGAACTGGGCGTGAGCCTGGTCGGCGTGATGCAGAACCAGTGTCGCGAGGTGCGCATGTCGCGGCGCCGGGCCGCCGAAGCGGAGGCGTTGCGGACCCCCGTCAAAATGCTGATTCCGCTGGTTGTCTTCATCTTGCCGACCCTGTTCATGCTGCTGCTCGGCCCGGTTGGCCTGCGGGCCGGCGCGGCCTTTACGGGTGCCCCGGTGCCATGAGTCTCCAGGCACCGATCAGTCCGGCCAGCGTCGCCGTCGTTGACCTGTACGTGGCGCGCGGGCGGCTGCGCGCCGAGATTCCGATGCTCGGCTTCACGCGGCTGTCGGACCTGTTCAACAACGCGCCTGGCGAATTCATTGGCACGTCGATGCGCATGGCTGCGACGATCAACGGCATCGCTGGGCTCCGCCGCGACCTCGTCGTGCGATTGCGGGACGTGCGCCTGGTACGCCCGATCGAGGAGAACTCTGGTCCCGTGTGGCTGGGGGCGCGCCGCGATCGCATGACGGCGCGCGTCGTCATGGACCTGGATGACTGGCAAGTGACCGGCGACCTGCACCTCGTGGACCGCATCCCGTGGCTGGACTTCGCCGCCGCGGTTCAGAACCGCTTTATCTCGGTAAGCAATGCCAGCGTCCGTTTCGTCGGGGTGGCCGAGCCCCTCGAGTGTGCGTACATGCTGGTCAACGGGGCACGCATCAGCGCGCTGTACGAGGTGGCGTAGCCACATGCGTTCGCTTCGCGCCGCGCTGGTCATTGGCTGCGCTGGGTTGCTGACTTTCGGAGCGGTCTTCGTCGTCTTGCAGGCGGGCAGCCCCGATGTGGCGCCTGACCTGGTCGAGGTCACCCTGACCCCCGTGGCGCCGCCAAGCGATTCAATCGCGCTGGTGATGACCCCGGGCCGGATCGCGGTCGGGGTCCCGAGTACCGGGTTCCTACCCCTGTTGCTCGACCTGCAACCGGGTGACCGCCTCGACGTCCTGGCCAGCCTGCCGTCGCCGACCGATAGCCGGCCGGTCAGCGTGGTGGTCGTGAGCGGCGCAACGGTCCTGCGGCCGGCAACGGCGACCGACGCGTTGCTGCTCGAGGTGTCCGGACCAGACGCGATCGCGCTCGCGCACCTCGTGCTGGGTGGGACGCATCTGGCCTTTACGGTGTGGCCGGCCGGTGGCAATCCGCCCCTGCAACAGCCGTTGGACGAGCAGACCGCGCGTGCCCTGCTCGGCCTGCCGGCGCTCGCGGTGCCGAGCGTGGCGACCTCGACGCCGGCACCGACCCTGGCGCCGTACCCGACCGTGGCGCCGACCGCGACCCCACGCCCGACCAGCTACGTCGTCCAGGCCGGCGAGTCCCTGTACAGCGTCGCGAGCCGGCTCGACGTGAATCCGGGTGCGCTGTGGTGGGCCAATCGTGCGCTGGTCGATCCGACGGTGCCGCTGCTGGCTGGCACCACGCTGCGGGTGCCGCTGAGCGCGGGGTTTCTGTATCAGGTTCAGCCAGGCGATACCTGGGACAGCGTGGCGACCACGTTCGGAATGCCAGCCTCCGACATCTGGCTCCGCAACGCGTTGCCAGCGAGTTCGACGCTCGTGTCGGGGATGCTGCTGTTGATTCCAGCGGCGTCGTGACGGTTCAGCGGCGCGCCGCCGGCTCGGCGATCCGCGCCCGCACCTGGTCGAACAGGGCCAGGAGCGCGCGGCCGAAGGGCGATTTGTGCTGATACAGGCTCGGCGGGCGGCCCTCGTTCACCGCCTGCGTCAGCTCCGCTCCCGCCGTTGGGAGCTGGTGGATCGCGCGCGAGTCCAGCGCGTTGGCGATGTCGTCGATCGACAGACCCGCCAGATTGCTGGCCCGATTGAGCACGAAGCACATGCGATCGTCGGGAAAGCCAAGTGTCCGCGCGACGTGCAGGAAGTGGCGTGCACTGCGGAGTGTCCCGAGGTGCGGTGTCAGGACGACGACGTACAGGTCGGCCAGCTCCAGCACGGCCAGCATCCGATCGTCATACGTGAGCGCGGTGTCGATGACGACCACGTCGTACATCTGTGCCAGCGCCCCGAGCACGAGCCGCACGTGTTCGGAAGTCAGCACTTCGGCCTGTTCTGGGTTTGTCGGCCGTGGCAGCACCTGCAGGCCGCCGCGGTGTTTGGCCATGACCTGGTCGATCAAGCGCGCATCCAGCGCGTCGGTGTGCGGCACGAGGTCGAGGATGGTGCGCTGGGGCGCCAGGTCGAGGTGCAGCGTGGTGTCGCCGGCGAGGAAATCGGCGTCGACGAGCGCGACTTTGGCTTGCCCGGGGTCGCGGAACAGCAGCGCCAGGTTCACCGCGATGGTCGTGGCGCCCACGCCGCCCTTGGGACCCAGCACCACGATCCGCTTGCCGACACGCCGTCGCGTCGAAACGTCGCTCGAGGTCCCGCTGGCCACCTGCATGCGGCGTGCGGAGGAGCGCCCGTGGACGTCGCGAATCGTTTGAAACAGCTGCGTGCCGTTGCCAAACGGCTTGAGCACGTAGCCCTGCGCCCCGGCCGACATGGCCTTTTGCAGGAAGTCGATGCGCTCCTCCGAAGTGACCATGATCACCGCGCCGTGGGGCGCTCGGCTCGACACCAGCCAGGTGGCCTGGATGCCATCCAGGTCGGGCATGTGGATGTCCATGAGGACAATGTCGGGCTGCACCTCAGCGGCCCGACGGACGGCCTCCTGACCGTTCGAGGCGGTCGCCACCAGCTCCATGTCCGGCTGAGCGTCGAGCAACATGCCCAGCGTCTCGCGAATCGTGGCGCTATCGTCGACCGCGAGCACGCGAATCGTGTTTTGTCCAGGTCCAGGTCCGGGTCCGGGTCCGGTGTTCACCTCAGGCACAGGCTTGCCCTGTGCACTCAGCCCACGAGCGCCGAAGTGTTAACCAGGATGATGATGGGATCGCCCATCAGCGCGCCGACCAGGGGCGTGAGACTGTGAAACCGATATGTTCCGCTCACCTTGAAGTAACTGTACGTCAGGCCCGGGAGGGTCGTCGTGGTCCCGGTCAGCGACAGGACCGAGGTATCGATCCCGATCGCCAGATTGAGGCCGGCCTTGGTGATGGCATCCGTCGGCTGGAACAGCGGATCGTTGGCGTGGGCCGCGCCATACCGGCTCGCCTCGCGGGCAACATTCGCCACCACCGTGTAGGCGAGGTACGCCCGGGCGATGTCGAAGGTGCCCAGCACCAGGAGCAGGAAGATCGTGCTGGCCAGCGCAAACTCAACCAGCGCCTGAGAAGAACGTCGCAGATGGGCTCCATTATGGGTATAACGCGTGGCCGAAAAAGAGGCCAGGTGCTGGTCGTGTTTGCGATCACCGCCGCGTCGATGCTGGCCGTGGTCGGCCTGCTCTACACCTTCGGCGTCGTGCTCGCCCAGCGCCGGTCGCTGCAGACCGCGGCCGACGCCGCGAGTTTGAGTGGCACGTGGCAAATCATGCAGGAGTGGGCGAGCGACAATCGCTCGGACGGGGCGGTCCTGCTGGCCATCACCCGGTTCGCGACGACCAACGGACTTCCCTCGGACGGCACGACCGCGGACGCGACGTACCTCTCGGCGTGGTATCTGGACGCGAGTGGTGGGCTGTTGCCCACGCCGAATGGTGTTGGCAGCGTCGGCACGTTCATCCCGGCTGGCGCGCGCGGCGTCAAGGTCGATGTGACGAACCGGGTCTCGCAGGTCACCGTGAAGGCCAGCGCGTCCGCCACCGCCCGGGCGACGCAACCACCGCTGACGGTCAGCCAGGTGCTGCCGCTGGCAGTCAACCGGTTGGCCTACGTCCAGCAGGTCACGTACGATCTGTTCGCCGATCACCCGCAACCCGGTGGTTGGCCGACGCTCAATCTGTCCGGCGCTGCGCCCTCGGCCGCGAACGAACAGTCCTGGAGCGACGGTCAGAACCCCGTCGCGATGACACAACCGGTCGACGTCACGCTCGCCGATTCGGCCTATTTCGATTCGGTCGTGGCCGGCCTGCGCGACAATGTCCGCCGCCAGCAGTTGTTTGACGCGGCCAATCAGCCGTACGCGCTGGTGACGCTGCCGATGTACGAGCCGTCGATGACCACCGGGACTAGCGTGCACATCGTCGGCTTCGCCCAGATGAAGATCCGCGCCGCCGACATCATCGGCGGCGCCAGCCCCAGCGCCACGGGGACGTTCATCCCCTATGCGCTGGTCGCCTATGGCACGCTCAGCATCCCGACGTTCGACCTTGGCGCAGCGCTCGTCGGCATTGTTTCGTGACTCGGGCGGCGGCCCACTTCGTGCTGCTGTGCAAAGCGAACCGGGGTCCTGCATGAATACCAATCCAGACAAACCCAGCTGGGTCGACGCGCTCGAAGAAAGCCTGCTGCTGGCCATAAGCCTGTTCGCGCTGATCACCTGGGTGGTCCTCATCGCGGTCCTTGGCCATTAGTCAACGGCTTTCGGGACGGCCTGAGGAGGGCTCGCCTACGCTCTCAGCGTGAAACGGGCCGGCGTGTCGCTCACCTGCCTGGTGCTGCTGGCCGCGTGTGCCGCGCCCGCCCCGCTCGAGCCGAAGCCGGCCCCGGTGCAGCCGTCGCCGGTAGCGACCGTCGTCGAAGTCCAGACTGCCAGCCGCACCTCCCCGGTCCCGGTCCCCGTGGTCCGGCCAGTCGCCTCGCCGAGCCCGCTCGCGTTGCCCCTCTCCGTGATGGCCGGCCGCAGCGGCGCCGACGTGCGCGTCGCGCTGAATCTGCAGTTCCAGGAACAGGTGTTTCTCAGCGCCGCGGCGATGGACGCCGCTAGCGGCGCGCGACTGGACGAGCTCATCGGCGTTTCGGGCACCCTCGACCAGAGTTCGATTGCCCTCGCCGAGACTTTCGGGTCCGTCAAGGGACAGCCCACGGCCGAGGCGCTGCTGGATGCCTGGCGCCGGCTGGTCGGTGACCTGATCCTGTACGCGCAGGGCCAGCAGTCCGCGGCCACGGCCGACCTCGAGCGACGCCGACCGGCCATCGCGGCGCAGCTGGCTTTGCCCGGGCTCTCACCGGCCGCGGCCGAGGATCTGCTGCGGACGTTTCTCCAGGCTCAGCTGGCGCTGGCCGATGTCCTGGTCAGCCACGATGCCAGCCAGGCAGATCAACGCCTGCGCTCGGCCGCCGCCGCGAGCGACGCGCTGGCTCGACCCCTCGCCGCCGCCATCGCCGCGAAGTTGCCTTCTCAGGCGCCTCCGCCGACCGAAGGGCTCGATATCGACCTGCGGATTGCGCTGGCGCGCTCGCTACAGGCGCACACCTATCTCACCGGCGCGGCGGTGGATGCGGCGGCGGATGGTCGGAATGGCGAGGCGCAGGCGTTTGGCCAAACGGCCGACCTCAACGCGACCGACCTTGGGACGCTGCTCGGCGGGGTGTACGGGCCAGAGCTCGGCACCGGGGTGGCCGATCGTCTGCGCGCCGAGACCGCGGCACTCGTGTCGGTTGCCTCCGGGGGCGACCGACCTCAAGCCGCGGCGGATCTGGTCCGCATCCGCGGCGAGCTCGATGGCCTGCTGTCGGGCGCGAATCAGCTCTTACCGCCGGGTCTGGTGGGCCAACAACTCCGCGCCAGCGATCAGCCGCTGCTCACCGCCGCCGACGCCTTTGCCGCGCGAGATTTCGGGACGGCGTTCACCCGCCTGCGCGAGAGCGCCCGTCAGAGCCAGAAAGCCGCCGACTCAGTCGCCCTGAGCATCGTCGACCGCTACCCCGCCCGCTACTTCGCCCTGCCGACGCCGACGCCTTCGTCAGACTAGGCTTCGGGCTTCGCGGCCACGATCACCTGCGCGGGCCGCAGGATGCGCTCGCCCTTGCGATAGCCCTGTCGCACGATCTGCAGGACGTGTCCTTCGGGCACGTCTTCGCTCGGCTGACTGCCCAGCGCCTCGTGCTCGCGCGGGTCGAACTCGGCGCCTTCGGCAGAGATGCGCTGCACGTCGTCCGCCGCCAGGAGCCCCCGCAAATTGCGATCGACCAGCGCGATGCCTTTGCCCCAATTGGACTCGAGGTCCTCCGGCGCCGCGTTCGACAGGGCGCGTTCGAAGTCGTCGAGCACCGGCAGCAGGCGCTGTAGAAACGCGACGTTGGCGTCGCGCGCCTGCTGGGCGCGCTCCTCCTCGGTGCGGCGACGGTAGTTAATGAAGTCGGCCTGGGTGCGCTGCGCCAGGCGGAGGTATTCGTCTGCTTTTTGTTCGAGCTCGGCCAGCTCAGCGCGCAGGGTATCGAGGTCGTCGGTCGCCGGGAGAGTCGAATCTTCGTCGACGGGCGGCTCGACGGGCTGGTCGTCTGTGGCTGGCCTGAAAAAATTATCGGATTGCACGGACATCGTCCAAAGTATATGATGAAACGCACACAAAATGTATCGCGAACCGCATCAAGTTTCAAGCACGGCGGCCCGCCGCGCCCACGACGCACTCTACGTCATCAGTGTGGCAGCTCGGCTCGTCGAGCTGCATCCCACCACCTTGCGAAAGTACGAACGCGTCGGGTTCCTCGAACCCAGCCGCACCCCCGGTCGCACGCGGCTGTACTCGCTGGAAGATATTCATCGACTGCGTCAGATCAAGCGTCTGGTCGAAGAACGCGAGATGAACCTCGCCGGGGTGCAGATGGCCCTAGACTTAACCGAATTGCTCGGCGAAATCTCGACCGCTCTGGATCAGGCCCACGATGTGGCTGCTTTGCGCCGCCGCGTTCAGGCCCCGCTGCGGGCCGCGTTTGCAACTCTTGGAGCACTGGATTAGTCACATTCTTATGCATGCACAACCACCGACAGCCGTTTCTCTGCGGCTGATGAGCAAGAAAGGCTAGGTGAGAGGACTATGGCGAAAGTATTGGGGATCGATCTCGGCACCACCAACTCGGTGGTGGCCATCATGGAAGCCGGCGAGCCGACGGTGCTTGAGAACGCCGAAGGTAGTCGTCTCACACCGTCGGTGGTGGCGGTCAATCCGAAAACAGGCGAGCGCCTGGTCGGTCAGGTCGCCCGCCGGCAGGCCATCACCAATCCTGAAAACACCATCTTCAGCGTCAAGCGCTTCATGGGTCGCAAATTCGACGACGCCGAGGTGCAGAAGGCGCTGAAGTTCGTGCCGTACAAAGTCGCCAAGGCGTCCAACGGCGACGTCCGCGTGGTGCTGAACGGCAAGGAGTACAGCCCGCCGGAAGTCTCGGCGATGATTCTGCAGAAGCTCAAGGCCGACGCCGAATCCAAGCTGGGCGAGAAGATCACGCAGGCCGTGATCACCGTGCCCGCGTACTTCAACGACAGCCAGCGTCAGGCCACCAAGGACGCCGGCAAGATCGCCGGCCTCGAAGTCCTGCGCATCATCAACGAGCCGACGGCCGCGTCACTGGCGTACGGCCTCGATAAGCAGGGCAAAGATGAGGTCATCGCTGTCTACGACCTGGGCGGCGGCACCTTCGACATCTCGATCCTGTCCGTCGGCGAAGGTGTCTTCGAAGTCAAGGCCACCAACGGCGATACGTTCCTGGGCGGCGACGACTTCGACCAGCGCATCATCGACTGGATCGTCGACGAGTTCAAGAAGGACCAGGGCATCGACCTGCGGCAGGACCGCATGGCCCTGCAGCGACTCAAAGAAGCCGCTGAGAAGGCCAAGATCGAGCTCAGCTCGACCCAGACAACTGAGGTCAACCTGCCCTTCATCACCGCCGACGCTAGCGGCCCCAAGCACCTGTCGCTGAATCTGACGCGGGCCAAGCTGGAACAGCTGGTGGGCGACCTGGTCGAGCGCACGAAGAGCCCGGTTCAGCAAGCCCTGAAGGACGCGGGGCTCAATCCCAGCGAGATCAACGAGGTCGTCCTGGTCGGCGGCCAGACCCGCATGCCGGCGGTCCAGGAGATGGTCAAGCAGGTCTTCGGCAAGGAGCCCCATAAGGGCGTCAATCCCGACGAGGTCGTGGCCATCGGCGCCGCCATTCAGGCGGGCGTGCTCATGGGCGAAGTCAAAGACATCCTCCTGCTGGACGTCACGCCGCTCACGCTGGGGGTCGAGACGTACGGCGGGGTGATGACCACCATGATCCCGCGCAACACGACGATTCCGACCTCCAAGACCGAGACCTACACCACCGCCGCCGATGCGCAGACGAGCGTCGAGGTCCACGTGTTGCAGGGCGAGCGGCCGATGGCGACCGAGAACAAGTCGCTGGGGCGGTTCATCCTGGACGGCATCCTGCCCGCGCCGCGAGGCGTGCCGCAGGTCGAGGTGACGTTCGACATCGACGCCAACGGCATCCTCAACGTCTCGGCCAAAGACAAGGCCACCGGCAAGGAACAGAAGATCGTCATCCAATCGTCCAGTGGGCTCACCGACGCCGAGATCAAGAAAATGGTCCAGGACGCCGAGGAGCACGCCGCCGACGACGCCCGCCGGCGCGAGGAGATCGAGGTCAAGAACCACGCCGACAGCGCCCACTATCAGGCGGAGAAGATGCTCCGCGAACAGGGCGACAAAATGCCCGAGCCGCTCCGCATCCAGGTGGCGGAAAAATCTTCAGCGGTGAAGCGCGCGCTGGATGCCGGCGACGTCGAAACGATGAAAACCGCGCTGGAGGAGCTTCAGCAGGCGATGATGGCCGTTGGCCAGGCCGTGTATGGCGGCGGTAGCCCAACTGAGGACGGGCCAGCCGAGCCGGGCAGCAATGGCCAGGGTGGCCCGGGGTCACCCCAGGGCACGGTCGAAGGCGAATACCGCGAGGTCTAGCCAGAACCGGGGGTCAAGCCGCGCGCGGCGTCGGCTTGACCCTGTGCACGCCGTTCGATGGCTGACCAGCCTGGTGGACGCGCCGGACTCCGAGGTCGATCGCGAGCAGACTGGTCGTGGCCATGTCGTCGTCGATGCAGCCCTCTTCGAAGAGCCGCCAGATGGCCGCGCGCGCCAACTCGACCGGGTCTTCCCGAACGTGCGCGGGAGTTCTGCTGGTTGGCATCGAGCTAGTCCTCGACGTCGGAGAAACGCAGCCTGCGTACCCGCCCGGGCCTCGGTGTGTTACAGAATCGCGCCGATCGTTGCATTTCGCCGGTCGATTGCTGATCCACGCGCGGGGTTCGGCCCTACGGCGTCCGCGTCGGCGCCGCGGGCGTGAGGTTGCCCACGATGACCGGCACGGCGACCGTGCCAACTCGGCCAGAGCTGGACTGGGCGAGCACAAACACGGCGTGCTGATTGCCGGCCGCCGAGGCAGGGATCTGGACCGTCAGCCGAAAGCCCGAACTGGCAAACTGGTCGCCGAACGCCGCGCCGCGGGCGGACGCGACGCCGTCGCCGCCGTGACGCTACAGAGGCTAGTCCCCGTATTGCACGGAGAACTGGTTGTCGAACCAGTCGAAATAGTCGTGCACGAAGATGTTGTCGGCGCCAACCAGCGCCCGCACCTTGGGTTCAATGCTGGCCACGTGCGAGCTCTTGATCGGGCAACTCTCACAGGCGCCCTTGGCGTACACCGTGACGTGGTACTCACCATCGCGCTCTTCGGGTGGCAGGTACGACAACGACGGGCGCCAGCTGGTGAGCATGTCCTGGCCCATCACGTCTGAGGCGGCCCGCAGGACTTCATAGTCGAACTCTTCGGCGCGGATCTCCTCCAACGCCGCCACGATTTTGTCCAACATCGGATCGGCGGCGTGAACGGCGGGAGCGGCGTCAGCGGTCATACGAGCGTTCTGGTTATAGCCGAGCTTGCCATACTTCCGGCGGAATACGCTCACGCGCGGCCAGGTTCTAAGGGTTGAGTATGAGCGAAAACAACTTCAATCAAGAGATCATCGACCAGTTCCGAGCAAACAACGGAACCATGGTTTCCGGCGTATTCAAAGGGGCGCCCCTGCTGCTGCTGACCACCACTGGCGCGAAAAGCGGCCAGACCCGCGTCAACCCATTGGCCTATACGCGAGACGGCAACCGCTACGTGATCATCGCCTCCAAGGCCGGTGCGCCCACCAATCCGGACTGGTACCACAATGTTTTGGCCCATCCTGAGGTGACCATCGAAGTCGGCCCAGACCGTGTCGCCGCCCGAGCCAGCGTCGCCGAAGGCGCCGTTCGAGATCGCCTCTACGCCGCCCAGGCAACCCTGATGCCCGGCTTCGCCGAATACGAGCGCAAAACCACCCGCCGCATCCCCGTGGTCATCCTGGAACCGATTGGCGGCTAAAGCCCAGCGCCGCACGTCTTGCAGGCCCAACCAGGTCTAGCCGCGATTGCCCCGCCGCGTCGCTGCGGGGCTCACCAGGTGCCGGCAACTGCCCCGTCCGCGGCGCGAGGCTGCCGCACGCAGTTGCACTGGCGGTAGCAACGACGCGATCCTCGGCGGGCGCGGTCTGAATCGTCTGAGTCGCCGACAGGACGTCGGCCAGAAAGCCGGTCACGCCCGCGGTCGCGTTCCGAGCCGCGCGCCGATAAGTGCGCCATTGTGACGTCGGCATGACGCTTTTGGCCCGCCGCGTGACGCTTCGCGTGACGCCCGGCTGCCTACGGTACGCACGATGCTGGCTTGCATTTCGACCGCCGCGGTAGTGGGACTCGAGGGGCGACTCGTCGAGGTCCAGGTCGACATCGCGCAGCAAGGGTTGCCGAATTTCTTCCTGGTGGGGCTGCCGAATGGGTCGGTGAAGGAGGCGCGCGAGCGAGTGCGCACGGCGATCAAGAACAGCGGGCTGGTGTTTCCGTTGCGGCGGATCACCGTCAATCTGGCGCCGGCGGAGCTGCCCAAGCAGGGACCTTCCTACGACCTGCCGCTGGCGCTGGCGATCCTGGTCGCTTCCGGCCAGGTTGACCAGCCGCCGCCGAGCGCGATGTTTCTGGGCGAACTGTCGCTGGATGGCCAGGTCCGGCACACCCACGGCATCCTGCCGATGGTCGCCACCGCCCGAACGGCGGGCCTGAAGCACGTCTACGTGCCCGCCGACGACGCTGCCGAGGCGGCGCTGCTGGACGGCGTGGACATCGTGCCCACGCCCTCGCTGGCCCACCTCGTGGCGCATCTGCGCGGCGACATCGTCCTGCCGCCAGCGGCGCCTACCGACCTGCGCAATGGCCGCGCCCCGGACGACGTGCTGGACCTGGCGGAGGTGCGCGGCCAGGAGCACGCCAAACGCGCTCTGGAGATCGCCGCCGCGGGTGGACACAACGTCCTGATGACCGGCCCGCCCGGGGCCGGCAAGACGCTGCTCGCACGCGCCCTGCCCGGCATCTTGCCGCCGATGACCGCCGACGAGACCCTGGAGGTGACCCGCATCTACTCTGTCGCGGGCGTCCTGGCGCCGGACACGCCGGTCGTCGGCAGCCGGCCGTTTCGCGCGCCGCACCACACCGTCAGCTATGCCGGCCTGGTGGGTGGCGGCAGCAATCCGCGACCGGGCGAGATCAGCCTGGCGCACCGTGGCGTGCTGTTTCTGGACGAGCTGCCCGAGTTTCAACAGCGCGTGCTGGAAGTCATGCGCCAGCCTCTCGAGGACGGCCTGGTCACGATTGCCCGCGCCCGCGAAACACTCACCTTTCCAGGCAAGTTCGTGCTGGTGGCCGCGCGCAATCCGTGCCCCTGCGGCTACTACGGCGATGTGGCGCGAGCGTGCATCTGCCCCGAAGCGATCGTGACGCGCTATCAAAAGCGCCTGAGCGGGCCGATGCTCGACCGCATCGACCTGCATCTCGGGGTGCCACGTGTGGACTTTGACCGGCTCACCAGCGACGAGCTAGGTGAACCCTCGGCGACGATTCGGGCGCGGGTCATCGCCGCCCGCGAACGGCAGTGGCAGCGGTTCGCCGGGCGGCCGGCGGTGAGCTGCAACGCCGATATGCGGGTGCCCGACATGCGCACCTGGTGCCACCTGGACGCGTCCGGCGCGCTGCTGATCCGGACCGCCGTCGAACGCCTGGGGCTGAGCGCCCGCGCCTACCACCGCGTCCTGCGCGTGGCCCGGACCATCGCCGACCTCGCCCTGGCCGACGAGATCGAGCCCCTGCACCTGGCCGAAGCCGTGCAGTACCAGCCCCGCGGCGCCGAGCAGTGAACGTGTCGTTCCCGACTTCCCGACATCGTGCCGCAGTGCGCTGAAGAACAGCACCTTGCGCTCAACCAGGCGGTCAGGCCCGATGACGTTTTCAGCGAGGCTTGCCGCTTGCTGGGCGGCCTGCACCGAGTGCGTCCATACGTCGCCGCCAACAGGCGCATTGTTGGCTTCGATCAGCCGTTGCAGGCAGTCCCGGAAAGCGTGCGCCAGCGTTTCTCTGTACGTGATCACCTCGACAGTGCGTTGGGACTGAGCGGCCTTGCGCGGGCCAATCGTCAGCGTGCGCTGGCGGTGACCGCCGAAGTTGCGGCCGCACACCTGGTCGAACTGCACGAAACAACAGCCCTGGATTCTCGACCTACTCAGAGGTAGGCGCGAAACGTATGCTCAGGGCGCACAGTTGGCCCGGCTCGGGCCCGCATGATCGAGTGATCACCTCGCAGGCCTGGCAAGCTAGCGGCTGGGACAAGCCGGTATGGTGAGACCGCACGATGTTTCAAGACCTCCACGTGGTCGACTTTCACGCCCACTTCCCCGTCCGTGGCGACGTGTCGGCAGCGGGTGGCGGTGTGCGCCAGTACGCGGCGGGGACACCGGCGGCCGAGCAAGCGGCTTACATGCGCGCCCAGTCCGAGCGCTATCGCGCGGCATGGCGTCTGGCGTGGGATTTTCCCCGGCCAGAGCCCGAGCCGGAAGCTGATCCAGGGCCCGACGGCGCCCGGGCGGCGGCGGACGTACTCGCCGACCGCTGGCTAGCCGAGCTTGACCGCTACGGCATCGATCGCATCGGCTTCGCCACCGGCGGCGGCAACGACATGCTGGCCCACGCCGTAGCGCGGCATCCTGACCGGTTCATCGGCTTCGCCCACCACGACCCGTTCAGTCCCGGCGCTGCTGACGAGATGCGCCGCGCCGTCACCAAGCTCGGGCTGCGCGGCTTGAAGATCCTGGCGCCCGCGCTGGAGCGACGCATCGACGATCGCGAGCTGTATCCGGTCTGGCAGGTGATCGAAGAACTCGGGGTGCCAGTCCTGATCCACTTCGGCATGCTCGGCGGCGGTGGCGGCATCTCGTGGAACGAACGCGACAATCCCGGCGCGCTCGAGCAGGTGGCGCGCGACTTTCCGACCATCCAGTTCGTCGTCCCGCACTTTGGCATTCAGTACGTCAAAGAGCTGCTCTTCCTGTGCTGGGCCTGCGAGAACGTGCACGTCGACACGTCGGGCTCGAACCAGTGGACGCGCTGGATGCCGTACCCGCTCACGCTCGACGACCTGATCCGCAAGTTCTACGAGACGGTCGGCCCCGAGCGCATTCTGTTCGGCAGCGACTCGAGCTGGTTTCCGCGTGGGTTCAGCATTCGTTATCTTCAAGATCAGATCCGCGCATGTCGCTTCATGAATCTGCCCGATGCGGCGCTGCGCCAGATTTTCGGCCGCAATGCCGTCCGTTTATTTCGCCTGGGAGGTGACTGACCATGCAGCCAGTGAATCGCCGCCAGCTCTTGCAGCTCACATTTGGGGCGGCCGCGGCCGGGCTGCTGTCGGCTTGCGCCGCGAACTCGACGGCCAAGCCGAACGCGGCGCCCACGTCGCCGCCGGCGGCACCCGCGCAGCCCACCACGGCCGCGGCCCAACCGCAAGCGCAGCCCACCCCGGCGGCAGCGGCGGCTCAACCCACCACGGCAGCGGCTCAGCCCACCGCGGCAGCCGCGGCCCAGGCTGCGCCCGCGGTGGCCGGCCAGAAAGTCACCATCGAGTACTGGCAGTACTTCTACCAGTCCAAACAGGACCTGGTGAACACCCTGATCCAGGACTTCCAGAAGGCCAATCCGAACATCGAGATCGTCCACAACAGCACGATCCCGTACGAGCAGTACCAGCAGAAGCTCGCCGCCGCGGCGCCCGCGGGTCAGGGACCTGACGTCGTCAATCTGTACTACGGCTGGCTCGGTAAATTCACCCAGTCCGGCTACTTGCAGGAACTCCCCACCGGCGCGTTCCCGGCCGCGACGCTCGAAAAGGACTTCTTCCCCGTCGTGCAGGGCGCCAAGCTACAGGGCAAGTACTGGGGTGTACCCACCGCGGTGCGGACGCTCGCGCTCTTCTACAACAAGGACCTGATGACGGCGAGTGGCGTGGACCCCAACAAGCCGCCCACCACCTGGGAAGAGTTCGTGGACATCGCGCTGAAGACCACCAAACGCAGCGCCGACGGCAAGCTTGACACCGCCGGTTTCGCATGGGGTCCGGACGGTCAGGGCCATCAGTGGTGGCGCGAGGCGCTCAACCGACAGAACGGCCTCTCGCCGATGTCGGCGGACCTGAAGAAGCTCAACTGGACCGATCCGAAAGGCGTTGAAGCCTTCACCTGGTGGACCGACCTGGTGACCAAGCACAAGGTTGGCGAGCAGGGTTTCTATACCGACGACCAGACCTCCTTCAAGACCGGCCACGCCGCGCTGCACATCGATGGTTCGTTCCGGCTGAGCACGTTCGCCGCCGATGCACCGACGCTCAACTATGCGATCGCGCCGCTGCCAGCCCACAAGGACAAGGCGACGTATTCGTCCTTCTGGGTCAACTGCCTCACCAAACGTGCCACCGGGCCGCGGCTTGAAGCGTCGACGAAGTGGCTGCAGTACCTCACCTCGCCCGACGTGATGCGCCAGTGGGTCGAGAAGGTCGGCGAGTTGCCTGCCCTGCAGAGCGTCGCCAAAGAAGACAAGTACGCCAAGGACGCCAAGCTCGGGCCGTTTCTGCAGTCGCTGGACTACGGCTATGCCACGTTCTTCGTCGACGAGGCCTCCGACCGACAGGCCGTCCTCGACGCCGTAAACGAGGTCATCTTGAATGGCATGGCCCCCGACCAGGCCGTCAAGGGGGCCGCCGACAAAGTCCAGGCCATGCTCGACGAATACTGGGCATCCGTTAAGTCGTGAGTCTCTCCCGGCGGCGCGCGCTGACGGCTTACCTGCTGCTGCTCGTGCCGCTGGCGTTCTTCGTGCTCATTCGCCTGGTGCCCACGCTGTCGGCGCTGCAGGTCGCGTTCTATCAGTGGGACATGCTGTCCGACGAACGACCGTTTGTCGGACTCGGCAACTTTCAGCGCCTGGCCGGCGACCAGGTCTTTCTCGTCGCGCTGCTCAATACGCTCAAGTACGTCGCCCTGGGGGTGCCGACGGGGCTGGTCCTGTCGCTGGCGATCGCGCTGGCGCTGACGCGCGTCCGACGGCTGGCCGGTGTCTTTCGCACGGTGTACTTCATTCCGTTCATCACCTCGCTGGTCGCGGTCGGCTGGGTCTGGCGGTGGCTGTACCAGCCGCAGCGCGGCAGCATCAACGAGCTCATCGGCACCTTCGGCATTCCGCCCCAGCCGTTTCTGCAGAGCACGTCGCAGGCGCTGCCGTCGATCGTGGTGGTGAATGTCTGGCACGATCTCGGCTTTCAGATCGTCATCTTCCTGGCGGGCCTGCACGCGATCCCTGACATTTACTACGAGGCCGCTCGGCTGGACGGAGCGGGCCGCTGGGCGATGCTCCGGCACATCACCCTGCCGCTGCTCAATCCGACCATCGTGTTCCTGGCGGTCACCAGCGCCATCAGCTCACTCCAGGTGTTTTCGCAGGTCCAGAACATGTCGGCGCAGGGCACCGGTGGACCGCTCAACAGCACGCTGAGTCTGGTGCTCTATGTGTATCAGAAGGCGTTCGGCGGGGCGTACCAGATGGGCTACGCGTCGGCGATGACGGTTATCTTGTTCGCGCTCATTCTCACCGTTACGGTGATCCAACTCCGCTTGTTGTCGCGACGCTATGAGTACTAGCGTTCCCGCGGCCGGCCCGCACCGGCTGCCGATACCTGTGGAGGTGGGACCCGATACGCTGCCCGCTGGCATGCTGCGCGCTAGTCACGGTACGCACAGCGGCCCGGGCCACTCGCTTGAGACGATCGCGCTCTACGTGGGACTGACCGCGCTCGGGGTCGTCATGGTGTTCCCGTTCCTGTGGATGATCTCGACGTCGTTCAAGGATCCGGCCGACATCTATACGTTGTCGCTGCTGCCAACGCGACCTACGCTGAATAACTATGTCATTGCGTTGACCGGCTTTCCGTTCGTGCGTTGGTTCGCGAATAGCCTCCTGGTGGCCGGTGCGACAACGCTCAGCGTCGCGTTCTTCGATTCGCTCACCGGCTACGTGTTGGCCAAGCTGGAGTTCCCCTTCAAGACAGTGATTTTCGTCGCGATTCTGTGCACGCTGATGGTGCCGACCGAGATGCTCATCATCCCGTGGTACATCCTGTCGGTCGACTACCACTGGACCGATACGTACTGGGGCATCATGTTTCCGGGGGTCATCAGCGCCTTCGGCGTGTTCCTGATGCGCCAGTTCATGCAGACGGTGCCGAACGAACTGCTGGATGCTGGGCGGATCGACGGCCTCGGCGAGTTCGGACTGTTCTGGCGCGTCGCGCTGCCGCTGGTCCGGCCCGCGATGGCGGCCCTGTGCATCCTGACGTTTCTCGGTAACTGGAACGCGTTCTTGTGGCCGCTGATCGTGATCCAGGATCCCCTGCTGCGTACCTTACCGGTGGGATTGTCGCAGTTCTCGTACGGTGAAGCCGGTTCGCGCTGGGAGCTCATCATGACCGGGGCGAGCATCGCGACGCTGCCGGTGTTGATCGGGTTCGCCATTTTCCAACGCCAGATCATCCGCGGCGTCGCGCTCACCGGATTGAAAGGATGAGCTCGTTCCCGCATCCGGTCTACGCCGCGACGATTCTGGGTCCGCAATTCCGTGAGTCGCAAAAGTGGCTCTTCGAGCCGATGTTGCAAGCCAGCGAAGCGCACCTGCTGATGCTTGTCCAGCAGGCGTTGATGCCGGCCCACCAGGCCGTCCAGGTCAGCCGCGCGGTACAGGAGTTGCGCGCTCAGGGCGCCGATGTCTTCACGTACACGCCCGAAGTGGAGGACCTGTTCTTTCAGATGGAGGCACGCATCCTGGAGAGCGCCGGCGAGGAAGCGGGCGGCAACCTGCATCTGGCGCGGAGCCGCAACGATCTCGACGCGGCGATGGCGCGCCTGACGGTGCGGCGGTTGCTGCTCGAGGCGGACGCAGCGCTGGACGCCTTGCGCGGCACATTCCTCCGGTTGATCGGCGAGCACTTGCGGACGCTCATGCCCGGCCACACGCATACGCAGCCAGCGCAGCCGACCACACTCGCGCACTACCTCGCTTCGACGGCGCAGGCACTGGAGCGGGACGCGGATCGCTTGCACGCCGCATTTGCCTGCACCAATCGCGGCCCGCTGGGCGCCGCGGCGCTGACCACCACCGGCTTCCCGATCGATCGCGACTTGACCGCCAGTTTGTTGGGATTCGATAGCGTGGTGATCAACAGTTACGACGCTATCGGTGGCGTCGACTATGCGCTCGAGAGTCTGAACGTGCTGACGATCTGCGTCCTCGGACTCTCACGTCTGCTGCATGATCTGCTGCAGTGGGCAACCCGCGAGTTCGGCGTACTCCACATCGATCCGGCGTTCTTGCAGATCAGCAGCATCATGCCGCAGAAACGCAATCCGGTGGTGCTCGAACACCTGCGGGCGCGGATTGGCTGGGTGCTCGGGGACGCGCATACGGCCGCGACACTGGTCCACTCCGCCGCGCTGGGCGATACGGTGGACGTCGAAGACGAGTTCTATGAACCGTTGTTTCGCACCTTTGAGCACGGCCTGGGGGTGCTGCGTTTGCTGGACGCGGCGCTCGGCACCTGCCAGTTCGACGTCGAGCTCCTGCGGGACCGCGCAAGCACTGGCTTCACCACGGCGACCGAGCTGGCCGACACGCTGGTGCGGCGGGCGGGACTGCCGTTCCGACAGGCGCACCGGGTGGCCTCGACCGTCGTCCAGTTGTCCGGCGCCGACTCCGCCCGGGTCACCGTGGAGCTGGTGGCCGAGGCCGCGCGCACGGCACTCGGGCGAGATATTCAACTGGATTCCGAGGACCTGCGAGCGGCATTGGACCCATGGTGCTTTGTCGAGCAGCGGACCATTCCGGGTGGGCCAGCGCCGGCGGCGATGGAGTCGCACCTGGCCAAATTGCGGCAGCGCCTCGAAGTGGATCGCGCCTGGCGCGTGGCGCGCGAAGTCCAGATCGAAGCAGCCCATGTCGAACGGCAACGCCAAGTGGGCATGCTGGCGACGCAGGCTGCCGCGGATTCCGCGGCGCGGTGACGAGCCGGCTGGGTATGCCGGAGATCGGCTGGCGTCTGGCGCCTCTCGACGATTCGGGCCTACCCGGGTTCATCGCCCGGGGCGCGCTACCCGACTCCTCGGCGGCTCGCTGTGAGCTGTGCGACGCGCGTCCCAGGCAGCCGCTTTCCTCGGTCTTGGTCGTCGACGGTCCCGACGGGTTACCCGTGCCGTTTCTGATCTGCGTCCAGTGCCGCCGAACACTGCACCAGTTGCACAGCATGCTCGAAACGGCCGCCAGACCAGATTCCTCGAGCTCAACCTAGACGCAACCTGTTGGTCAAACCACTCTCCTGGCGCGGTCGTTATACACTCGGTCACATTAGCAACGATTGGCGAACACGACGGTAAACGAATGACCATTTGTAGGGGAGCCACATGCACATACGACTGAGGCTCATCGCGACGATAGCGATGCTGGGTGTCATGATCTTGGCCCTGGGCGCGCCGATCGCATCGGCGAACTTTTTCATGGGTGTCACCGTCGCCTCGCGGTGCGGCGACACAACGGCCACCGTGACGATCACGACCTTCGAGGTCAGCCAGGCCGGTGGCACCGTCACTGTCATCGTGCAGATCCAGCAACCAAACGGCACATTTACGGACACGTCATCGACGGCGACGGTTTCGATACCAAGTGGCTCAACCACGACAACCACCACCGTTACGATTCCGGCGAACAGTACCTATCGCGTACGCGTCACGACGAATCTCGAGGTGTTCAATGGCCCTTCAAGCGAGGTGTCGAACACGGTGACGTGCGCAGCCAGCACGCCGACGCCTACACCGACCGCGACTTCGACCAACACGGCGACGCCCACACCGACCAGCACGGCTACGCCGGCAGCGACGACGACTGCGACTGCGACCGCGACGACGACGCCGACTGCGACCACCACGCCGACGCCGACCGACACGCCGCCGCCAGGCTCAACCGTGACCCCGACGCCAACCGACACGCCTGTACCGCCGCCACCGCCGCCGGCGGCGACCGCTACGCCAACAAATACGCCCGGCAGTAGCGGCGGTGGCGGTAGCTCGCCAAAGCCAGCGCCGACCGCGGTTCTGGTACCTGAGCAGCCTTCGGCGCCTTCAGTGGCCGCACCGCCGCCACCGCCGCCACCGCCGCCACCCCCGCCACCCCCGGCACCAACCCCTACTGTTCAGGTAGCTGGTGTTCAGGCGGCGGCACCGCCCGCGGCGCCGCCTCAGGCCGCGCCACCGGCCGCTCTGCCACCGCCGCCACCTGCGCCGCCCTGTCTCGAAGCGGTCCTGGTGCCAATACTCGATGCAGTCACCGGTCAGCAGATGGTCGACAAAGCGACCGGCCTGCAGATGTGGCTCACAATGGGCGACGATAGTGGTGTTGTCTCGCTAGGCACACCCTGCCCGCGTGCAGATGTGCCACTCGCCTTGCCTGCAACCGGCGACGGCTCGACCGCGACAGAATTCGTCAACTGGGACGGGAGCCCGATGAGTCTGCCGTAAGACATCTCCACCAGCAGCCGGACGGGCCTCACGCCCGCCCGGCCGCTCGTGGTCGCAATCAGGGAAAATCGAGCGTGGTGGCCACATACCCCGGCGGTCGCCGCACCGGGTTTGCCTGCTCAAAGGCAAAGGCGAGCTTCAGTAACGTCGCTTCACTCAGTCCCGGGCCCATAAAGGTCAAACCGATCGGGAGACAGTCACGTACGAAGCCCGCCGGCACCGTGATCAACGGGAAGCCAGATACCGCGGCGGCCTTGCTGCTGCCGCCGAGCCGCCGGTCACCGTCGAAAAGATCGATGACACACGCGGGCGCATTGGTCGGTGCGACCAGTGCATTGAACTTGCGTTCATCGAACAGCACCGCGAAACCACGTGCAAACGCCGCGTTGAAGGCAACGGCGCGTTGGTAGAGCTCGTCGGTCAACGGTCCGCGGGCCTGGGCGCGCAAGAGTTGCTCCTGCGCGAAGTACGGCATTTCCTGGTCAGCATGCTCCTCGTTGAAGCGAATCAAGTCGGCCAGGTTGCGGATTTGAGCATCCGGGCGGGTGGCGAGGTACGCCGCGAGGTCGGCCTTGAACTCAAAGTCCAGCACCAGCGCCTCGGAGCCTTCATCGGCGCCGGCGAGGTCGGCGCGCAGCTCGGCGTGGCCGGGGATCTCGACGTCGTCGATCAATTCGGCGCCACTCTCGCGCAGCACCTCGAGGGCGCTTTCGAACACGCGATCAGTGTGCTCGCTGTACCCGGTATGGAACTTTCGGGCAACCCCGATCCGCGCTCCGCGCAGGCCGTTTGGATCCAGGCAGTCGCGGTAGTTGGTGCCCGACTCGCCGATGGCCGAGAGCACCGTGGCCGCGTCGGCGACCGTACGCGCGTGCGGCCCCACGGTGTCCTGGGAGTGCGAGATCGGGATCACCCCCTGGCGACTGGTCAGCCCGACGGTCGGTTTGATGCCGACGATGCCGCACGCCGAGGATGGGCTCATGATCGAGCCGTCGGTCTCGCTGCCCAGGGCCGCGACGCACAGGTTGGCTGAGACGCTGGCCGCCGAGCCTGAGCTCGACCCGCCCGGGCTGCGATCCAGCACGAAGGGGTTGCGGGTCTGGCGACCCCGACCGCTCCACCCGCTCGACGAGCGGGTCGACCGAAAATTCGCCCACTCGCTGAGGTTCGCCTTGCCGAGGATCACCGCGCCGGCCGCTCGTAGCTTGCTCGCCACTGGCGCGTCCTGTCTGGCCGGCGCCCCAACTAACGCCAACGAGCCCGCGGTGGTCTGCATCCGATCGCCGGTGTCGATGTTGTCCTTGAGCACGACCGGGACCCCGTGCAGGGGTCCCCGCAGCGTGCCGCCGGCACGCTCGCGGTCGAGCGCCTCGGCAATCTCCAGGGCGTCGGGGTTGGTTTCGATGATGCTCCGCAGCGTCGGCCCGGACCGATCGACGGCTTCGATGCGGGCCAGATACGCCGCGGCGATCTCGCGCGCACTGACCGCGCCGCTCGCAAGGCGCGCCTGAAGGACGTCAATCGTGATCTCTTCCAGGTCGAGGTCATTCCACATTGGCGGGTGCTGAGCATAGCAGCCGGTAAGATCGACGCGGATCACACACAACGACGCGAGGAGCACTCGGCATGGCAGCAGTTCGACGGGCGGATGTGACCTGGAGCGGCGATCTCCCCACGGGTAAGGGCGCGGTGAGCGCCACGACGAGCGGCGTCTTCAAGGACCTCGAGGTGAGCTGGCCGCGCCGGTCGGAGGCGGCCGCGGAGGGTAAGACGAGCCCCGAAGAGTTGCTGGCGGCCTCGCACGCCAGTTGTTACGCGATGGCCCTGTCGGCCGGCCTCGGCGGCGCGGGCACGCCGCCTCAATCGCTGGCGGTGAGCGCCACAGTGACCTTCGACAAAGTCGGCGACGGCTTCAAAGTGGTCTCCAGCG
>Ga0070730_10000820_pt1 | contig 32931 bp, 27 predicted proteins | sample Coa_R1_3_FD_66447 | JGI IMG/M metagenome (GOLD analysis project Ga0070730, IMG submission 66447) | Surface soil microbial communities from Centralia Pennsylvania, which are recovering from an underground coalmine fire - Coalmine... | ecosystem: Environmental > Terrestrial > Soil > Unclassified ... | reverse complement strand
GGAAAGCGGCTATCGGGTGGAGGCAGTCCACCTCATCGATTTATTTCCCCAGACATTCCACATCGAGTGTCTGGTCCGGCTAGCGCTGTAGTTCTGGCGTTCTTATTGTTTTTTCTCTTTGTACAGCTCAGGAAACTGCTCGCGCAGGCTGGCCAGCTTGGGAAGATCGTTGAACACGATATACGGTTCGCTGGTGTGCGAATCGAGATAATCCTGGTGGTAATCCTCAGCCGGATAGAACCCGCGCAGGGAGTTCACCTGGGTGACAATGCGCCGCGGAAAGACCTTCGCCTGATTTAACTGCTCAATATAAGCCTGCGTAATGCGCTGCTGCTCGGGCGTGGTATAGAAAATGGCGGAGCGGTACTGCGTGCCCGAATCCGGGCCCTGATGATTGAGCTGCGTGGGATCGTGCGCCACCGAGAAAAACACGCGCAGAAGCTGGCCATAGGTGATTTGTGAAGGATCATACGTCACCTCAACCGATTCCGCGTGACCGGTGCCGCCGGTGCTCACAATCTCATAGTGGGCAGTACTGGCAACGCCGCCCGAATATCCAGAGGTCGCGCTGGTGACCCCTTTTACCCGCTGGAAAACTGCCTGAACACCCCAGAAACATCCGCCGGAAAAGACGACGGTCTGCTGTGACTTTGCTTTCGCCAGAGGCTCGTCCACGGCCGGGCTGGGAATAACGCTGGCTGCTTTGGCGGTAGTTGTATTACAGGCGGCACTCAAAAAGCACAGTGCTCCAACACAAAGAAGAAAGGCAGAGGAGAAAATTCCAAACATGCGGACTTTCATGCCTGTAAGCCTAGCGGAATTAATCCGGTCAGCGCAAGACACAAAGTGCCAGATTACTGATCTTTGGGTGGTTGATCTTTGGGCGGAAGCAGCCCGCACTTTTCGAGTGGCGGACTGGCCGGCAGGCTGACCGTCATGGGAAAGCTGACAGCAGGCGAAAAAATCAGGTCCCCATAGTGCGACCACTGTCCCGCCATGGCCACAGGATCGCGTGTGTAGGGCCACATGGCGAGTTCCACGCTGAGCACATGGCTCCCCGAAGCTGCAGTGCCGGGAACGGAGTCCGCGGCGTTCAGTCTTACCGGCACGCCCTGGACAATGGTGAAATCGTAGCCCTGGTTGTGTTTAAGGGTCATGAAGCCCATTGTAGAAGGTTGTACGCCGAAATCGGAGGACTGACCAAAAATTCGCAAAGGTGCGGAGTTGATTTCAAGTTCGTATTTGCGGGCATCCATGTCATTGACGCTGGCGCCCACCAGCAGCCTCTGCACGTTGAGCCGGCGTGCCACGATGATTGGCGTGCGCCGGGCATTCGTGACCGTAATGTCGATGGGGAAATATACGATATAGGCTTTGGGGCCAAACTCGCAAAACCGGTTGGGCGGCAGGATTTGCGCGGCAACCTCTACTCCGGTGGCTTCATTTGCGGCCACGGGCTTTTGTGTATCCGGATTCTGCCCCAGCGCGAGGGCCAGCAAAACAAGCGCTCCCAGAAGTTTCATGGCAATGAAAGTGATTGTAGTGCAGTTACGCGGGATTGGGAATCAGTGGTGAGATACGCCGCAAAACTCATTTGCTCCATCCCGCCGTCTGCTTGTAGGCTGGAACAAATTATGACTACTGACAATAACTCCGTACGCCACTTCCTGCGTCACACCATTGCCACTCTCGCTTATCGCGGAGGAAAAGCGCTGCGCGGAGCGCCGGAGAGCTTTGCCGCATTCGATCCCGGACAAAGCGGCAAGACCGCCGTGCAGATCGTAGCCCACATGGGCGATCTCTTTGACTGGGCCCTGACGATGGTGAAGGGCAAACAGGAGTGGCGCAACTCCACTCCGCTGCCATGGGCGCAGGAGGTGGAGCGCTTCTTCAAAACACTGCAGACGTTTGACGACTATCTGGCTTCCGATGCGCCGCTGGCCCTCACCGAGGACAAGCTCTTCCAGGGACCCATTGCCGACGCGCTCACCCACGTAGGGCAGCTTGCCATGATGCGGCGGCTGGCCGGATGCCCCATCAAGACCGAGAACTATGCACGGGCCGCGGTGGTTGCAGGCAAGGTGGGCATGGAGCAGACGCCGCCCGCTAAAGAATTCTGATTCTGCACAAGAATACCCTCTGAACGGGTAAGAACAGCCGGCTTCCGGCTGGCTGTTCTATATTTGAATTCATGCCGCTGGTTGAAATTCGCGATCTGGTTAAGATTTACCGGACCGATGCCGGATTGTTCCATTCCGGGCGTGAGGTTCTGGCGGTGAATGGAGTCTCGCTCGATATCCATGCCGGCGAAACTCTGGGCCTTGTGGGCGAATCGGGATGCGGCAAGAGCACTCTGGGCCGTATGGTCCTGCGGTTGATCGAACCTACCTCCGGCAGCGTGAGCTTTCATGGCCAGAACGTGCTGGCCGCGACGCCGGGTGAACTGCGGCGGCTGCGCCGCCATATGCAGATCATTTTTCAGGATCCTTTTGCCTCACTCAATCCGCGTATGAGGATTGAAGAGATCGTCAGCGAACCGCTGCTGATCCATGCCGGAAATGGCCGCCTGGCAATGCCCCATTTACGCCAGAAAGCCGCTGAGATGCTGCGCGCCGTGGGCCTCGACGATTCCGCTTTACGCCGCTATCCCCATGAATTTTCCGGCGGGCAGCGCCAGCGCATCGGCATTGCCCGCGCGCTCATGCTGCGGCCGGAATTCATCGTGTGTGACGAGCCGGTCTCCGCCCTCGACGTAAGCGTGGCTGCGCAGATTGTGAACCTGCTGCGCCAGCTGCAGCGCGATTTTGGCCTGACATATCTCTTTATTTCTCACTCCATGCCGGTGGTGCGCTACCTCAGCGACCGCATCGCCGTAATGCGCCGGGGAGAGATCGTGGAGATCGCCAGCGCCCAGGAGATCACCGAAAGCCCACAACATGAATACACGCGGACCCTGCTCTCGGCCACGCCTGAAGTAGAGACTCGTTAAAGCAAAATTGCTTGCGTGGCGCAGGCATTCCTGCCCTGCGCTTCCTCTCAGCACAACTGTAAGCTCGCTCTTATTTCTTGCCCAGCAGCCGGATTCTTCCATTCAATGACCGGTGACTGGTGCTGAAGGTCTGCAAAAATGTGGGCGAATTGATGTTGTTGTCCACCGTAAAGGGATTGCCGCTGTCGGTGATGTTGTCGATGCCCACGCGCAGAGCCCAGAGATAATTGTGGAAGGCGAACTTATATTCCACCGCCGGGCTGAGGGAAAAGAAATCAGGCAGCCGGTGCGCGGCAGGGCCGGAGACCAGGCGGCCAAACTGGTCCACGGTGATAAAAGGAAATCCGGTGTGCCACAGCACCGAGTAGGCAAAATCCAGTTTTTTCAGTTTCCAAAGAGAAGGCAGGGGCAGCCATCCCCACGAGACCAGTTGGTTCGGAGCATCCCAGCCCAGTGGCCCGCCGATCTGATTGCCAAAGACCGGGTTATCCAGGCTTAAGTCGAGAGTTTCATTGGAGCGCGCTTTGGAGCGGGTGTAAGCCAGCAGAATCTCATATCCGGGCTTCACCTCTTTGCGCAGAGTGATTTGCGCCGCGTCGTAGCGGTCCTGCTTGTTGTTCCGCAGAAAAAACGATCCGTCGGGCTGTTGTTCGTAAGCCCATCCACCGTTACCGTGGCGGCTGATGAACTCCGCGCGTCCGTAGATTTTGGCGGGCAGGCGGCTCTCGAGGCCAGCGCTCCAGTTGATAAAGCGTGGCAGGCTCAGGGCCGCGGGATTTACCAGAAAAGAACTGGTGACGGGAGTCTCCGCGGGCGCAAGAAATGTGTCCGTGCGTGATCCCTGAAAGGCGCGGCTTATCAGATCAAGATTGGTGCGGTCGTAATAAACGCCGATTCCGCCGCTGAATTTGGTCTCCCGGCTGCTGTTCAGTATGTATGCGCCGGCCACGCGCGGCGCCACAAAGCCGCGGTCAAGAAAGGCGTCGCGGTCCCAGCGCACGCCGGGTTCGAGCAGCAGGCGGCCTGAGGACCAGCGGTCCTCGAGAAATGCGCCGGATTCGAACGTATTCACGCTGAAGCCCGGAGCATTGGTAAATGCAATCTGGCGCAGCAGCGTACTGTTTTGATCGATGAACTGAATCTGGCTGCGCGATACCAGATCGTGAAAGATGACGCGATCCACACTGCCGCCGAGCGTAATTTGGTGCGAGCCCAGCCACTGTATCGGCCGCACATACAAATTGGCGAAGCCCTGCGTGCGCTCGGAGCGCCCCTGGGAAAATTCAAAAAAGTTCCCCGTCCTGCCCGTGGGGGTGAAGACATAAGGCAGTGTTCCCTGGGGCCGTACCGTGGTTTGCGTGATGTGCGTTCCCGCCCCAAACTCCAGCAGGGTATCGCGTGCCAGCGTGATCTGGTCTTTCAAAGCAAAAAAGTTGACCGAAGAATCCTGGTTGGTTGCCGTGGATACCGGGTCCAGTGCGGTGATGCCGGTGTTGTCGGAATCGGCCAGGTTCATCAGCGCGGTGGCGGTGAGCACGTTGCGCTCGCTCAGGTTCAGGCGCAGCCGCGCCAGATCGGCCGCAAGCCAAACATTGTTGCGGTCGGCGCCATCGGGAAGTTGCCTGATGATGTTGATATCGTTCTCGCCAGCGTGGGAGATATCGAACCAAAGCCTGTTCTGAATGATGGGGCCGGAAAAATACGCCCGGGGCGTCCAGGTATTGAGCGTTATGCCCTTCACTGTCTGCAGCGTGGGTATAAAGTCGGTGGCGTTGAAGCGAAAACGATTATCGCCGTCCTGCGCCTGCAGGTTGAGCACGCCGGCTGAGCCCTTGCCGTACTGAGCAGAAGTTCTGCTGCTCTCAATGTCGATCTTGCGCAGGGCGTCAGGATTTACCCGCAAGGCCAAAGTGCCGCCCGCCGGCTGGCTGATTTCAAAGCCATCCAGATAATCCTGGGTCTGCTGCGTGTTGCCGCCCGCCACATGAATCTGGCCAAAGCCGTCACTAATTACGCCGGGAATGTAAGGCAGGGCATTGCGGTAATCGCGTGTGTGGAAGAAGGGAATATCCGCCAGTTCCTCGGCATCGATTCCCTGAGTGCTGGCGATCTGCTGTGGATCGATCGGCGAGGGTTGCGCGGATACATCAACCTCTTCTCTGTACTCGCGCAGCGGCTGCAAATGGACTTCCAGCAGCGTGGGCTGCGCCGCCGTGATCGTGGTCTGCGAGGTGGAGGCGGAGTAGAAGCCCTGCTTCTCGATGATCACCCGGTACACACCAGGCGACAGGGTGCTGACGGCGAGCGTTCCGGAGGGAGTGGTGCTGCCGGAAAATACGGTGGTCGCGCCATGCTGAATCATTACCACGGCCGAGGACAGGGGTACTCCATTGGGATCGGTCACTGTGATCTGCAAACTGCCGGAGGGAAGCGCCGTGGATGTTTGCGCGAATACGGGTGTGAGAGCGTGTTTTCGGGCGCAGACAAGCCCCGCACCGAGCAGAAGCATGCGGCAGACGAAGCGCAAATTTACTGCGAAAGGCACCTCATTCGCCCCGAAACTGCCTGCCCGCAAGATTTACTCGCCCTGGGTTTGCGAGGCCGGCTCTGCACCTATAGGTTGCGCTTTGCGTATCTCGGGTTTGCCTTCCATCTTTGGTTCCGTGCGTTCGACCGGACGCGTACGCTCGTCGAACTTGCCAAAGATCATCTTGCCGGCGGTGGTCTGCAGTACCGAGGTCACGGCAATGTCCACATTTTTGCCGATCAGTTTGCGCGCATTGTCCACCACCACCATGGTGCCGTCGTCCAGATAAGCCACGCCTTGGTTGTATTCCTTGCCCTCTTTCAGGATGAAGACCCGCATGGTCTCTCCTGGCAGCACAATGGGTTTGAGCGCGTTGGCCAGTTCGTTGATGTTGAGGACTTCCACACCCTGGAGCTGCGCCACCTTATTGAGGTTGAAATCGTTGGTGACGATTTTGGCCTCGTACAGCTTGGCCAGCTCGATCAGCTTCAGGTCCACTTCGCGGACTGCCGGAAAATCGTCTTCCACGATTTGCACGCTTACGGTTACGATCTTCTGCACTCTTTGCAGCACGTCCAGTCCGCGGCGGCCGCGGTTGCGCTTGAGCGAATCGGCCGAGTCGGCCACTAACTGCAGTTCGCGCAACACGAACTGGGGAATCACCAAAATGCCGTCCAGAAATCCGGTATCCGCGATATCGGCGATGCGGCCGTCAATAATGACGCTGGTATCCAGGATTTTGAAGCTTTTTCGCCCCTGTTTTTCCGCCCCAAAAATCCCGCCCAGTGCCGCCAGGTTCAGCAGATCGCCTTTGTTGGCCCCCACGATCAGGCCAACGTACGACATCAGCAGCATGACCATGAGCTGCAAAAAGCGCTGGGTTTCGGAGTGGGTAATGCTGTCTTTGATGACGAGGCTGAACAGGTACGCGCCCAGAATGCCCAGAATGCTGCCGATGACGGCCCCAATGAGGCGCTTGAGGCTTACGCCGCGCAGGCGAACTTCAAAAGCGACCACCACCACGCCAATCGCCACGCCCAGTCCGCCGGATATCCACTGGGAAAACCGGGCAAGGCCAAACGGCTGAAGCGTGTAGCAGGCCACAGCGACAACAGTAATGAAAATAAGACGAATAATCCAAAGGTCCATCTGGACCCTCCCCACCGGGGTCATCTGCCAAAAAAAGAGTATAAGTTTCCGGTGTTTTTCGTGCAGTACCCTAAGTAATAGCTGCCCCCGCAGCTTTTTTTGTGGAGCGTATGAAAAACAATAAATTGCTCCGTACTTGAATCGCGCTCAGTATATATCACTTGTCCCCAGTGTACCCCCGGACCCTGATTAGTTACCAACTATATCGATACCCCACTGATATTTACTGTTGACCCGAATGTTACTGCCAGGCGATCTTGCTTGTACGGGAGAAATCGCGGAAGCCGAGTTCATCCCGCATAAAAGTTTGGCCGGAGTAGATGAGCGGCCTTGTTTTCCCGGATACGGGAGAACATTAAAACCGGCGTCGAAAAATCTCGGGGGAGATCAAGGGCGCCGGTTTTATTTTTCCTTTCGTGCTGTGTTTATTTGTTTTCGATGTCCCCCAGCAGATCGTCGTAGTATGCAATCAGCGCCCGCTCGGGTTTCTGCTGCACACCCTTCAAACGAATGTGCTTTTCCAGGCTGATATTGCCTCGCACCGAGGCACGCCCCAGACGCACGACATTCCCTTTCCCCAGCTGGACGTAAATCGGCACCAGACTTACAAAATTGTCGCTCACATGCGACTGCGTGAGCCGGAAATTCAGTACTGGCACTCCGTCGGTGTCGAGGGAAAAGGAATGCTCAAATTTGTAGCGCGGATACTCCGTTCCGTACACGTACTGATTGAAGAACCAGTCCATGGTGTGATTGCCTTCAAGGTCCATCTCCCGCGTCATGTGCTTTTCAACGACGGATTTGAAATCTTCCGTGGTGGCGGGACGGCTGGCATAGGTGGCCGTGAAATCGTGCATCAGCGCTTTAAACCGGCCATCCACGTCTTTCACCGTGTTGTCCTGAAGCATGAATCGCACCATTTGCAAAATGAAAGCGCCTTTGGGATAAATCAGGCTGCGAGTCACGTCAAAGCCTGTTTTGGCCGTGGACAGCCGGTAGCCAAGAGTAAGAGGCCCTACGTCCACTGCGCGCCTGCCCAGCGTGTTCGTTTCGGTGAGCAGCCTCCGCTGCCCGGCCCAAAACTCATGGTAGTCATCCAGGCCATGCTCTCTGTAGATGAGCTCGAGAAATATTGATGCGGAGCACTCCGCGAAGCCCTCGCTCATCCACTGGTCGCGGTAGGAATTCCAGCCCACGGCGTGCCCCCACCACTGGTGAGCGATCTCATGCGGTCCCACGGACTTAAAGAAGCCGTGGTCGTTGCCAAAGCCGATGAAGTGCCGCGCCGTGGAATCAAAGAAGTAGCTGATGGGCAAAAAGACCAGCCCTGGCCACGATTGCCCGTAGTTGAGGGCCGTCTGCTGGGTCATGGCCAGCCTTTTGTAGGGCTGTTCTCCGAAATAGTCGGTATAAAGATCGAGCGCGACCCGCGCCTCTGCCGTGGCCTTTTTCATCATGGTGACCGTACTCAGCGTGCCCACGGTCCCGGAATACGGGCCGCTGCGAAGATACTCCACAATGTCGGGTGACTCGGAATTTACGTCAGTCTCAACATCATAGTGATTGCCCAGATCACGGGTCTGCTGGGTTTTGAATTCGCCAAAATTGAAGCCGGCAACCGCCTGAGGGGCCTCCGATTTCCACTCGCTGATCGTTTCTTTGCCTTCCGTCACCGTGCGCAGCGGCTGTCCGGTAGAGGCGAGCTTCATGCCTTTCGGCACGCGAAACGTCAATTCGTAAGTAGCGTAGTGGCCAATGCCCTGGCTGGGATACCAGTTTTCCCGCGCCAGGGGGTAGTAATTTCCGTTGCTTTCATTCGTAATCGCGTCCTTGCCGCCGTATTGGGTGATTACGGTGTAGCTCTCGCCCTTTTTGAGTTCCTGGGGGAGGATCACGGAAAAATCGGAATCCTCTTCGCTGCCCTCCTGAATGAATGGCAACGGCTGGCCATCCTTGCCTGCAACCCAGTCAACTCTGAGTGTTGGGAACAGATCGAACGCAAGCACACGGACCCCGTCACGCGAAGCGGTGACGGTGGTTTCCGCCAGACCATTCAGTCTGCCGCTCTTCTCGATTTGGGTATCCAGCTTCTGGTGCTCGATGTTAAAAAGCAGATTGTTCTCACCACTATTGGCGGTCCCTGCCGCATATTCGCTGGAACGGTGGAACGAGGTCCAGATTCCGTAGTGGTTTTCGTCCCAGGCGGTCAGCGCGACTTCTTCCGGAGCCAGCGAAAAATGCCGGCTGATGCGGGGGCCAGCGTGGAAGATTGGCGGCGGATTGGGCACGTAAGACAAAACTCCCTGTGGATCGATATCGTAGATCAGCTTCCCGCCGTACCTCTTGCCTTTAATGAACGCGCAGAATTTTCCTCCCGGCTGCGGGCTGAGCACGTCCTGCAGCAGGCGAGCATCCAGATTCTGCTTCAGCCGCTTTTTTAATTCCTGCTGCACCTCGTGCAGCAGATCATCGGGATTGCCCAAGGTCGCGGCGGCATCTTTGACCTGTGCTTTTCGGATGTCCTGTTCGGTCTCGTCGGTGAATCGGAATACCGCCTCGTTGAAATTTTCCACGAACTCATCTTTGGCCAGAAATTTCAGGTAGCGTCGCTCGCTTTCAACCGGCGGCGTCAGGCTGAAAACCCCATCGCCAAAGAACACCGCGCCGGTGATCTTTCCATTGACCGGCTGCAGCAGGTAGAAAGTGCCGTTGCGGAAGGTGAAGATTCCCGCATCACGTTTGAACCTGAAGCCGGTGACGGAAATGGCTTCCGGTTCAGTCCGAATATTGCGAAGAGCGAGATAAGTGACGTCATTGTTGGCCAGAGCGCGTGCCGCCTGGTCTGCAGGGCGGGCCGGACGAGGCCGCTCTTCCAATATTTGAGCCGCCAGAATGGCTGGTAAGACCAGAAAAACACACAACAATCCGATTTTTTGCACAGGTAACTCCTGGCTGCTGAAATATCAGAGGGGGTGGCTCATTATGCCTGAATCAGCCTGCGCAGTCGATGTACCCCTGAACGAGCCAGGGTAATGTTGCCTGAACCTGCCCGTTTGTGCGACAGTAACGGTTCACCCTCCAGCCCTGAGCTTTTTACCGGACTGGAGCCGAATCTTTAAGTAAGGTCAGGAATTTTACTCATGGCAGCAACACAGAAGCAGCGCACCTGGGAGGAAGCCCTGGCATGGCTTCGCGAACATAGCTTTGACGTTCTGGAAGCTCCGGGGACCAGCAACCGTGTTTTCGTGAAGAAATACAACTGCTCGGCCGCAATCGAAAAAAACGATGATGGCGCGGTGCGCGTCTTTGCCCGTCCCGGTTGTCTGATTGGCGGCGAGATTTCCCGGCTGATCGACAAGGGATATCAAAAGTTCCTCAAGACCAGCAAAGCCGAGGTCCCCGCAACCGCTGACCATCTGAAGGCCCTGCACCAGTTTTCGGAAGAGCTGCGCGAAGCCGTGGGCGGAGTGAGCCTCTATAACGAGTCTCTCGGCACCACCAGTGATCGCTATGTTTATGACCGCGTGGAAGGCCGGGACCTGCCTGAGTCGCAGCGTCCGAAACGGGCCTGGGAAGCCCCCAAAACCTCCGGACGCAAGCCGGCATAAAACTCTCACGATTCAGCTTTGACAATTTCGGGCTAAGCCCCTAGACTTCCTGAAATTCAGGGAGTTCCATTTCTATATGACGAGGAGATCATTTTTCATGGTTAGGAAATTAGCCCAGATTATGGCTGTGCTCTGCGCCTTTATGCTGGCGACGGGGCTGGCCATCAGCCAAACCGATTCCAAAACCGGAGCGACTGCCGCTCAAAAGACCGCCAGGGCCCCAAAGAGTGAGCTGATCGACATCAATTCCGCCACTGCTGATGAACTGGCCGCCTTGCCAGGTATCGGCAAGACCTATTCGCAGAAGATCATCGATGGACGCCCGTACAACACCAAGCGCGACCTGGTCACCCGGAAGATTATTCCTCAGGCCACGTATGACGCGATCAAGGACAAGATCATCGCCCATCGGGCCGGCGGCGCGAAGGGCGCCAGCAAAAAAGGCGCGAATTCGAAATAAATTTAAGGCTCTGGATCCACGGCGCCTCGGTTGAGGCGCTTTTTTTGTGCTTCTTCGGCCCAGTTGACGCTGAATACATTGACCGGTCCGGTGCGCCCCCTGAGGCGCAGCGGGGGAAGCGTCGCCACCTCAAACCTGCTGCCAATCGCGAGAGCGGTGGATTCCGAGATCAGTATCTGCCCGCCGGCGGCATTGGACATGAGCCGTGATGCCGTATTCACTGTGTCCCCGATCACGGTGTAATCAATTCGGCGTGGTGAGCCGATGTTGCCCGCCGTCGCAATGCCGGTATTGATTCCAATGCCCACGCGCAGCTCGGGCCACTTCCGCGCCGCGGCATCGCTGTTCAGTTCGATCAAAAGCTGCTGAATCTGTATGGCGGACTCCACGCAGTTGGCGGCGTCATGGCCCTTGGAGATGGGCGCGCCAAATACTGCCATCACCGCGTCACCGATGTACTTGTCCAGTGTTCCGCCATTATCGAAAATCACGTCGGTGACGCGGGTAAAGTACTCGTTCAGAATCTCAACAATCTGTTCCGGCGACATGGTCTCGCTCATGGGCGTGAATCCGCGGATGTCGGCAAACATCACCGTTACCTCCTGATTAACGCCCCCCAGTCGTATATCCGGATTGGCCACCACCATTTCCACCACATCGGGGGAAAGAAAACGCTCCAGCGCCGAGCGCTGCAGCGTCTGCTGCGCGATCTTCTGGTGGGCCACGGTGTTGTCGATAGCGGCGCCGGTCTGCGCCGCCAGCAGTGCAAACACGTTGAGCTCTTCCTGGGTGAAGGCCGAGGGCTTCTCCAGATTGTCCACGTACAGTGCACCAAAAATGTCATTGTTGCCCAGCAGAGGCGCGCACATGGCGGAGCGCAGCCCGGAGATGCGAATGCTTTCGCTGCTGCGGAAGCGTTCGTCCGCGCTCACGTCCAAAATCATGATGGGCTGCTTCTCTTTACGCACCAGGTCCAAAACTCGCTTGCTCAGGATGATCTGCGGCTGCGTGCCGGAATTTTCCGGATTGCGATAGCGCACCTCGCTCTGCCGCTCTACCTCTCCCGCTTCATTGAACATCATGAGAAAGCCGCGCTCCACGCCCTCAATGCGGAAAGCCAGGGACATGACCTGGGCGCTTATATCGTCAATCGAAAGCTTGGCATTCAGGGCCTTGCCCGCGTCATAGAGCACGGTGAGAAGGTAATTTTCGTGTTCCAGCTTCTTTACGCGCTCGTTGAGTTCGCGCAGCGATGCGGCGGAGGCATCCGGAGCCGGCGGAGGAGAGATTGCGTTCTCACTGCGCCCGCGCATGATCTGGTTCAGCGTGGATGGCCATTCCGCCCGGCGCACCTGGATGTCGCTGTCGTCAATATTCTCGAGACGCAGTTCATAGCGCCCGATCAGGGCGACATCGCCATTATTGATTTCGCGGTCGCTCGCGATTCTCTCGCCGTTGAGTATCACGCCATTGGTGCTGCCCCGGTCGGCAATCACGACGGCTTTGTCCTGCAGTTTGACTACGGCATGAAAGCGGCTGACGCTGGAGTCGTTCAGCACAAGATCGTTGGCATTGCCCCGGCCGACGGTGATTACGGGCTTGGTAAGCTCCAGAATCCCTTTTTTGCCGTCGGGTGAGGAAATGATTAGGCGTGCCATTGGCTTTACGGCGCTTTCTTTTCCAGAATTTCGTCCACGCTCTGGATCCTGCCAGCCTCGACTTCGGTTTTGCGATGCACGGTACTGAAGCCGTCTTTTTCGAGCACCAGATCGTAGGAGCCAGGGGCCAGGACCCAGCGAACATCTGTTTTCCTCGGCGCGATACTGCCATTAATGATGATGGTAGCCCCCGCGGGAATCGTACGCACGTGCAGCACGCCTTTTCCGGCAGGAATGTTTTCACCGCCCAGCAGTCGCCGCCAGAACCCTTCCGGAGCCTGCTGGAAAGTAAGCGTAGGGGTGAAGATGTAGGTCTCGCGTTCGGACAGGTTGACCTGTGTGGCTGCTTCCTTGTATCCCGGCTTGCGCAGCACCACCCGGTGCGGGCCTTTCTCTACTGTCAGATCGGCGGGGGTCGTCCTGCCGGTGTCCCTGCCATCAATCCAGATAAGGGCATTTTGCGGAGTGCTGTTGAGCCGCAGGGTGGAAGAGACAACGTTAGTCAGTTGTGCCGAGACCGGTGCGCTTTTTCCCGCGACTACCTGAATGAGCCGCGTTTCGGGCACGTACCCAGGCTTGGTAAATACAATGGTGTGCTGCCCAGCGGCGAGATTGGAAGCTTTGAAAGGAGTTATCCAGGCCGGTTCGCTCCAGCCATCAACCTCAACTTTTGCGCCGTCCGGCTGGGAGGCAAAGCGCAACTCACCCTGATAGGCCAGATTCGGCGAGCTTACCGGACTCGCAGGTCTGGTTTTAGGTTTCTGCTCCGCCGGTTTATGCGCGGGGTCCGGATCAGGTTTCTGGACAGCCGACTGCTGGGCTCTGCTGGTCTCGGGCCTGGCGGAAACAATATTGTTGTCTGTCTGTTGCTGTTCTTTTTTTGTTTCTTCAGGTTGCCGGGCCCGGAGTCGGAAGTGATTGAAGCCGTAAGCAGCCGCCATGGCCAGCAAAAGTACGGCCGAGACAACCGCGATCCACATAGTCCTCTGTTTTGATTTTGCGGTCGAAGCAGCCAGCGCCGAGGCTCTCGCTGGTGCGGGTATCGAAACCGTGCTCCCAGTCGGCTGAGGAAGCACCAGGGTTTGCTCCCCCTGGGCCTCATTGCCGGAGGTGGATGTGGCAACTCCTGGCTTGAGGTCGATGGATTTGTAATTTTCGAGGTCTTTTACCAGTTCCGCTCCGCTCTGGTAGCGTTCGTCCGGAGACTTGCTCAGGGCTCTGGTCACCACGGAACTCAGCCCTGGATGGACAGTCACATCCAGATCACGCGGCGCGGTGGGCGATTCATTCACGATTTTGTAAATAATCGTGGTTACGTTCTCGCCCACAAAAGGCTTTTCGCCGGTGATCATTTCATAGAGCACCACGGCAAAGCTGAAAAGATCGGAGCGTCCGTCGATCTGCTTGCCTTTGACCTGCTCGGGCGACATGTAATTCGGCGTTCCCAGAACCTGCCCGGTGCTGGTGACACCACCGCCGGTCTTGGCAATGCCGAAATCCATGATCTTCGCCGTGCCGTCGGAGGTGATCATGATGTTGGCCGGCTTCACATCGCGATGTACGATTCCGAGCGAGTGCGCGTAGTCCAGCCCTTTGCAAATCTGGCGGGAAATATCCATTACCTCTTCCGCCGACAGCACCCGTTTTTGCATGAGCAGGTGCTGCAGGGTGGTGCCCTCAATGAACTCCATGGCGATATAGAAAAGGCTTTCTGACTCGGCAGCATCGTAAATGGTCACGATGTTGGGATGGTTCAGCAGGCCCACGGCCTGGGCTTCATTCCTGAAACGGCGAAGCATATCCTCGGCTTCCAGCCCATGGATATCGAGCCGCATGGTCTTCAGCGCCACCGTGCGCCCAATGGTGGGGTCTTTGGCTTTGTAAACCAATCCCATGGCGCCACGGCCCAGTTCGCTGATAATTTCGTAACGCCCGACATTCTTAAGCTGCATGAGGGCTTGCCGTACGGCTCCTGTTGCGTACCCTGATCCTGCTTTGGGGGGATTTGATTACACTGAGTACAGGGTACACTGAAGATAGTCCTATCAGTATGTCGAAAAAATACCGTATTCCGAAACTCAGGTCAATGCGTGTTCCGTTGAATTTGGGTTAATGTTTTCCGATATTTTCTTCGTCGCGGGCAAAAGCAGGATCTTTCGCCTTTTCAACAAATTACAATAGTGCGATGAGCCGAAAATGGCAGTTCATTTTTCTGCTGCTTCCGTTGCTGGCTGCGGCGCAATCCCCTCTGTCCTCGGAACGGCCAGCCAGCACCACCGCTGAGGCCAGCCAGGCCGTTCACCACGTGCTGCAGGCCCAGGTGGAAGCCTGGAACCGCCACGACCTCGAAGGATTCATGGCCGGATACTGGAACTCTCCTGACCTCACCTTCTTTTCCGGAGGCGAGATAACCAAAGGCTGGCAGCCGACACTGGATCGCTATAAAAAACGCTACACCGGCGAAGGCCGTGAAATGGGCGCGCTGGATTTTACGGAGCTTGAGGTCAAAGTGTTGTCGCCCGACTCAGCCGTGGTCACCGGAAGGTGGCGGCTCACTCTCTCCGACGGCAAAAAGCCCAATGGCGTATTTACCCTGCTGTTCAGAAAAATACAGGGCGAATGGAAGATTGTGCATGATCATTCGTCCGGCGGATAGAGCTTTCGGAGCGCTCCAAAAATTAAAATAGCCCGGTCATGCATGAGCACAGCCGCATAGCCGTGCCGCAATTGAGACCGGGCTTGTTCGTTTTAGCCTGTTAGCTTGCTTTTTTCTTCTGTGTTTTGGTTCCTGCCGGCTTTGCCGTGGCTGGCTTGGTGTCCGGACCGGCCTTGCGCTGCACTTCCTCGATGATCTGGCCAAGCTGGTCCGCCTGCTGCACTTCTCGGGATTCGGTATTGCTCACCACGAAAATGGTCGGAGTCTGGGTAATTCCAATCTTCACACCCAGATCGTGGTCGGCCGTGACCTTGGCTTTGAGTTTGTCGCCGGGATCCAGCGCAAAGGGAAGCGAAACGTGCTTTTCGTCAGCGAACTTCTGTATATATTGCCGCAGATTGCTGGGATAAATGGCGCTCTGGTTTTTGAAAATATAGCCGCGAAAATCCTCGCCCATCTTTTCCGACTGCGTGTCAAAGAAGCGCGCCCATATCGCGGCTTCCATGGACCAGGGATGCGAGGGGCCGAGCGGGAAATCCTTTAGCACCACCGGGACGTGGTGGGCATTGGCAGCGTCCCACACTTTAGGGTAGTTGAATGCGCACGACGGACATTCCAGGTCCTCAAACATCACCACCGCCACTTTTACGCCAGAGGGAGGTTTGAGAGATGAGCCGTCCGCCGCAAAGGCGCACAGGGGCAGAACCATCAGCACAGAAAGTAAAATCGATTTCGCAAGTGATTTCATAATTTCAGATCCGGAAAACCGCACGGGAATTTAACGTCTGATTCAGCTTCAATTTTACTCTACGGCGCCTGTTTCCCGCGTCCATGCGGCCAGGCTGGAGCCGACGGGAGCAGCGTCAACTTACTAACTGTGGTAGTAAAATGCCAGCCACAATAGCTTAACTAGTGATGAAATCTGTTCTTCGTTATTGTCTGCCCGTGCGTCTGCTCGCGGCACTTTTGCCTGCCTGCGGCGTTCTGCTCTCCTCGCTGCTGCCGGCGCAGAGCCCTTTGGCCAGCCTGCAGGGAATCGTACAGGACCAGGCCGGCGCCCGGATTCGCGGCGCCAAAGTTGTTGCCCAGGCCGCTCAGGCCGCACTGCGGCGGGATGTGGTCACCGACGAGCGAGGACGGTTTCATTTTCAGGATCTCCAGCCCGGCCTGTATCTTGTGTCGGCGGAAGCCCAGGGATTTGCCTCGGTCCAGGCAGACGTGGATCTGGTCATCAGCTCCGTGCGCGAGACCACCATTACGCTCAAGCCGGCTGCGGTGCGGCAGAGCGTGATCATAACCGGAGAGGCCTCCTCCATCACCGCGCAGCCGATTGATACCACTTCCGCTGTTCACCAAAGCGCGATTAGCGCGCAGGACCTTGCGGAGATTCCTCTTGCCAGCCGCAGCTTTGCCAATATCGCCTACCTTGCACCCATGACGGAACCGGTAGAGCCTTCCGACCCCACCAAGGCCCGCATTACCGCTGTTTCCTTTGGCGGCAGCTCGGGATTGAACGTGGACCTCTCCGTGGATGGCGGCGACAACAACGACGATTACATCGGCGGCTTTCTGCAAAATTATTCGCCTGACGCCCTGCAGGAGTTCACCGTCCGCACCGCCCAGTTTGACGCCGACACCTCACGAACCAATGGCGGCTCGGTCATCATCAGCACGCGCCGCGGCACCAATGACTGGCATGGCGATTTGGGTTTGTATTATCGCAACCAAAACCTGAACGCGCGCAACCCGCTGGACAATCCTGGGGGCACTCCCAAACAGCCGTTTTCACGGGAAAACGGAGTGGCCACGCTGGGCGGTCCGGTGGTGAAGGACCGGCTGTGGTTTTTCTCGTCTCTCGAATACGTCAATGAAGATGACAGCATCGGCTACAGCGCGCTCAGCCTCAATGAATTTAACGCTCTGTCACAACTGGCGGCCTCAGGACAGATTCCCGGAGTCACGTCGATTACCGTTCCCAATTCTGCAGGTACGCCGTTTCGCAACACTCTTTTTTCAGGGCGGCTGGATTTCAAGCAATCGGACCGCTCCGAATGGTTTCTGCGCGGCTCTTCCGATCTGAACCGGACCACGAATGACCTGGTGCATCAGGGTGCTTTGCCTTCCACCGGTTTCAGCACCACGTCGGATAATTTCAGCGTTTTGCTCAGCAATCAGTTTCAGTTCAATTCCGGCTGGCTGGGCAATTTTGTTTTTCAGGCCAGCAATTTTCATCACGTGAAGGTCCGCAACTCGAATCTTGGCTTTGGCCTGGCCTTTCCCTTCAGCAGTTCGGCGCTTACCACTTCGGGTTTTGAGACCTTTGGCGATAATCAGTTTGTCACTCCGATCACGGCCTTCCCCATCAATCGCGATCAGCAGAAATACCAGTTCCGCTATGACGTGGACCACAGTTCGGGAAACCACGCCCCGAAATTCGGCGTGAATTTTATTCACGAGCCAGTCCTGAGCGGACGGCTGGCTGATAATCCGGAAACCGTACACATTCTGCCCCAGGACCCCAGCTTCTACATTGCCAATCCTGGCGCTTTTGCCACGGATTTCAATGATCCGGCAAACCAATCGGTTTCGGGCGGGAACAATGGCCGATTCGCGCAGAATATCCAGCGAATTGGTTTTTACGCCCAGGATGCGTGGCGGATTCGCAGAAACTTCACCGTCAATTACGGCCTTCGCTACGACACTACTTTCGGCCTCTTCAACTCCAATGGAGGAAACCAGAGCCAGAACCCGGCGGTGCTGACGATTGCGCAGCAGAATCTGGCCCTGCCCCAGGGCATTCCGTACGATTACCGCAAAGCTTTTGCTCCAAGGCTGGGAATCGCATACTCGCCCGGAACCAGCGGAAATACGGTGATACGCGCCGGCGGCGGCCTTTACTTTAATGACCTGGCCCAGAACGGCTGGGTGGACGCTTTTCGTGCGGTTGATCCGGCTGCCGGGCCGCTGGTGGCCGGCGATCAGGGAGCGATCATTGATCCTCACTACCATTCGCCTTACTCGCTCCAGGCTACCGCGGGAATCGAGCACGCATTCGCCGGAACGTGGAAACTTACCATCAATTACGAGCACCAGCAGGGCGTGCACCAGTACCGGCGCTATGAATATGTGGGCGGGAGCACGCTGCCGGCCAATGCTCCGAACATCTCCGTGTTCCGCACCGACAATCGTTCGCGTTATGACGGTGTTTCTCTGGCCGTGAACCACAGTTTTTCGAAACGATTTGAAATGACCGCGCATTACACCCTGGCCAAAGCCAGCACGTGGGGTGCAACCGTGGGCGAGCTGTTCGATTATGTGAATGGCGTTTCCAATGTGAATAATCCTTTTGGTCCCGGGGATCACGGGCCCTCCGGCGAAGACGTTCGCCACCGCTTTGTGCTGGCCGGAACCGTGCGCCTGCCGTGGCTGTTTGAGCTGAGCACGTTGTCACAATTTGAGAGCGGACGCCCTTACACGCTTACCGCTGGGGTGGATATCAATGGCGATGGCGTGGCCAATGATCGCGCCGTGATCAATGGGCAGCAGACCTTTCTCGACCAGTTTCGCGGAACGCCCTTTGCCCAGGTGGACATGCGCGTGAGCCGCAAAATCCGGCTTACCGAACATGCCTCGCTCATGCCCTTTGCTGAATTTTTCAATCTGCTCAACCGGCAGAATCCCGGCAATAACTTCATTACCGATATCGGCGCTCTGAATGTTCCGGCGGCAGAAGTCGCCGCTGGCAACGTCACGGACATCTGTCTGGACGCCGCCTGCACCATAACCCGCCCCATTCGCAGCCTGAAGGATTTAAAGGCGCCCGCGGGCGCACTGGGCGATTTCTTTGGCCCGGGGACGACAGTGGGCATACCCTTTGCAGCCCAGCTCGGCATCAGGTTTACATTTTGAGGAACAGAACGAAAACTAAACTGGTGATTGGCCGACCGGTAGAACAAGATCGGGGATGGCAACAAATTTCTTTCCCGCTGCTGAATATTGATTGAGCAGCCTGCGCGTTGCTTCCACCGTGTGACTGCGGTCGGTGCTCATGGCCAGGTGCCCGCCGTCGTGAAGCAGCACGACCTCCCCGCGGTTGCTGTTTTGCAGGTCGATCCTGCGCTCAACCTTCTGCACAATGCTGCCTGCAGACGTTGCACTCCAGTCATAGGCCGTCACGGACCACATTACCGGCGCAAGGCCGAGTGAGCGTGCAGTCTTCAATACTGCGGGCCGCCTGCCGCCAAAAGGCGGGCGAAACAGTACTGGTGAGGCGCCAAGCGCGTCTTCGAGCGCTTTATTGCAGTCTTTGAGTTCTTGTTTGATCGCCGATGCGGAGAGAAAGATCAGATTGGGATGGCTGTACGTGTGGTTCCCAATCGCGTGTCCCGCTGCCTGAATGGCGCGGGCAATCTCCGGACGCTGACGGACAAATTTACCGATTAAAAAGAACGTTGCTTTGGCCTGGTGCCGGTCCAGCACGTCGAGCAGATGCAGCGTGTGCGGATCATTGGGGCCATCATCGTAAGTGAGGGCAATTTGCGCGGGATCGCTGCCGTGGACCAGTGTGCGTCCGTAAAGCTGCGAGCCGGGAGCCATGGTGGCGTATCCGGCATAGCTGGCCGCCGCTGCCGTAACCGCGCCTGATGTCAGAAGAAACCACATGGTGAAGTTGCAGCTTACTGAATGTGGACGAGACGTTTCAATTCGGTCTTCAATTACTGGTTTCCAGCAGTACCAGCTCCGCGTTTTTGGCCAAATAGCTCTTTCGCCGGAACCAGTCTTCCATGTCGTGCCTCAGACGTTCCAGAGGCACGCGCGAGCCGATTTCCATTAAACCATCGGCCAGGGGAAGAGTATCGTCGAAAATGGGATCATTGGTGAAGTTGCGCATGGCAAAGTTGTCCAGCCATTTGATGGGGCAGGGAAGGATTTGCCCGTCTGTTTTCCAGGAAACGCTGATTTTTCGAGAGTACATGCTCACCGATGGCAACGCAGTGATAAATGTTCTGGAGGGCATCATATTCCCGCCCTGTGGGTTAACAGGGCGGGAACATATTTCTAAACCTCTGCAACAGATTACGAGCGATTATTTCTTTGGCAGCCCCGGTCCGGCTGCGCGCACGCTGGCCGAAGCGTCAAACTTCTCAAAGTTTTTGGCGAAGCGCGCCGAAAGATCCGCCGCTGCGCGATCATAGGCAGCTTTGTCTGCCCAGGCCTCGCGAGCGTTCAGAAATTCCGCAGGCACTCCCGGACAGCTCTTCGGTACCGTGAAGCCAAACGCCGGATCGGTCCCAAATTCCACATTGCGCAGCGTGCCTTCAATGGCTGCACGCACCATGGCGCGGGTGTAAGGCAGCTTCATGCGCTTGCCCACTCCGTAGGGGCCGCCGAACCATCCTGTGTTGACCAGCCAGCACTGGGCATTGTGTTCCTGCAGGCGGCGTCCCAGCATTTCGGCATAGACCCTGGGCCGCAGCGACATGAAGGGTGATCCAAAACAGGTGGAAAAGTTTGGTTGCGGCTCTTTTATGCCAGCCTCGGTGCCCGCGACTTTGGCGGTGTAACCGGAAAGGAAGTGGTACATCGCCTGATCATTGGTGAGTTTGGAAATGGGAGGCAGCACGCCGAAAGCGTCCGCCGTGAGGAAGATTACGTTCTTCGGATGAGCGCCCACTCCAGGGATGACAGCGCCGTCGATGTAATCGATCGGATAGGCGCAGCGTGTGTTTTCGGTGCGGCTGTCATCATCGTAATCGGGGACGCGCGTTGCCGGATCGAGCGTTACGTTCTCCAGCACCGACCCAAAGCGAATGGCATTCCAGATTTGCGGCTCGTTTTCCTTCGAGAGTTTGATGCACTTGGCGTAGCAGCCGCCTTCAAAATTGAAAATGCCGGTCGAACTCCACCCGTGCTCGTCATCGCCGATCAGCAGGCGCTCCGGGTCGGCGGAAAGGGTGGTTTTGCCGGTGCCGGAAAGACCAAAGAACAATGCTGATTCCGCGTGTTTGCCCACGTTGGCCGAACAGTGCATGGGGAAAACGTCGTTTTGCGGAAGCAGAAAGTTCAGAATGCCGAAGATGGACTTTTTCATCTCGCCGGCATACTTGGTGCCGCCGATAAGAACGATTTTGCGCGTGTAATTGACGATAATGAATGCTTCCGAGCGCGTGCCATCGCGCTGCGGGTCGGCCTCGAATTCAGGGGCGGCAATTACGGTAAAACCGGGATGATGGCTTTTGAGTTCTTCGCTGGTGGGACGAATAAAGAGCGCGCGAACAAACAGGCTGTGCCAGGCATACTGGGTAATGAACTGCACGGGCAGGCGGTATAGAGAATCGGCGCCGGCGAAAACATCCTGAACGTAGAGTTCGCGGCCGCGCAGAAAATTAACGACACGCTCGAACAGGGCGTCAAATTTTTCCGGATCGAACGGCTGGTTAATATCGCCCCAGTTCACCAGATCGGTGGTGATCGCGTCCTTCACCGTGAATTTGTCTTTGGGGGTGCGGCCGGTAAATTTTCCGGTGTAGGAAACCAGGGCCCCGTTGTCGGCAAGCTGGCTTTCTCCCCGGCGAATGGCGTGTTCTGCCAGAATGCCGGAATGAAGGTTGCGGTGGACCGGATTATTCTTGAGCAGGGCGTCCAGCGCGGCGGCTGAATCAAGAAGGGGTGAAGCTGTTGACATCGTTCTTAAATCTCCTCTTTCCCAAAAACCCTGAACGCCGCTTGCAAGAGCGGCGCTGGCAGAGGTTATTCGGGAGAATATAAACGGCTCAGGCGGTCTTTACCATTGCGTTCTGAGGTGCGCCTGCCTGGCGGAGTACGGTATTCAAGTGGGCAAGCGCTTCATCCACGGTGAGTGTGTACATCTCTCTGCCGTGCTCATAACTTCCGGACTCAATGGCTGTTTTCAGGAAATGGCCCGCAACCTGAATGGCGAGCGGATCGGTGATGACGCGGCCGGTTCGCCGGTTGTACTCCATCCATGCAGGATGTGGCAGTGCAATCCAGACCGGGCATCCATTCACCAGGAATTTGATGTCCACGGCATCAGCATGGCGGGTGGCCACGGCCACGATCAGTGCCTGATACACTCCATGGAGTTTGTCGCCGGTCCAGCGGTCAGTTGCGTGAAAGTCCTCGTACATACCAGTTAAAACTATATCGGAGCAGGCCCCGGGCGGCAAGGAAAAGGGAACCATGGATAGCATGTGCGCAGTCTGGATTTCGCAATCGGGCGGTCCCGAAGTCCTTCAAATTCGTGAAGTTGTCAAGCCCCAGCCCGGCCTCCAGGAAGTATTAATCAAAGTGAGGGCCTCGGCGCTCAACCGCGCCGACCTGCTGCAGCGGCAGGGAAAGTATCCCGCGCCTGCCGGATTTTCCCAGGAAATTCCGGGACTGGAATTCGCGGGTGAAATCGCGGAAACCGGAACAGCCGTCCGCATGTGGAAGCCTGGACAGCGCGTTTTTGGCCTGCTCGGCGGAGCCGCCCATGCTGACTATGTGGTTACCCACGAACGCATGGTGGCTGCCGTGCCCGGCAATCTCACATGGGAAGAAGCGGCGGCGGTACCGGAGGCTTTTATTACCGCGCACGATGCTTTGTGGATTCAGGCCGCGCTTCGTCCGGCGGAGACCGTGCTGATCCATTCCGTGGGAAGCGGAGTCGGTCTGGCGGCAACGCAGCTGGCCCGCGCCATTGGTGCCGTGCCTTTCGGAACTTCGCGCACTCCGGAAAAAATCGCCCAGGCAAAGCAATTTGGACTCGAAGATGGATCCCTGGTCCGAGAGAGCTTCGATGATCTGCTGGCCCAGGCAGAGAAATGGACCGCAGGCAGGGGAATCAATGTCGTGATTGATCTTGCCGGCGGGCCATACGTAAAGGCCAGCCAGAAACTGATGGCGCTCAAAGGCAGAATGGTACTGGTCGGGACCGTCGCCGGTGGAAACTACGAACTGGATTCTCGTTTTGTGATGGGGAAGCGTCTGCAGATTCGCGGTACGGTACTGCGCTCACGCACGCTGGAAGAGAAAATTCAGGTAACGCAGTGCTTTGCCGCCGAGGTGGTTCCGCTGATCGAGAAGGGCATGGTTCGTCCCGCAATCGACAGCAGCTTCAGGATGGCCGACATCTCCAAGGCCCACCAGCGGCTGGAATCAAATCAGACGTTCGGCAAAGTTGTGATTACCATGGACTGAATTCAGGCGGTTTCGTGGGTGCAGTAAAAAACGCGCGCCGGCAGGATATTGAGCAGCTCAAATTCCTGGTCAACCTGGCCAAAACAAGCCTGCAGATGGGGCAGCACGGCCCGCGTGAACTGGTAGATGAGCACCGCGCCATCCGGATTCAGCGCTTCGCGCGATCTGCGCATGATCCGCGCACGGAGTTCGAGTGGCATGGAGGTGAAGGGAATGCCGGAGATGATGTAATCCGCGCCGCTAAGCTCGAGCAGCTGCAATTCGCGCTGCACGTGCTCCGCCGATCCATGCACGACCGACAAGCGCGGGTCGGGAAATGAGCGGCGCAGATAGCGAACGAAGTCTCCATTCATCTCGAAGGCCACCAAACGCGCCTGCGGCGCCATGCGCTGCAGAATGTGGGCGGTGAAGGTGCCCACGCCCGGGCCATATTCCACAATGGTCCGAGCGCGCGTCCAGTCAATCTTCCCTAACAGCCGCTGGACCAGAAAGCGGGAGCTGGGTATGAGTGACCCCAGCATCTTTGGGTGTTGCAGGAAGTTTTTTGCGAACAGCAGGGTTTCTTCGCGGCGTGAGGCGGCGGACTGGAGCATTTTTTCTCCCTGAACTGTTGATGGGGTAACCGCACCAAAACAGCAACCATAGCTGCTTATCCATTAAGATGCAAAGTTTAAAGAGTACAGCGTGCTCCAGCCGCGAAAGAGCTATTTCAGAAAGCGGCTTGTGTGCGTTTTTTTGCAGGAGAGGCCCGGGAAATCTGCTATGATCCGCAACGAAATGAACTCACATCAAGCGCGGTTACTGGCTGCTGCTCGCTGTATTTTGGTGATTGCAGCGATTGCCTGGAGCAATTCTTTTTCGCAGACGGCGCAAAACTCCGCAGCGTCGCCGAATGACCAGACGGCCTCGAAGTCGGCGACTGTACTGCGTGCGACCACCCGGCTGGTAGTGGTGGACGTGGTGGTTCTGGATGAAAAAGGCGTTCCTGTTACTGATCTGAAGCAGGAAGACTTCACCCTGGTCGAAGAGGGCAAGCCGCAAAAGATCCGCGATTTTAGTTTTCAGCAGCCAGTAAAGCTGACCGCTGGCCGCAATTTACCGCCCGGTGTGGTGAGCAACGCGCCCGAGTACGGCGCAAGCGCCAGCTCGTTGAACGTGATTCTCCTTGATGCCATCAATACAGATTTTTCCAGCCATGCATATGCCCAGGACAGGCTGGTGAAATATCTGGAAAGCGGGCCGGCGATCCAGCCCACGGCGGTGTATGCACTGGATGGCAAATTAACGCTGTTGCATGACTTCACCACCGACACCAAAGCTCTAAGAGATGTGGTTGCGGCTTTCCGGCGGCAGGGCCCCACCCATATTCCCGATGTAGTTGCGGCTGCTTCTCCTTTTACTCGCCAGGGTTCTTATCAGGTCACGGCGAATGGCCGCTTCATCACCCTGAATGCGATGATTTTTCTTGCTAAGGCGCTCTCGGGATATCCCGGACGCAAGAACCTGATCTGGCTTTCGGAAGGGTTTCCCATTAGCCTTTTTCCCGATGCCGTTCAGTCTGGTCAGGTGACGGCCATTGAAGATTACTCGGCGATTGCCGAGAAGATTGCCGATGATCTCATGAATGCGCAGGTGGCTTTGTATCCCATTGATGCCGCCGGCGTTTCCATCAATGACCGTTTCTCGGCGCAGACCGCCATGATCAGCATGGCAGAACGCACGGGAGGCAAGACTTTCTATAACCGCAACGACATTGATGTGGGCGTAAGAACCAGCGTGGATGACGGTTCCACGTATTACACACTGGACTACTACCCGCAAAACCGGACCTGGGACCACAAATTCCGCCAGATCGAAGTAAAAGTCACGCGTCCCGGAGTACGTCTGCGATACCGCCAGGGGTACTTTGCGCAGGCCCCTACAAAAGAAGGACCGGACCTGCTGGCCAGAGAATTCACCCAGGCAATGCTGGTGGATGCTCCGCCGGCAACCGGTGTGATTTTCCAGGCGGCATTGGCTCCTGCTTCGGAAAAGACCGGGGGCAAGCCTGCGATCAACTTCGCCATTGATCCTCATACCCTGGCGTTCGGACGGGGCGCGGACGATCTGGTGCACGCCGAAGTCACGTGCGCTGTCTGGGCCTATCCGGAAAAGGGTGAGGTGGTTCGCGTCCAAATCGATAGCAAAGCCGGTGTGAAGGAAGACGTATATCAGAAAATTTTGAAAAGCTACTTCCCGTGCCAGCGTACCCTTGATCTTAAGCCCGGCCGCTACACCCTGCGTTTGGGCGTGCTGGACCGCACTTCCAATCTGATCGGGAGCGCGACTCTGCAGGCCGCCATTCCTTAGGTTGTTGTGCGTCCTGCCGGCTTATTTTGAAGACACTGCCTTGCCGGTTTTCCCCGGCAGCAGCGTCTTCCAGTCGTCCACGATCACGGGGACTCCGCCCTGGACGACGGTGGTATAGACGTGGTCAAAGCCCTTGTGCCGGCCAGGACCATAATTGAGCATCAGTTTGGGTCCCAGCCCCATATCCTGATTATGGATTGACTCAATCGCGGCAATAAATTTCTCGCGGGTCAGATCTTTGCCTGCCCGCTTTAACCCTTCCACCACGACCATGGCGTCCACAAAGCCTTCGAGACTTACAAAGCTCAGTTCTTCCTGGGGATAGTACTGCTTCATGGCCTTGCGATAGAGAAAGATGGTCGGCAGACCGGTCTGAGTGTACGGAGGCAGGACCTGGGTGATGATGGTTCCGTTTGCCTCTTTGCCCGCCTCCCCGATCAGTTTCTCGGTTCCCACGAAAGAGACAGTCAGAAACAGAGGATGCCAGCCCTGATCGTGGGCGGTTTTGATGATCTTTGCAACCGGGGCATACGGGCCTACCAGCAGCACGGCTTCCGGGTTGGCGGCGCGCGCCGTCATGATTCCCTTATCCACATCGAGCGTATTGCGGGCAAAAGTTCCCTGGGATATCGGTACTGCGTGATGCTTCGCGAGGGCAAGTTTGAGTCCGCTCAGCACGGCAGTGCCGAAAGCGTCGTCCTGATAGATCACGCCGATCTTGTGAATGCCCAGCCCCCAAAGATTCTCAACCTGTTCGCGGGTCTCGTCATAATAGGAAGCGCGAACATTGATGATGTGGTGCTTCAGCGGCTCGTACAATATTTGCGCGCCGGTGAAGAGACCGACCACCGGGACTTTTTCAGCTTCCGCCAGGGGAACGTATTTGGCCGCGGTCGGCGTGCCCACGAAGAACCCGGCGGCAAATACGTTTTCCTTCATCAGACGCCGGAAGCAGGTCTCGGCTTTGGCCGGCTCGTAGCCGTCATCAAAAGCCAGCAGCTGGATTTTGCGTCCGTGCACGCCTCCCTGCGCGTTGATCTGCTTCAGATAGGCGGTGGCGCCGGTGACTGTTTGCAGTCCCAGGAATCGCGCCGGGCCATCCAGTGCGCTGCAGGAGCCGAGCAGGATACTGTCAGAAGTTACGCCCGGACTCCCGGACTGGGCTACCGCAATTGCGGCAAAAAGCAGGAAGAGCACAGCAGTGGGCTTGCTGATGTGTAGTCTCATAAAAACCTCCGCTTGATGAAGCGGTGAAATTCGTATAACGCTAGACTAATTCAATAAATTACCCAATCGAATATTTAATTAGGATAGGTCGTATTCCTTCCGGCAATTCGTTTGTACAGAGGTCCCCGTAAATGGCCTTGCTGCGGCCTGCTGATCGATCTGCTGTTTCCTGGCTGCCGGTGGTATTGTGTATGTGCCAGAGTCCCGTGATATATAAATCTGAAACCATGATCAGTGGAGATTTTGCAGACCTATGCCTGACAAGCCAGAGAATCCGGAGATAACCTCCCGCCTCAAAAAGACCGATCAGGAGCTGAAGGACCTGCAGTCATCGGTGCGGACCGGGATGGTCAACGTAAAGATCCTGATGGAGTTTCGCCAGGCCATTGAACATGCGCGCCAGGCCACCGCGGCCATGCAAAGCTGGCTGGAGGAGCAGGAACGGGCGGGTGGCGATCCCTTCAAACTGCTGCCCAAGGTGATGACCGAGCGCATGAAAATTGTTACCGATCTTCTGCGCGACGTGACGCACGACGTGGAAAGCGGAGATATCGATTTTGATACCCCTGGGCTCACGGAGCTGCACCAGACTTTGCGCACGCTGCTCGAGCGTATGGGGCGCTTCTTCCGCTAATCCATCATGGAAATCACGCTGCGGCCGTACCACCCTGAAGACCAGGAAATTCTTTTCTCTGTTTATGCCGACACTCGCAGGGGCGAAGTTTCCGCGTGGGGCTGGAATCCGGCACAGCAGGACGCTTTTTTGCGCATGCAGTTCATGGCGCAAAAGCGCTGGTATGACGATGCCTATGCCAATGCCGACCATCAGATTATCTGCCGCGGCGGGCAGCCGGCCGGGCGGATTCTGGTCCAGCGCGATGCGGACTGCATTCGCTTGATTGATATCGCGCTGCTGGGCGAATACCGGGGGCAGGGTATCGGCAGCTTTCTGCTGCAGGCGCTTTTGGAGGAGTCGGCTCAGCGGGTTGTTCCGCTCCGGCTTCAGGTGCACCGCAGCAATACTGGCGCACGCAGGCTGTACACGCGCCTGGGATTTGTGCAAACCGGGGAAGATGACGTCTACTGCCAAATGGAGCGCTCGCCAAAATTAGACTGAAAAATCCAGCGGCTTTAAAATTTTCAATTCATGTCCAAAGAACTCGAACTTAACGCCAGCATATTTCGCGAACATCTGCGCACTCGTTTTCAAGTAGCCGGTGCAGGAGACGGCATGGAACTGGAACTGGTGGAAGTCCAGGAGCATCCAACCAGCCCCAAACTGGAATGTTACTCACTGTTCTTTCATGGTCCCAATACTTCACGAATGCCGCAGGGCACGCACCGGCTCCGTCATGCTGCTTTGGGTGAACTGGAGCTTTTTCTTACACCCGTTGCAGTGGACCAGAGCGGGTTCACGTACGAATCGGTATTCAACCGTTTTCGCAAACAGGAGCCGTGATTCAGACGAATGAAATTACGCTTCGTCCGGTGACCGCAGAGGACGACGACCTGTTGCTGCGCCTGTATGCCAGCACGCGTGAAGCCGAACTGGCCCAGGTGCCCTGGACACAGGAGCAGAAAAATGCGTTCGTGAAGATGCAGTTTACCGCCCAGAAACAGCACTACAAGGCCACGCATTCCAACGCCGCACACCAGATTATCTGCTGCAATGCCGAGCCCGTGGGCCGCCTTTATCTTTCCCCCACGGACGAGGCGTTTCACATTCTCGACATTACGGTTCTCCCCGAACGGCGCAACTCAGGCGCGGGGTCGGTGGTCCTGCGGAAAGTCATGGATGAAGCCCAGGCCGCGCAAAAGCCGGTCACGATTTACGTGGAAACGTTCAATCCTTCGCAACGGCTTTTCGAGCGGCTTGGGTTCCAGGTTGTTCGCACTGAGGGTCTTCATTCTCTGTTCATGTTCGGCTGACCGGAGCGAAGACTGTTGCGTTGCGAATCCCCTTCCTCGGCCTGTGCCGGAGAGCGCAAGCGGCCTAAATCCACCGGTCCGGCTACATTGAGGTCAATCACCCCGGAAACATGCGGCGGAATTGCTGCGCTTTTCAGACGATTTACTACTGCAATATATGTCTCGCCATCGCCGCCAGGAGAGATATACATGGAGAACGGCCCCATTTTTTCGTGGTCAAAGCTGTAGCTGCCCTGCGCCAGCGGCTTGCTCAGGGCGGCATGGAAGGTGAGGAAGTAAGCTTCTGTTTCCACAGGAGAAGCCGAGCTCTTCGGCGGTGGAACATTCAGGCTGGCGGGATCGACCGGCTGCAGCGCGGGAAAATCCGCGAGCGCCGTGAGTGTGAGCCATACCTGCTGGCTGTTCTTTGACTGAACGGAAAAACTTTCTCCCATGCAGTGCAGAAAAGACTGCCGCTCCCACTGCGGAAGCAGCGCGTGGGCCGCACCCGGTTGAGGGAGCGTGTTACTCCCTTTGAGGCCGGAGAGTTCAATGGAGCCATCTCCCTCCGTATGAATTTCGCCGTGCCGGCTGCTTTGCGCGATCAGGGCAGCGGGCAGAACCGCTCCGGCAGCCAAAAGGCTGCCACATCGCAAAAACTCTCTTCTTGAAACCACAATACACCCCTTCCCAAAATGGAAATCCAATACAAATAGCTGCTGGTTGGTTCGAACAACAGCAGCACCTCTGGTTATTTCTGGAAACGTATTGCCCCATTTTGCGCTATTCACCCTGGTTTGGCACTAAAAACTTTTCTACATTGGAAATTATTTACCTATGTACCTGATTTGCTATACGACGCACGACTATTCATGCAAAATCCCAATCTTGCCCAGGTTGCAGATAATTTTCCTTGACAAATAACAACAGCAACAGCAGAGTAGCTGAGTTCCCCAGAACACAAAACGTCTTTCAACTCCCGGGGTAGGGCTCGGAGCAACAACTTTTTTACCGGATTTTTAAAGGAGTATCGCCTTGACACGTAAAGGCTGGTCTGCCCTCGCTTGCGTACGCGCACGTAATCTCCATTTTTCCGCGCTGTTCGTGCTTCTGTTTACTGCTTTGGCATCTTCACGACTGAATGCCGCAACGCCAGCGATGAACGCCGGCGCGGCTCGGGTGAAGTCCGCCGCGCGCGCGGCCCGGGCCACTGCCATGGCCATGCTGCCGCAGGCGGCACAGCCAGGCCCAAAAATATGGCTGGGAGAACGGAAGCCGCTGACGGCAAATTATGTGGGCGTGCCGCAAAGCGTCTCCGCGCAGACTGGGGTGGCGCGGCCGGGACAGAATTTTGGTCCGGTGCCGCAGGCCCCGGAGCAGGTGCTTGCGTCCGGACAGGCTACTCCTCTCGCCATGGTCTCGGGGGACTTTGACCATGACGGATTTTCCGACCTGGCCGTGGGATATGCCGCACCGGGTGGCGGCGGAATTGTCGCCATTCATCGCGGCAACATGGATGCTTTTGCTCCGCAAAGCCAGGAATCCTGGCTGGCGATTGGCCGCGGGGATTTTCCTTCACCCTTTCTGCCTGACGTAAAGGTGTTTGCGGTTCCGGTGAGCCCTGACTTTTTGGCGGTGGGCAAATTCACTTCCGCGAACGGATTTGACGATCTGCTCGTGGCGGCGCGCGGCGGAAGCGTGCTGTACGTTTTTCCCGGAAATGGAGATGGCACTTTTGGCGCCCCCCAGACCCTGAGCCTGACCGGCGGCGTAACGGCGCTCACGGCCGGCGACCTGGGACATGCCCGCGCCTTCGGCAGCCTGATCATTGGCCTTTCCGCGGGTTCAACCTCGGCCCTCCAGGTAATGCGCGGCTCGAAAGACGGACTGGTTTCTGTAACCGTGCTTCGCCTGAAAGCGCCGGTTTCCAGCATTGTGTTTGGCGAATTTGGCGACCCCGGCCAGGATGTGGCTTTTCTTGCCGGTGGCCAAATCTCCATTCTGCGGCCTTCACTGCAAATAGTGCCGGTTTCACTGCCGGTTTCAGCCAGCGCGATCGCTACAGGCAGGTTTCTGTTCGACCGCAATGCCGGAGACCAGATCGCGGTGCTGGCTTCCGATGGCAGTGTGCATATCGCAGCACGCAGCGAGTTTGATCCTCGCATTTACACAAACGATGAGTTCAGCGCCATACGCCAGGCAACGCTCAATCAGCAGGAAGTTCCGCTGGCGCCCAAACCGTCCTTTGCCGGCAATGGATGGAAGATTGTGGAATCCCTGCCTGCCGTGGGTCAGGTCACTTCCGGGCAGACTCCGGTATTTTTCCGCGCAAGGGTGCTGAATAACGGCGCTGATGACGTCATGTGGCTGAGCAACAGCGGGCAGATGGCGGTGATTTCTCATCCTGATTCACAGCCCGGAGAGGGATTTGCTCCGGCGCAGGTTTCCATTCGCCCCTATTCGGGCACGCCGATTCATGCAATCACCCAGCGGGTCAACGTGGACCATCGCCCGGGGATCATCACCATTCATCAGGGTGAAGTGGGGCCTTCCGCGCTGATGCCGCTGCCCGACCCGACGTTTTTCGTCAATCGTATTGATGATCCGACGCCGACTTCGCCGATTGCCAATGCCTGCAACAACACCAGCGCCGCCGATCTTTCCAGTTCGTGCAGTTTGCGCGAAGCTATTCTCAAGGCCAACGGCGACACTGTGATGCTGCAGGCCGGGACCTATACGCTGACGATTGCTAAAGTGAGCGGCGATTGTACCGGCAACTTCGGCGCTCTCTCGGTGGACAGAAGTCTCACACTCGTGGGCGCCGGGCAGAACTCGACCATCATTCAGGCCGGAACCACCGCCTACAACGCGGGCACGCCCAATGGCGTTGACATGGTGATGAATGTCAACGAGGACCTTGGTGCAGGAGCTTGTCCCGTTACGAATGCCAGCGCCAGTATTTCCAATCTCACCATTCAAAACGGGCACAATCGCGGTACCCATGGCAACGATGGCGACGGCGGCTGCATGGAGTTTGATACCGGCTCCAGCGGTACCGCAACTCTTGCGCTGACCAACGTCACACTGCAGAATTGCGATACCACACAGGGCAACGGCGGCGGATTGGCCAGCTTTAATTTCGTGGTCAACGGTCCGGGCATGCCCACCATTACCAGCAGCATTATTCAGGGCAACAAAGGCGTTGATAGCGTGGGCGGCGGTTCCACGGGTGGCGGTATTTGGGTATCGGTTCCCTCGCGGATGCTGATGAGCAGCAGCCAGGTGATGAACAATACGGTTCCCACTGGTGTGGGACTTGGTGGCGGTATCAGTGTTTTGTCCAACGTGTCCGGTTCCCGCCAAACCATCATTCATTCGAGCACCATCTCCGGCAACAGCGCCAACGGATCGGGTGGCGGAATCTATGCCACTGCAAATCTGATGGTCGACCAGGGCACCATCATCAGCGGCAATACTGGCGGCGTCGGTAACATCGTGAACTCGACGGATGGCGGTGGACTCTTTCTGAATACGAAGAATCCCGATTCCGTCACCCTCAGCAAAGTCACCATCACCGGCAACCACGCGCCGAACGGCAATGGCGGCGGTATCTCGGACGGGAATCTGAGTGCTGGTTTTGGAACTCTTACGCTGCAGTTCAGCCGTTTGGCAGGCAATACTTCTGCCCTGGGCAGCAACCTCAATAACATTAACGGCACGGTTACGGCCACCGATAACTGGTGGGGCACCAATACACCCGCAAGCACCATCAATAACACCACTACCACGGCCACGTTTGATCCCTTCATCGTGCTCACGCACACCGCCAGCCCGAACAAGATACGCATTAATCAAAGCACGACGCTCACGGCTGATATGAGCAAGGACAATCACGGTAGTGGCGCTGCCCTCAGCGGTAACCTGGATACGATTGTCGGAGTGCCGATTGCCTTCAACAACCCTGTTGATGGAACGGTTTCCGGTGCGCAGTCAACGATCCAAAGCACTGGCATGGCCACCGCGACTTTTAATGCAGGAAACGTAGCAGGCGGTGGCAAAGCTGATGCGGTGGTGGACCAGCAGACAGTCACGGCGAATATCGTTGTCCTGCAGCCGCCTTCCATCACCAAGGGATTCAGCCCCACCGTGATCAAGGTTGGCGCCACCAGCACCATTACTTTCTCAATCACGAACCCGAACG